>Ga0114968_10001977_pt1 | contig 15820 bp, 9 predicted proteins | sample M_130807_EF_Meta_FD_87020 | JGI IMG/M metagenome (GOLD analysis project Ga0114968, IMG submission 87020) | Freshwater microbial communities from Lake Montjoie, Canada to study carbon cycling - M_130807_EF_MetaG | ecosystem: Environmental > Aquatic > Freshwater > Lake | place: Lake Montjoie...
ATTAAGCGGTACAACCAACAGCCTTGGATCCAGGCTGTCATCGACTTCGCTATCAAAAAATGGACCAAAACTGGCATCCGCCAAGACAGCATGGTCCACTACGCGATCCAGCAGATGACCGCAGGGTGGGAAGACCTGGCCTACGAGGCAAAACAGCCGCAGTTCAACGCCGGCAAATACCAGTCCTGCCTGGGTAAGTGGGGTATTCAATTCGATATGGTGATGTACTGCTACAAAAAATAATCACTGTATCGGAGAGGGCATCGACCTGGGTGGCGTGAGGTGGTGCCCGAGACCGGAATCGAACCGGTACGCCCCATTTCTGGAAGCGGCGGATTTTAAGTCCGATGTGTCTACCAATTTCACCACTCGGGCACGCCGCACCTGTGCAAGATGCCGCTGCGTGCATGTCTGGAGGCGCGGTCCGGAGTCGAACCGGACTAACCGGATTTGCAATCCGGGGCATAACCGCTTTGCTACCGCGCCGTCACTTTTACCGTTGCCGCAGACACCGGGCCCGCGACCATGAAAAAGGGAAGCGGTAGCTTCCCTTTTAAATTTTGGAGCGGGAAAAGAGTCTCGAACTCTCGACCTCAACCTTGGCAAGGTTGCGCTCTACCAACTGAGCTATTCCCGCACACAGGGACCGGCTTTAGGGCCAGGCCAACGAACACTTTGGAGCGGGAAAAGAGTCTCGAACTCTCGACCTCAACCTTGGCAAGGTTGCGCTCTACCAACTGAGCTATTCCCGCATTCGAACCGTGGAGTATAAACGACAAAGCGCCCTATCCGACTGGCTACAGACCCTGAGCGCAAACGAAAATCAATGGGTCACCGGCGTGGCCGGTTTTTCTGCAGCAGCCACATCGATCACCGCAGCGACCGCGGCGGTTTCATCGGACAAGGGCACAGGCTGGTGAACCAAGGCATGCTCCAGAACCTGATCAATCCAGCGAACCGGGATGATCGTCAGCCCTGCTTTGACGTTGTCAGGGATTTCCTGCAAGTCTTTGGCATTGGTCTCGGGAATCAACACCGTACGGATGCCGCCGCGCAAGGCCGCGAGCAACTTTTCTTTCAATCCGCCGATCTCCGTGATCTCGCCACGCAAAGTGATTTCGCCAGTCATGGCGACATCGCCACGCACCGCGATTCCGGTCAGCGCCGACACAAAAGCCGTGGCCATGGCAGCGCCCGCGCTCGGACCGTCCTTGGGCGTAGCGCCGTCGGGCACATGGATGTGAATGTCCTTCTTTTCAAAGATTTCGTCCTTGATGCCGAGTACTTTGGCGCGGCTTCGGACCACGGTGCGGGCGGTCTCGACCGACTCTTTCATCACATCGCCCAGCGAGCCGGTGCGGGTTATGACGCCCTTGCCTGCGGTGATCGCGGCCTCAATCGTCAGCAGGTCACCGCCGACTTCGGTCCAAGCCAAGCCGCAAACCTGGCCCACCTGGTTGTGGTCTTCGGCGCGCCCATAGGTGTACTTGCGAACACCCAGAAATTCATTGAGCTTGTCAGCTGTGACCAACACCTGTCCGCTCATTTTCTTGAGTAACAGGCCCTTGACCACCTTACGGCAAATTTTGGAGAGCTCACGCTCCAGCGAACGCACACCCGCTTCGCGCGTGTAATAGCGCACGATGTCCCGCACAGCGGCCTCTTCAATCTGCAACTCTTGCTCTTTGACCCCGTTGTTCTTCATCTGCTTGGGCAACAGGTAGGTGGTCGCGATGCTGGTCTTCTCGTCTTCGGTGTAGCCGGAGAGGCGGATCACTTCCATGCGGTCTAGCAAAGCCGGCGGTATCTTCATGGAGTTCGAAGTCGCCACGAACATCACGTCGCTCAGGTCGTAGTCGACTTCGACATAGTGATCGCCAAACTTGTGGTTCTGCTCCGGATCCAAGACCTCCAACAGCGCGCTGCTGGGGTCGCCCCGGAAATCGGTTCCCAGCTTGTCGATTTCGTCCAGCAGAAAGAGCGGGTTGCGGGTGCCGACCTTGGAGAGGCTTTGCAATACCTTGCCGGGCATAGCGCCGATGTAGGTGCGCCGGTGGCCGCGGATTTCTGCTTCGTCGCGCATACCGCCCAGGGCCATGCGCACGTATTTGCGCCCGGTTGCTTTGGCAATTGATTGACCCAGCGAGGTCTTGCCCACACCGGGGGGGCCGACCAAGCACAGAATCGGTGCTTTCACCTTGTCCACCCGCTGTTGCACCGCGAGGTATTCCAAAATCCGGTCCTTGACCTTGTCCAGGCCGTAGTGGTCCTGGTTGAGCACGACCTCGGCGTTACCCAAGTCATGTTTGATCTTGGTTTTGGCGCGCCAAGGCAGGCCCACCAGCACATCAATGTAATTGCGCACCACCGTGGCTTCGGCTGACATGGGCGACATCAGGCGCAGCTTTTTCAGTTCGCCTTCGGCCTTTTTCAGGGCCTCGGCCGGCATCTTGGCGGCTTTGATCTTCTTCTCGATTTCTTCGATGTCAGCACCATCTTCACCGTCACCCAGCTCCTTTTGGATGGCTTTGACCTGCTCGTTCAAGTAGAAATCGCGCTGGTTCTTCTCCATTTGCCGTTTCACCCGGCCTCGGATTTTTTTATCGACGTTCAGGATGTCCACTTCCCGCTCGATCTGCTCGAACAGATTTTCCAGGCGCGCCTGCACGTTGGACAAAGCCAATACCGCCTGTTTGTGCTCCAGCTTGAGCGGTAGATGGGCCGCGATCGTGTCCGCAAGCCGCCCCGCATCGTCGATGCTGGCGATGGAGGTGAGAATTTCCGGTGGGATTTTTTTATTCAGTTTGACGTATTGGTCAAACTGCTGCATCACAGCCCGGCGCAGGGCTTCCATTTCGCTGGACGCATCGCCTTCGGCGGGAATGTCCAGCGCCTCGACCGGCGTGAGACGGGCAACAAAATGGGTTTCCAAGTCGGTGATTTTGTCGACATCCGCGCGCTGATGCCCCTCCACCAGGACTTTGACGGTCCCGTCGGGCAGCTTGAGCATTTGCAGAATGGTGGACACGCAGCCCACATCAAACATATCGCCCACCGAGGGCTCATCCTTGGATGCGGTTTTTTGCGCCACCAACATGATGCGCCGCTCGGATTCCATCGCCGCTTCCAGCGCCTTGATGCTCTTGGAACGTCCCACAAACAGGGGAATCACCATGTGTGGAAACACGACCACATCGCGCAAAGGCAACATGGGCAAGTCGATCGGGGTGGGAGGCAAAGGGGTTTGACCGGACATGGCTATCTTTCGTTCATCAGGGGTACGCTGGGCGCGCACCAGCGTATATCAGGCGCAAGTCGTGCAAATCAAGCCTGCTTGGCGATTTCACGGTAAACCAGCAGAGGCGGTTTGTTGTCTTCAACCGTTTGCGCATCCACCAGCACCCGTTCCACATTGGTCAAATCTGGCAGGGAATACATGGTGTCGATCAAGCAGTGCTCCACAATGGAGCGCAGGCCGCGCGCGCCGGTCTTGCGCGCCAACGCCCTCTTCGCAATAGCTTGCAAGGCGGCGGGCAGTATTTCCAACTCCACGCCTTCCATGGCGAATAACTTGGCGTACTGCTTGACCAGGGCGTTCTTGGGCTCTGTCAGGATTTGGACCAACGCATCCTGGGTCAATTCGGCAAGCGTTGCCACCACAGGCATGCGGCCAACCAGTTCAGGAATCAGACCGAACTTGATCAAATCTTCCGGCTCCACCTCTTTGAACACCTCGGACAGACTGCGCTGCGCCTGGCTCTTCACGGTCGCAGAAAACCCGATCCCGGACGACTGGGTCCGGTTGTCGATCACCTTCTCCAAACCGGCGAAGGCTCCTCCGCAAATGAAGAGGATATTGGTGGTGTCGATTTGTACGAAATCCTGATTGGGATGCTTGCGCCCACCCTGGGGCGGCACGCTGGCCATGGTGCCTTCGATCAGCTTCAGCAATGCTTGCTGAACGCCCTCTCCGGATACATCCCGTGTGATGGACGGGTTGTCGGACTTGCGCGAGATTTTGTCGATTTCATCGATATACACAATGCCGCGTTGGGCCCGCTCTACGTCGTAGTTGCATGTCTGTAAGAGCTTGAGCACGATGTTCTCGACATCCTCACCCACATAACCCGCCTCGGTGAGCGTGGTGGCGTCTGCCATCACAAAAGGCACATCCAGCATACGCGCCAGGGTTTGGGCCAACAAAGTCTTACCCGAACCGGTGGGGCCGATCAGCAAAATATTGCTTTTTGCCAGTTCAACGTCGTCCTTCTTGGCTTTGTCTTTGTGGCGCAAGCGCTTGTAGTGGTTGTAGACCGCCACCGCGAGTGTGCGTTTGGCGGGCTCCTGCCCGATCACGTAATTGTCCAGATTGGCCTTGATGGCTGCTGGCGTCGGCAGGTCACTGCGGCCTTCTTTCGCTTCGGTAACTCCGGCGGAATCGTCACGGATGATTTCGTTGCACAGGTCTATGCACTCGTCGCACACAAAAACCGAGGGCCCGGCTATGAGTTTTTTGACTTCATGCTGGCTTTTGCCACAAAACGAGCAAAACAGATTTTTCTCGCCGGGAGAGCCTTTTTTTTCAGCCATATGCAGTTGCTTTGTACATCCGTTTCAGATTCAGGGTCGCTTTTCGATGACTTCGTCAACCAGTCCGTAATCTTTGGCTTCCTGCGCGGACAAATAATAGTCGCGTTCGGTATCGTGCTGGATCTTTTCGAGGGGCTGCCCTGTGCGATCGGCCAGGATTTTGTTCAATTGTTCGCGGGTTTTCAGGATTTCACGGGCGTGTATCTCAATTTCAGTGGCCTGACCCTGCGTCCCGCCCAGCGGCTGGTGGATCATGACCTTGGAATTGGGCAAGGAAAAGCGTTTGCCCTTAGCCCCTGCAGCCAGCAGGAAAGCGCCCATGCTAGCCGCCATGCCCACACACAGAGTGGAAACCTGGGGTTTGATGAAGTTCATGGTGTCGAAAATCGCCATGCCTGCACTCACCGAACCGCCGGGCGAGTTGATGTAGAACGAAATGTCCTTGTCCGGGTTTTCGCTTTCCAGAAACAACAATTGCGCAACCACGAGGTTGGCCACATGGTCATTGACCGGTCCGACCAGAAAAATCACCCGCTCTTTGAGCAACCGAGAATAAATGTCATAGGAGCGCTCGCCCCGGCCTGACTGCTCGATCACCATGGGAATCATGCCCAGCGCCTGGGTTTCTTGGGCTTCGCGCCCGCCATATTGCATGTGCATACCGGTTTCTCCAGGTAATTCGGATTAATTCTGTCCCATCAACTCGTCAAAGTCGATGCTTTTCTCTTCCACCTTCACCTGAGACAAGATGTAGTCAGTCACGTTGTTTTCAATGACCACCGACTCAACTTCCGCCATACGCTGGCGGTCGCTGTAGTACCAGCGCACCACCTCAGCGGGCTTTTCGTAACTCGAGGCCAGCTCGTCAATGTGTTGCTTGATCTGTTCAGGCTTGGCCTCCAGGTTGTGGGCGCGCACCAGTTCGGCCACCGTCAATCCCAAGCGGACCCGGCGCTCGGCCTGCGCCCGGAACATATCCTGCGGGATAGGTGCCTTGTCGGCATCCTTGACACCACGCTGCTTCAGCTCCTCACGGGCGCTGGCCACCATGCGGTCGGTCTCCGCCATCACGCTGGACTTGGGCAAATCAAAGTCCACCCGCGACACCAGCGCGTCCATGGCCGCTTGCTTGTTGCGGCTGAGCAGGCGGAACTTGACCTCGCGCTGCAAATTGTTGCGGATGTCATCGCGCATGGCCTGGACCGTCCCATCGGGTATGCCCAGCGATTTGGCCATGGCATCGTCCACCGCCGGAAGGTTCGCGGCTTCGAGCTTTTTCAAGGTCACCATGAAATCGGCGGTCTTGCCGGCGAGTTCTTTACCCTGGTAATCCTCAGGGAACACCAGTGGGAAGGTTTTGCTCTCGCCAATCTTCATGCCCCGGGTGGCCGCCTCGAACTCTTTGAGCATCTGACCATCGCCCAGAATGAACTGGAAATCAGCTGCCTTGCCCCCTTCAAAGGGCTCCCCATCGATTTTCCCCTCAAAGTCCACCGTCGCCCGGTCGCTGTCCTGGGCCACGCTGTCCAGGGCGCGCTGGGCGAAGGTCCGGCGCTGCTTGCGCAGGATCTCGATGGTCTTGTCAATGGCAGCCTCGCTGACCTCGGCGTGCACTTTGGACACCACTGCGTCCGACAGGTCAGCGATTTTCACCTCTGGGAAAACCTCGAAAACCGCGTCAAAAGCCATTTCGTCATCCGATGCGGCGCTGGCCTGGCTGATCGTGGGCTGACCGGCCACCCGCAGTTTGGCTTCATTGGCAGCGGCGCTGAAGGCCTGTCCGACCTTGTCGTTGACCACTTCATATTGCACCGAGTAGCCGTAGCGCTGCGCGACAACCTGCATGGGAACCTTGCCCGGACGGAATCCGTCCATCTTCACCGTGCGCGCCAACTTGCGCAAACGCACGTCGACCTCGCCCTGGATCACTGACACCGGCATGGTGAGTGTGATTTTGCGTTCCAGTTTTTCCAAGTTTTCCACCACCACGGTCATCGCTGTACTCCTCAAAAGCAAAAAAATCGGGGCAAGCGCTGCCGCGCTCGCGGCAAGGCTTTGCCCCCTATTAACGGGCTTGCGCCTGAAATCTCAGGCTGGTGCGCGGGGGGGGACTCGAACCCCCACAGTGTTGCCACCGTCAGGACCTAAACCTGGTGCGTCTACCAATTTCGCCACCCGCGCAGTTGTTTCAGGCAAGGGGCGGAGTTTAACCGCCCGGCCCTGTCGACCGAGTGGCAGGGCCAAGCATCAGCGCCGGACGCGGAACCATGCCGCATACATCGCCGGCAAGGCGAGCAAAGTCAGCACAGTGGCGACGATCAAGCCGCCCATGATGGCAACCGCCATCGGACCCCAAAACACCGAACGGGTCAATGGAATCATGGCGAGGACCGCCGCGGCAGCTGTCAAGGCAATGGGGCGCAAACGGCCAACGGCGGCGTCCATGATGGCGTCCCAAGCCGGCACGCCGCGCGCGCGCTCCTGCTCGATCTGGTCAATCAGAATCACCGAATTGCGCTGGATCATGCCCATCAGCGCGATAACCCCCAACATCGCCACGAAGCCAAACGGACGGTTCAGCGCCAGCAAAGCTGCAGCAACCCCGACGATACCCATGGGGCCCGTCAAAAACACCAGCACCGCGCGGCTGAAACTGTGCAGTTGCAACATCAGCAGGGTGAATGTGATGAACAGCATGACGGGAATTCCCACCAAAATAGAGTTGGAGCCCTTGCTGCTTTCCTCCAAGGCGCCGGCGGTTTCGATCCGGTAGCCAGAAAAACCCGCCGTCTGCCAGCGCGCCTCCAGCGCCCGCAAGGCGGGGAGCATTTCGCGGGTTACCGTAGCGCCTTGCATGCCCTCGACGATGTCGCATTGCGCGGTGATCGCGTAGCTGCGCCGGTCACGCCACATCACGCCCGGCTCCCATACGAGCTTGGCCGTGGCAATTTGGCTAATAGGAATAGACTTTCCACCAGCGGTTGGCAAGTAGGTGCGGCCCAAATCGCTGAGCGCGTCGCGCTCCTCCATGGGCGGGCGCAGCACAATGTCAATCAGTTTGTCGCCGTCACGGTATTGCCCGACAGCGCGTCCGCTGAGCAACAATTTAGACGCCTGCGCAATCGATTTGCTGCTCACACCGAGCGCGCGCGCTTTATCCTGGTCGACCTCGAGCCGCAGGACTTTGACCGACTCATTCCAGTTGTCATTCACGCTGCGGGCATGGGGGTTGGCCAGCATGATGGCTTTGACCTCATCGGCGCGCGCGCGCAACACGGCGGGGTCATCACCAATCACCCTGAACTGCACGGGATACGGGACCGGCGGACCATTGGGCAGGTTTTTCACACGGGAACGCACTTCCGGAAACTCCTGGGCCATCAAGGTCGGAAGCATTTTGCGAATCGCGTCTCGGTTCGCCAAACTGCTGGGCACGATGATCATTTGCGACACATTGGTCTGGGCGAAGATGGCTTCCAGCGGCAGGTAAAAGCGGGGCACGCCGGTGCCGACCCAGGTCGTGACCGTGACCACGCCCGGCTCCTGCATCAAACGTGCCTCCAAGCGCTGTACCACGGCTTCGTTGGCCGCAAACGATGTGCCTTCGGCAAACCAAAGATCAACCAGCAATTCGGGCCTGGAGGAGTCTGGAAAAAACTGCTGCTGGACTTTGCCCATGCCTGCAATACCCACACCAAAGGCCACGATCGTGATGGCGATCGTGATCCAGCGGAAGCGCAGGCACCAGTCCAGCGTGGCGCGAAAGGCCTGGTAGAAGGGCGAGTCAAAACTCTCACGGTGGCCGTGTTCGTCCGCATGCTCGGGTGCACGCAACAACAAGGTACCGAGGTAAGGAACAAAGTACACCGACACCAACCAGCTCAGCAACAAAGCCAGCACCGTGACCGCGAAGATCGCAAAGGTGTATTCCCCGGTCACGGATTTGGCGATTCCAATGGGCAAAAATCCGGTGGCGGTAATCAGCGTACCGGTCAGCATGGGCATGGCGGTAACTTCGTAGGCAAAGGTCGCCGCACGCACCTTGTCGTAGCCCTCCTCCAGCTTGCGCACCATCATTTCCACGGCAATGATCGCGTCATCCACCAGCAGGCCCAGCGCGATGATCAGGGCGCCCAAAGAAATTTTGTGCAGACCTATGCCCCAGTAATACATGCCCAAAAATGTCACAGCGAGTACCAGAGGGATGGAGATCCCGACCACGAGGCCGGGGCGAAAATCCAGGTAATAGCGCCGGTACCAGGGCTGCGGCCCGCTGCGGCTGTGCAAGCCCAGGCTCACAAAGCTCACGCCCAGCACAATCACCACGGCTTCAATCAGGACGTGCACAAACTCATCAACCGACTCGACGACAGCTGCGGGCTGATCCTGCACCGCCACCAAGCGCATGCCGGCAGGCAATTTGGCGTTGATGCGCGCACTGGCCGCGCGCAGGCTTTTGCCCAAGGCTACGATGTCCCCGCCTTTGGACATGGAAACCCCCAGAGCAAGCACCTGCTTGCCCTGGTAGCGCACCGTGGTGTTGGGCGGATCCACATAGCCGCGCACAATGCTGGCGATATCGCCCAAGCGCAACTGCTTGCCGGACGCCCCGCGAATCGGCATGTCGCGCAATTGCTGCAAAGCTGAAAAATGCCCCGCCACGCGGACACGGATCACGTCCAAATTGCCCTGGGCTGCGCCGGCGTCCTCCATCGCGTTCTGGTCATTGAGCTGGGTCAGCACCTGCCCCATATCCAGCCCCAACTGCGACAAACGCCTTTGTGAAATCTCGATGTAGATTTTTTCGTCCTGCACACCGAACTGCTCGACTTTGCGCACATCGGGCAGGCGCAACAACTCCTGGCGTACCTGGTCGGCAAAGACTTTGGTTTCAGCGGGGCTGAATCCATCGGACTCCAAAGCGTAAATAGTCCCATAGACATCGCCGAACTCGTCGTTGAACAGGGGCCCGATCACCCCAGCGGGCAGCGAACCTTGCAACTCCCCGACCTTTTTACGCACCGTGTACCAGGCGTCCTCCACATCCTTGCCGCGCATGGATTCCTGGACGCTGAACAGAATGGTCATCTCACCGGCCTTGGCGTAACTGCGGATCTTGTCGACGCCGGTCACCTCCTGCAAGGTACGTTCGATCTTGTCGGCCACCTGCTCCGACATTTCCTGGGGCGACGCGCCCGGCCACAAGGCACGCACCACCATGGTTCTAAAGGTAAAGGGCGGGTCTTCGTCCTGCCCCAACTGAAAATAGCTGAACAGTCCCAGCACCATCAACACCACCATCAGGTAGCGGGTCAGGGCGGCGTGCTCGAGCGCCCAGCGCGACAGGTTAAAGCCTGCGGGTTTTGCGTCCTGTGTCATGGTGGGCTCACTTATTTGGCGCGTCCATGGGCTTGGATGGCTGGTAGACCACCACCTTTTGCCCCTCGCTCAGGACATGCACCCCGGCAGTGACCACCACATCACCCGCCTTGAGTCCGCTGCGAATCACCGCCTCGTTGCCGTCCACTCCCGCAACTTCCACCGGCGCGGCGCGGACCACGCCTGCGTCGGTTTGCAACAACCATACCCAGGCCTTGCTGTCGCGATAGAACAGGGCTGGCGTGGGAAGCTTGACACCGGGGGACGAAGCGGCCACGCCAGGGCGCGGCAAGACCGACACCGTCGTGCCCAAAGCCGGCACCTCTTTCCCTTTGATCTCCACTTTCACGCTGAAGGTCCGGGTGACCGGGTCGGCGCTGGGCGCGACCTCGCGCACAACGCCGGGCAACACCGCCTTGGTGGCCCACACCCGAACATCCATGGGCAGGCCCGGCTTGATCGCTGCGATCTGGTCTTCGGGCAGCGCAAATACGGCGTCGCGCGCGCCGTCCTGAGCGATACGAACCACCGGGCTTCCGGCGGCAAGCACCTGCCCCACCTCCATGTCCACTGCGGTCACGATCCCACTCACATCGGCGCGCAAGGTGGTGTAAGCCGTCTGGTTGCCCTGGCTGAAAGACTGGGCTTGTGCCTGCTCCAACTGGGACTGCGCCGATTTGTAACTGGCCTCCCGCCGCTCCAACTCGGCCGAACTGATGAAGTTCTGCTCACGCAGTCCCTGGTAACGCTTCAACTCGGCCAGCGCCAGGTCCCGGTTGGTCTGCGCCGCACCCAGCTGCGCGGTGGAAGCCTGGGCGGCGAGCCGGTAGTCCTGCGCATCAAGCTGCGCCAGCAGCTCCCCGGCCTTGACATGGCTGCCGACTTGCACCGGGCGGCTCAGGACTTTGCCACCCACCCGGAATCCCAAGCGCGACTCGGCGCGCGGCGACAACTCGGCTGCAAACTCGGCACGGTCTGTCAAACCCGACTCGCCCACGGTCAGCACCCGCACCGCCCTCTGCGGCTCAGCTACGGAATCCGGCTTTGAGCAGGCACCCAGAAAGGCGCAAAAAACAAGCAACGGACCAACACCCGTCCGGTATGCGAAGTTGTACGACATAAGCCCCTCCCTGCGGTCAAAATCGGGGGCCTCCGTTCATGAAACATGCACTCGGGGGCCACGATTGATTATTGCAACATGTTTTGCTATTTTAGTTGTATACCTGCGAAGTACAGAATGAACGAAGCGCCAAACCACTATGAGAACTTTCCGGTCGCATCGCTGCTGTGCCCTGCTGCACTGCGGCCTGCGGTCGTGGCGCTGTACCACTTTGCGCGCACGGCGGACGATATCGCCGACGAAGGGAATGCCAGCGCGGCGCAGCGCCTGGCCGATCTGAAGCGCTACCGACAATCGCTGACGGCGATCTGCCCCCCAAGCCCTGCGCCCGACCCCGAATGGGCATGGGTTTTTGATCCCCTGGCACGGGTGGTACATGAATATGGACTTCCAACATCCCTGTTGCATGACCTGCTCGACGCCTTCGAGCAGGACGTCGACATGACCGAACGCGGGCACATGTATTCGGATGAAGCGCATCTGATGGACTATTGCAGACGATCAGCCAACCCGGTTGGCCGGTTGGTACTGCATCTTTACGGCGTAAATCAGGAAGCAGCCCTTCGGCGAAGCGATGCGATTTGCAGCGCGCTGCAGCTGATCAATTTCTGGCAGGACTGCAGCGTCGATCTGCCACGCGGGCGCTGCTACTTCCCACAGACATGGATGGACGCATACGGCACCAGCCTGCAGTCCTTGCGCGCGCGGGATCACCACCCGCACAACCAGGCACTCATCGCGCACAGCGTCGCGCATGCACGTGCGTTAATGCTCAGCGGCGCGCCACTGGTGCACCAGGTCAAGGGCCGGGCCGGCTGGGAATTGCGGCTGGTGGTGCAGGGTGGCCTGCGTGTGCTCGAACAGGTGGAGCAGCTCGGCGCGGGTGTGCTGGTACAACGCCCGCGTTTGCATGCTCCGGATTACGTCCGGATGCTGTGGCGCGCGCTCCGCATGTAAGCGGCCACTTGGGGCTGCGACTTGCGGCGACAATCCGGGGATGCGCCCCGAGCAATACGTCCAGGAAAAGGCCGCCGCCTCGGGCAGCAGTTTTTATTACGCATTCCTTTTTCTGCCAGCGCCCCGGCGCGCGGCAATCACCGCGTTTTATGCTTTTTGCCGGGAAGTGGACGACGTGGTCGACGACGCGGTCGACATGGGCGTGGCCGCCACCAAACTGGCATGGTGGAGCGGCGAAGTCCAGCGGGCCTTCCAAGGCAAAGCCAGCCATCCTGCCCTGCTGGCTTTGATGCCGCACACCAAGGAATACGGCCTACGCGAGCAGCATTTGCAGGATGTGATTGCGGGTTGCCAAATGGATCTGGAGCAAACCCGTTATCTCGATTACCCGGCGCTGGAACGCTATTGCCACCTGGTCGCAGGCGTGGTGGGTGAGGTGGCCGCCCGCATCTTTGGCCAGCAGTCCGACCACACCACCCAGTACGCCCACACCCTGGGACGGGCTTTGCAGTTGACCAACATCATCCGCGACGTGGGCGAGGACGCGCTGCGCGGGCGGATTTACCTGCCGGTGGCGGAGCTGCAGCAATTTGACGTCAAAGCCCATGAGCTGCTCAAACGCCAGTACTCCGAACGCTTTACGGCCCTGATGCAGTTTCAGGCACAGCGGGCCCACGCCCTGTACGACCAGGCCCTTGCCATCCTGCCCGATCTGGACAGGCGCAGCCAAAAACCAGGTTTGATGATGGCCAGTATTTACCGCACCCTGCTGCAGGAAATCGAGGCCGCGCAGTTTCAAGTACTGCACCAGCGCATCCGTTTGACGCCCGTACGCAAGCTGTGGCTGGCCTGGCGGGTGCAGGCATTGGGACGGATGTAGGCGCGCCGCTGTGTTGTCCTCCAGCGTGAAAAACATCGCCGTCGTCGGTGCCGGTTGGGCTGGTATGGCCGCAGCCGTCGATGTTTGCCGCAACGGCCACCAGGTCACGCTGATAGAAGCCAGCCGCACTCTGGGCGGCCGCGCCCGCGCCCTGCCCGCCCGGCCCCACCCGGACCCGATGGCGCAGGACGCCTCTCTTACGCTGGACAACGGCCAACATATTTTGCTGGGCGGCTACGCCCAAACCCTGCGACTCATGGAAGCGGTCGGGATCGACACGGCCGCTGCGTTTTTGCGGCTGCCCTTGGATTTGCGCGACGCGCAAGGCCTGGGACTTGCGCTACCGGCATTTGATCGCCCGTGGAACCTTCTGGCGGGCTTGGCCATGGCGCGCGGCTGGACGCTGGGCGATAAGCGCGCGCTGCTGGACCAGATGCGGGACTGGCGAAAAAAAGGCTTTTTGTGTGCGCCTGGTCGCAGCGTCGCGGACATCTGCAGCGCTTTGCCACCGGTTGTACGGCACAGCCTGATGGATCCGCTGTGCGTCTCCGCTTTGAACACCCTCCCCTTCAAAGCCAGCGGCCAGGTTTTCTTACGGGTTTTGCATGATGCGCTCATGGGGGAAAACGGCCGCCGCACCCAACAGGCTTTCGCCAGCTCGGATGTACTGCTGCCGCAGCGCGACCTGAGCCAGTTATTGCCCGAGCGCGCGGCGCGCTGGCTGGAACAACGCGGCGCGCGGGTGCTTCGCCAGCACCGGGTCGAGCGCGTAGCCTGGAATGCAGGGCGCTGGGACCTGGTCAACGCGCATGGCGAGCGCAACACCTTTGACGCCGTCGTTTGGGCGACCGCACCAGAACACGCCTTGCAGGTCATCCGCCACAGTGCCGCAGATGCACCACCCAATGTCGCGGCCCACTATGCACGCTGGTGTGCCGCCGCTGAGAAATTGCGCTATGAATCTATTGCAACCGTTTACACCTACGCGACCCATGCCGCACTGCCACGGCCCCTGTTGCGCCTCAACCATGCCCATGGCGCACCGGCCCAGTTCGTAGTGGACCGCGGTGCCATCGGAACCCCGGGCCTGTGGGCCTTTGTACTGAGCGCTGCGCGGGGTGAAAAAAGCCTGCTTGAGTTCCAGGTACTGAACCAGGCGCGCACTGAGTTGGCCGATTTTCTGGGTGGATCCGACATCGCCGTGTTGCAAACCGTGATCGAAAAGCGCGCCACCTTTGCCTGCACGGCGGGCCTCAAACGGCCCGGACCGCGTATCGCTCCGGGCTTGCTGGCCTGCGGCGATTACACCTATGCGCCCTACCCCGCAACCTTAGAGGGCGCAGTGCGCAGCGGCCAGATGGCGGCGATGGCCGTGGAAGATCTGGGCGGATTCAAGTGGAAAGACTGAGGGCAAATACGATTCAAAACGCTGTATGGCTCACCCTTTTCCATTGACCGATGCAAGCATGCCTAGCGTCAACATCTCGGCTGCTAGGGGCTTCTTCGCCGGGTCCGCAACAGTGACTACCGCCAAGGTCGTGTCCGCAAACAATGTGTTTCCGTAAGCATCAAACTGCCGAAGGGTGTTAGCTATAGAAGCAACTGAGACCAAGGACTGGGAATTTGAATATGCCAATGCATTTTGGCTAATCGACCCATTAAGGCTAGGATAGGTCTCGTCTAACACAGTAATATCGTGAGCACCCATGGCCTGCACAAGACTGCGCACCTGCACGCTCAGGTCGACCGGATCGGCCGCAGCCACTGGGGCTGCATCACTGGTCTGGAACCAGACGTCCGCAGCCATGTGGCTGGTGCCATCCGTGGTTTGGTAGCTACTGGTCAACCCTACTGTATTTCCGTGGTCTGTGATCGCTGTCTGCTGGGTCGCCAGGCTGATGCTGGCAATATCCAGCGATACCAAGGACTTAAGCTCGTCAGCACTGCTCACTCCATCCGAGTTCGCGTCCACCCAAACCTGTAGCTCGGCGAAACCAGCGTCGGACTCGTTGACGACCCCGTCGTGATTGCTGTCGAGCTCAGCTAACGCCACATAGCCGTCTATAGCCTTGCTGCCATCGGCAAGGATGGTCGACGAGCCAAAAAGCTCCGAGCCGTCGTTGATGCTGCCATCGTCGTTGCGGTCCATGACCAGCAGACCGTCGGTTTTGCTAACCCAACCCGTGTGTTCGGTTGTTCCGTCGGCGCCAAGATCAAACTGAACGCCTGCAGCGATGTTCAGGGTGCTGATGCCATCACCGTTCAGGTCCAGAAGTATGGGTGTTTTGGATGTGATTAGCGCACTTTGCGCAGCGGAGAGGACATCCTTCTGGTCGTCCGTGAGTGCACAAACTTGCGCTGATGTCAGAGCGCTGACTTGCGCGGTGGTCAGGGCAACGACCTGGTCAGTAGTTAAGCCTTCGGAAACCTGGGTCGTGGTCAGCGCTGCAACGTCACGGGTTTGCATCGCAACGACTTGCGCAGTGCTCAGGGCTGCAATTTGCTCAGTGCTCAAACCCAGGCTAATCTGCGCGGTGCTAAGCCCAACAACCTGCGCTGTCGTTAAGACAGCCACTTGGTCCGTCGTCAGCACCGCAATGGCGCCTGTACCCATAGCCGCAAGGTCGCGCGTTTCCATAGCCTGTATCTGGGCTGTACTCAGGGCCATCACGCTGGCGGTTGTCAGACCCAAATAAATCTGCGCGGTAGTCAATGCAACCACTTGAGCAGTGCTCAGGCCTAGGCTGAGTTGGTCCGTGGTCAGCACCATAATTTGCGCAGTGCTCAAGGCAGCAATGCCAGCAGTGGTGATCGCTTTGATCTGCGCGCTGCTCAGTGCAACCAGGTCCTCGTCCTCAAGAGCTGCGATTTGCGCAGTGCTCAGCGCAGCGATG
>Ga0114968_10001978_pt1 | contig 15814 bp, 17 predicted proteins | sample M_130807_EF_Meta_FD_87020 | JGI IMG/M metagenome (GOLD analysis project Ga0114968, IMG submission 87020) | Freshwater microbial communities from Lake Montjoie, Canada to study carbon cycling - M_130807_EF_MetaG | ecosystem: Environmental > Aquatic > Freshwater > Lake | place: Lake Montjoie...
TGGCGAAACCTGGCTGTGTGGCACAGACCGGCGAGCTCACGTACCTCAATGTTCCTAACCGTCCCGGTCCGTGGGTGGCGTGCAACCGCTTTCGCTCGGCCGTAATGACTGACCTGGCCCTCTTGAAGCCAGCCATGGTGGTCGTGGCCTCGAACCCCGCCGCTTCGTTGGCCGACGGCCGTCGCACTTCTCAGAGCGCCACCTTGGCCCATGACAACTCACTCGAATACCTCCAGCTACTCAAGAGTGCTTCGCCCACTTCCTCCTTCGTGTTTCTCTCGGGATTCCCACTGTTGGTTAATACAGTGCCCGGCATTGCTAATCCCGTCGCCTGCCTGGCTGCCCATAAGCAGGACATCCGCGTTTGTGACATTCGTTCAAACAATTCCGCCAATGATGACCCCACCAACGTGGCCGTTACTCAGTCGGCGACTGACGCCAACTTCGCGGTAATCAACCAGAAGCCTTGGCTGTGCAACACAACGTGCCCGGGCGTCATCAACAAGATGATCCCGTATGCCCGTGATGGACTGCACATCAACAACACGTACAGCGGTTGGCTCTTGGGCGTGATGTGGCGGTCGCTGGCGGGTCTACCTAATTCGCCCGTCAAACTCCCAACGAGCTAAACAATCCCTAACTGTTGGGCGAGGGCGGTGCCCATGACGGCCGCTTCGCAGCCAAGTGCCTCGAGCGCTTGCACATCGTCCATATGGCGAACACCACCAGCGGCGACGACCGCGATGCCGGTGGCGCAGAGACGTCGGTAGAGGTCGAGATCCGGACCGCCCATCGTGCCGTCACGGTCGACGGCGGTGGCGTGGATGCGCAGGACGCCAGCTTGAAGACAGCGCTCCACGGCCGCCTCGGGCGTCAGTCCGGAAGAAGCGAGCCAACCCTTGGTCGCAACGAAGCCGTCCTTGACGTCGATGGCCACAACTAGGGCCGCACCGATGGCGTCAACGAACTGGGTCATGGCGTCGGGCGCCGCAAATGCCGCGGTGCCGACGATGAGCCGAGTCGCCCCAGCATCGAGGAGCGCCGCCGCCTGCTCCGGTGTGCGTATTCCACCGGACACCTGCAGGGGAGTAACGCCACTCGCGCTTTGACAGCGGTTCAGCACCTCCAGGCGAAAGGCCCCGTCTCGCGCCCCTTGGAGATCGACAATGTGGAGAAGGTCTGCTGTCGTGGCCGCGAGGACGCGAGTGACGTACTCTTCCAAGGGCTGACGAAAGAGCACGCGGTCGTAGTCTCCTCGTTCCAGACGGACGGCATCGTCCCCTAGGACGTCGACGGCAGGGATGACTTGCATTCTGCCATAGTAGCACGCTAACATAATGATATGACCAGCGGCAAAGTATCTCCGGCGACCGACGAAGGCCTCACGGCCCGTCGTTTCGACGACCTTGCCGAAGCGCTCGTGGGTGTGAACTCGGTGGACCAGATGAAGAGCGTCCTGCGTGATCTCTGCACGGTTGCCGAACTCGATGCCATGGGTCAAAGGCTCCAGGTGGCCGGACTTGTTAACGAAGGCGTTTCGTATCAGGAAATCTCTCGTCAAACCGGTGCGTCGACCGCAACCGTCACCCGAGTCGCCCATTGGCTGCGATACGGCGAGGGTGGCTATCTCGCAATTCTGAAGAAAGTAGAACAATGACCAACCGACTGTCCTTGGCCATGCCCTCAAAAGGCCGCCTCCGCGAGCCTTCGTGGAACCTCCTTGAAGCAAGCGGGGTCGCCCCACAAGAGCCCGGTGAGCGGGTACTGCAGACTTACTGCCGCAACGCCGACATCGACCTGCTCTTCGTTCGAGCCGACGATGTGCCGGAGTACGTACAAGACGGAGTGGTGGACTGTGGCATCACTGGTCGTGACCTCGTTGCCGAAGGCAACTACGACGTGGAGGTGCTCCTCAATCTCGGCTTCGGCTACTGCTCGTTACAGGTGGCCGTACCCAACGAAAGCACCTTCAGTTCACTCAAAGATCTCGACGGTCTCCGCATCGCGACCTCGCACTCGACAATCGCTCAACGTGCTCTGGATGCCGCTGGCATTACCGCCGAGTTGATTTCGGTTGGAGGCTCAGTGGAGATCGCCCCTCGACTGGGTCTGGCCGAAGGGATTATCGACCTGGTATCGACGGGCAGCACGCTACGGACCAACGGTCTGCGCTCCATTGAGACCATTTTCGAATCAGAAGCAGTCGTAATTGGTCGTCGGGGTGCAGTGGCGTCGCAGAACCGCAACACGCTGGTAACGATGCTGCAGTCAGTGATTGAAGCTCGCAAGAGCCGGTATCTCTTGTTCAACGTACCAACCAAGCACTTGGCCGCAGTAGTCGCGGAACTGCCAACGGCCGGTTCGCCGAGTGTCTTGACCTTGGCCGACCCTGAAGTGGTTTCGGTGCACGCCCTCGTTCCCGCAAGTGACATTTGGGCTCTCATGCCCAAGCTCGAGGCCAAGGGCGCCAGCGCCATTCTGACCTTGCCTATTGAACGGATGGTCCGATGAGTCGCATTACCAAAGTCGATAAGCAGTTCACGATTGAAGACATCGTCAACGATGTAAAGAATCGCGGAGATGCCGCGGTCGCGGAGTGGTCAGCACTCCTAGACGGTGTTGAAGAACGTGCACCGCAGAAGGCTGTGCCCAACGGAGATATCCCGGGCGATGCCGTCCTGTTCGCGGCCGACGCTATTCGTCGTTGGCACGCCGCTCAGATGCCGGCGACTGTCACGTTGGAAGTCAACCCCGGAGTCACCCTGGAGCGTCGATGGGTCCCGATTCAAACGGTCGGCCTCTACGTCCCGAGTGGTTTGGTCTCTTCACTCCTGATGACGGCGATTCCCGCCCAGGAAGCCGGTGTCGACAACATCGTTATCTGTACGCCTCCACGTGGAGCTGAAAACGTCGCCGCCGCAGCCAAGCTCATTGGCATCTCGGATGTCTTTGTCGTGGGCGGCGCGCAAGCGATTGCGGCCATGGCCTACGGCACGGCGACCATCCCGAAGGTCGACAAGATTTTTGGACCCGGTGGTGGTGCGGTCAACACCGCCAAGTTGCTCGTGAGCCAAGTGGTTGCGATTGATCTTCACGCCGGACCCAGTGAAGTTGTTGTCGCCGCCGATCCCGGAATTGAGGAGTCGCTCATTGAGCAGGAACTGGCGGCCCAGCTGGAGCACGGTCCAGATTCTCGAGCGTTTGTCGTTCGAGTCGGTGACGACCTTGACGCCGCCGTAGCAGAAATAGATGGTCACGCCGCAGAACACGTGGCCCTTCTCGGTTCTCGTGCCGAGTCGCTGGCACCTCGCATTCGAAACGCCGGCGCGGTATTTGTTGGCCGGTACGCCCCGGTGCCTGCCGGTGACTACGCCACGGGAGGCAATCACGTACTCCCTACTGGCGGATGGGCTCGTTCTACCGGGGGTCTCGGTATTGAGGCCTATATGAAGACGGTCACGATCCAACGCATTAGCGAAGAAGGACTGGCCCTACTTGCTCCAACCATTGAGGCCCTCGCTGAACTCGAGGGCCTCCCTAACCACAAAGCGACGGCCCGCCGATGAGCAAAATCCCACCACCACTCGCCGCATACCAATGGCCACCCGCCACAGACGAACTGGCCGAGCGCGTTGGTTTGGCGCCCGATCAGATGCTTCGGTTTGACGGCAACGTCCCACCTCAGGCCCCGGTGACGGCGCGCCCGGCCACGATCGCCCGCGCCTTGGCTGATGTCAACGAGTACGACCGTGGTCGCTACGCCCCCCTGCGCGAAGACATCGCTAAATACCACGGTGTCGAGGCCAATCAAATTGTGCTCGGCGCCGGTAGCGACGAACTGATTGTGCTCTGCGCTCGCATATTTGCATCCGGTGGCACGATTGCTACCGTCCCCTCGAACAGCTACTCCATGTATCGATTCGCGGCGGGAATGGCGGGAGCCACCGTTATCGACGATCCCACGAAGGCCGACCTGGTCTTTGTCTGTCGACCTAACAATCCGACTGGTGAACTACCCGACATCCCGAAAGTTCCCGGTCAACTGGTAATTGATGAGGCCTACGCCGACTACGCCGGTGTGAGCGCCATCAATCAGGTTGACGAAGGTGTGATTGTGCTTCGCACGTTCTCAAAAGCCTTTGGCTTGGCCGGTGCTCGAGTGGGATACTCCATCTCAACACCGCAACTGGCGGAGGCGATGGCGGCACGATTGGCTCCACTCTCGGTCTCCACCTTGTCGGCAGCGCTCGCTCGCGCAGCATTGGCATCCCCGCCGGATGTCTCATCTCAGATAGCCGAACGTGAACGGTTATCAATCGCATTGAGTGAACTCGGATTTACTCCACTCAAGTCCTTTACTAACTTCCTCTACATCCCCATGGAAGACCCCGAATCGGTCGTAAACGGATTACTGCCCTACGGGATTGTGGTGCGTGCGTTTGCCGGCGCCCTACGTATCAGTGTTCGAGATGAGCTCGACGACAATCGCCTCCTCGAAGCGATTGTCGCCTGGCAACAAGGGACGCCGCCCAGTTCGGTGCCCACGATTTTCCGTCGTGCTACCGCGGAAACCTCCATCGCAATCCGCCTCCGCATTCCGGGGGAGGGACGAGTCTTTGTTGATACCGGTCAAGGCTTTTACGACCACATGCTCCAGCAGCTGGCTTTCCACAGCGGTATGGATCTTCGTCTTGAAGGAGTTGGCGACCACGAAACGGGTGATCACCACACTGTTGAGGACATGATGCGGGCATTTGGTGACGCTTTCAGTACGTCTCTCGGTGACCGTAAGGGAATCGCTCGATATGGCGAGTCTCGTGTCCCCATGGATGAAGCCCTCGCTCACGCGGTCGTTGACCTCTCCGGACGCCCGACGGCCACAATCTCCATCACCCCCGACCCCGGGATGGCGACACACGCGTTGGAGTCCTTCGTTCAGACAGCCAAGATCACGTTGCACGTAACGGCCACCGGCCAGAATGCCCACCACGTTTCTGAAGCCGCGTTCAAGGCGGTCGGTCGCGCGCTGGCGGAAGCTCTTCGTCGTGACGGCGGACTGATTCGTTCCACCAAGGGTTCTCTGTGACCTCAGTAGTCGTGGTCGATTACGGTGCGGGTAACACGCGCTCGGTGCGTTCTGCCCTGCGTCGCCTGTCGTACGAGTCGGTACTAACGAGCGAACCTTCGGAGATTTTGGCCGCCGAGATAGTTGTTCTGCCCGGCGTAGGTTCGGCACGTTCGGCCATGAGCCACCTCGCTAGTACCGGTGCCGTCACGGCAATCCGTGAACGATTTTCGGCGCAACGTGCCATCGTAGGCATCTGCCTAGGCATGCAGTTAGCCCTTGAACGCTCCGAAGAGGATGGAGGGGTTGCTGGCCTGGGCCTCATACCCGGAGAAGTGCGTCGTCTCTCGGGAGGTCGAGTCCCACGACTGGGCTGGCAACTCGTAACACCCGTCAATGAAGCGTTCTACTTTGCCCACAGCTACTTTGCCGACACCCCGTGCGCGACTGGATTCTCTGATGAGTTCACCGCCGTCGTCGAATCGGGTGCATTCATCGGTGTGCAATTTCACCCCGAAAAGAGCGGCGACGCGGGGCTTCGCCTACTGGAACAATGTCTTACCCGCGCCTAATTCCGTGCCTCGACATGGCACACGGTCGCGTCGTCAAGGGCGTGAGTTTTGTCGGTCTCCGCGATGTTGGTGATCCCGTTGAACTCGCTACTCACTACTCCGACGGTGGAGCGGACGAGTTAGTCCTGCTCGACATTGCGGCCACCCCCGATGACTCCTCGACGATGCTGGAAGTCGTGGCGATGGTGGCCGATGCGATCACGATTCCTTTCACCGTTGGTGGGGGAGTGCGGAGCGTCCGAGATGCCGCCGCCATCATTGAGGCCGGAGCCGACCGCGTGAGCCTGAACTCGGCCGCCCTGGCCACGCCATCGCTCATAACGGAGATCGCCGATCGATTCGGTTCACAGGCCGTCGTTGTCGCCATCGATGCCGGTGATGGCGTCGTCCACACGCACGGGGGCCGCCGCCCTACCGATGTGCAAACCATCCCGTGGGCCCGTGAAGCCGGGGAGCGGGGCGCCGGAGAGATTTTGTTGACGTCGATTCGTCAAGACGGGCAACGCACTGGCTTTGATTTAGAACTCACTGCCGCCGTTCGTGAAGTTTTAACGATTCCGGTGATCGCCTCGGGAGGAGCCGGTAGTGCGCAGCACGTGGCGGAGGCTCTTCGGGTGACGGAAGCGGCCCTGATCGCATCTATCGTTCACGAGAATCCGACTGGGCTGCCAGGACTCCGCCGTGAAATTGAAGCTTTTGGAATTGCCTTACGACCATGGAAGGAGCGAGCATGAGCGAACAGTTACGTGCCGCCATTATTCAAGACGACATCACTGACCGCATTTTGATGCTGGGCTGGATGGACGATGAGGCTCTCGAACTCACGAAGTCGACGGGCTACGTCCACTTCTTCTCCCGCTCCCGACAGCAGCTTTGGAAGAAGGGGGAGACGTCGGGTAACACGCTGCGACTCCGCGAGATTGTTGCCGACTGTGATGACGATGCGCTCGTGGTGCGAGTCGAGGCCGATGGACCGACCTGCCACGACGGCTCAACGAGTTGCTTCACTCCATGGCTGTGGCGTCGCATCCTGCAGCGTGAAGCAACGGGTGATGAGAAGTCATATGTCGTCTCCCTGCTGAACAAGGGCGTCGGTCCGATTGCCCAAAAAGTGGGAGAAGAGGCCACAGAATCGGTGGTCGCGGCCTTAAGTGAGACCGATGAACGGCTCGTCAGCGAAGTGGCCGACCTCTGGTTTCACACCCTGGTACTCCTTCGTTCGCGTGGCATCGACCCATCACAGATCGAAGATGAACTTCGACGACGTGATCGCCAGAAGTAGCGGCTCGTCAAAACCGCTTTGTTAGATTGCCTCGTATGATCGCGCGCCTACATCGAGTGTGGTGGGGGCTACGGCAAGAGTCATCATGGGGATGGCGCGAACTCGCTACGGGCCGTCTGCGCTGGCAGATTGACGTGATCGCCTACCGGGCAATGGCGTTTCCATCCGTGGCCCGGTACTACAAGAAGCACGAACTTGATCGCTTTCGCGTTCTGAAAACCAAGAGTGGAGTAACCCTTTACTACCGAACCAATCGTGGTGACATTCAGGGAATTCGTGAAATTTTCATCGACGAGATTTACCGCCTCCCCGAACACGTCAAGGTAACGGGTCTCGTGGACCTCGGAGCCAACATCGGTCTGGCTACCGTATGGCTGGCCACGACCTATGGCCTTACTGGGGTGATTGCCGTGGAACCACTTCCTGAAAATACTCGCCTCCTCCGGACGAATGTTCGAGCGAACAATATTGCCTGCCAGGTAATCGAGGCAGCGGTGGGGACGACGACTGGAGTTACCTACTTCGCCGAGACTTCCGAGTCGAATCTCGGCCACGTGGCTGACGCTGGCCGGGAAATTCCTCTGATTGATGTCCGAGAGATTGTCAATGAGCTGAGTTTTTCTGATCCGCTTCTCAAAATGGATATTGAGGGAATGGAAGGTGAACTTCTCCAATCAATCGATCCCGTGTGGACGCGAAAGTTTGTGGCCATGGTGATGGAGATGCACCCAGAAATCGTCAATGTCGGTGAGCTGGTGCAGATTATTCGCAACCAGAGTTTTGATTACCGAGACTCGTACGAAACGACGAAGGGTTACCGGCGCTCCAAGCGCGAGCGGCTCTTTGTGCGCCAGGAAATCTAGAACTCCTCGTCGCCAAAGGGGTTGTCGTCGTAGGGTTCAACGCTTCTGTTGGGCTCAACCCAATCCTCGTCATCGCGACCGAGGCCGGATGCCAGTGCAATGGCGTCACTAACGGCATCGAGTGACTCCGCCGAACGAACGACAATTTTGGTACGGCCGTGAGCTATCCGATCGATCAAAATCCAGGTCTGTCGTCCCTCTAGTTCGTAGACGAACGTAGGCATGTCGGAGTACGAGTGATAGCGCACCAGGGTGACCGTGGGGTCGGAATTCAAAATAAAGAGTGCCCTCTCCATATTTTCCAAGTTGTCGGTGGCACTGAACAGAGTGGGCCTTGTCGCGAAGTCCTCGAGTATCTCTTCGTATAGTGCAGCGTTGGGATTGGCCATGAGCTCTCCTTAGGTCGAGAGCCCCATAGTGCCGAAGGGCTATGACAAATCTTCTGCAGCTGGCTCAGACGGCCTTTCCGTGGGAAGTGGGTGCTTCCAAGGTATGAACGGTAGGGCGATAATGCCTACGGCGAGCACCACCTGAATGACAACTACCCACGGTTCGCCCCAAATCTTGTCCAGCACATCTCCGGCGGAATACTCGGCAACGCTGGCCGCCCCGACGTAGAGCGAATAACTGACAACTCGCCCGAAAAAGTAGGCCGTCGTGACCATCCAGAGCTGCATTCGTAAAAGTCCGGCCGCAATGAACAGCTGACCAGACGGCAGAGGGGATAGGACAAACACTGCTAGGAGAGCGAAAATCCCACGCCGATGTCCGTGGAGCAGTGTGTGGGCGGCCTCGAGATTTTCTTGAGCTCGTCTGGGTACAAACCTCTGAAGTTTGGCGGCCCCGCGAGCGATGAGATAGCGACCACCAGCTGAAACGGAGGCGCCAAGTGCGACCAGGGCGACAGGATTGAGGTCCCAGCGAAATTTGGCGAAGACCAAGACTGTCCACACTGGTGGTCCAAACATCGGTATGAGCGACACCCCAAAGACGGTTACCACGAGTAGGAGATATGTCGTCACTCCCACAGGTTACGGGGCTAGTTTCTGGCGATGGAGTGGTGGCAGACAGCAGTTTTTTATCAGATCTATCCCCGATCGTTTCTCGACACGGACGGCGATGGTGTCGGAGACCTAAACGGGATACGTCGCCAACTTGACTACTTGGTGGAATTGGGAGTTGACGCGCTCTGGATTTCTCCGATCTTCCCGTCACCGATGCGTGATTTTGGTTACGACGTATCCGACTATTGCGACGTTGACCCCACCTTTGGAACGCTCGAAGATCTCGATGCGTTGATATCTGAAGCGCACGCCCACGGGATGAAGATCATTCTGGATTGGGTACCTAATCACTCGTCGTCGGACCACCCATGGTTCGTCGAGTCCAGTGCCAGTCGAGATAGTGCCAAACGTGATTGGTACGTCTGGCGATCACCAGCTGAGGGCAATCCACTTCCTAATAATTGGATTCGGGCATGGAGTGATCAGCCGACCTGGACCTGGAGCGAAACCACCGAGCAGTACTACTTGCATTGCTTCCTACCGAGTCAACCGGACCTCAATTGGAGCAACATTGAAGTCCGCGAAGCGATGCACGACACCCTCAGGTTCTGGCTTGATCGCGGTGTCGATGGGTTTCGAATGGATGTCATCCATTTGGTGGGCAAGGAACTGGACGTTGATGATGACCCCGAAATGGCCGCGCTATCGCATGTACCGCTGAACGATGTAGCAATCACACATGAGTACCTCCGAGAGATTCGCACTGTCATGAATGAATACCCCGATCGGGTCTCCGTTGGAGAGGTGTATCTCTTTGACCCGAAAGCGGTTGCAACCTATTACGGGCAGGGCGACGAACTCCATCTCTCGTTTAACTTTGCGAGCCTGATGACGCCGTGGCGTGCCGAGGCGTGGCGAGACCTCATTGCCGAATCCGAAGCAATGCAACTCTCGGTCAAGGCGTGGTGGCCAACGTGGGTGCTTTCTAATCACGACAACGCCCGGGTAGCTTCACGCCTAGGTGGAGATCCAGCGCGGGTACGTTCGGCCATGATGCTGCTCTTGTCGTTACGGGGCACGCCGTTCCTTTACGCCGGTGAAGAACTCGGGCTACTGGATGCGGAGATACCACCCGAGCGAATCGTTGATCCAGGTGGGCGTGATGGTTGTCGAGCACCAATCCCATGGTCTCATCAGCCGGGGTGGGGATGGCCGGCCGAACCCTGGTTGCCATTTGTGGATGATGTTGCCACGGTCAACGCTGAACATCAGACGGCCGACTCCGGGTCAATGTTGAACTTCACCAAGGAGTTGCTGCATTTGCGCCGCGGACATGCTGCGCTACGAATTGGGAGATTGGCCAACCTTCAGGTGGATGGCGACGTGCTTTCTTTTGAGCGTGTCGCTCAAGATGATCGTGTTGGGGTGGCCGTGAATTTCGCTAAATCACCAACGAAAATCCCATGGGATCAGCAACTGATTCGCCATTCATTTGGATCAATGACATCCGACGGTGAGTTGCCACCAGGTGGCGCTTTGTGGGTGGAGTTCCTTTAAGCCTTGGTCGAGGTGTCCCGCGCTCCGAGCGTCTGTTGGACATCGGGAACTTCAAAAGTCCGGCCACCAGAAATCTTGTTCGTAACGTGCTCACCGAGGGTCGTTGGTGCGTACCTGGCGGGGTTGTCTGGCGTCACGAATTGCGGAAGGACGGAGAGTGGCGTATCGAAATTGCCATCTTGAAAGAGTGCAATAGATCGTCGCGGCGTGCCACCAGGAGCCATGATGGGCACCACTCGGTGGATCGTTGATTTCCAATAGTCATTTGTCCATACCGCTAGAGCGTCACCGACGTTCATGATGAAGGCATCAGGTTCCGGCGTGACATCAACCCACTCGCTGGAGTCGCTCAGAATCTGCAATCCAGGACGAACGTCGGCCAGGAGCACCGTAAGAATGCCGTAGTCCGTATGGGCACCAAGGGCCATCTGCTCTTCATCGAGTTGCGGTTCATTTTCGAGCCGTTGGTACCAATTCATACGCATCGTCACCACGGCGTCAGTGAGGCGCAATGAGAAGAAGTCGCGCTTAAGTCCCAGGCTGAGCGATGCGATGTCGGCCATGGTCTCTGACAACTCTCGAGCTGCTTGGTAGTAGCGGACAGTGGTCTCTTTGAAGTCCGGCATGCCGTCGGGCCAAACGTTGGGGGCGTGAGCATGGAGTTTTCCCGTGGGTTTACCATCTCGGTCCTCACTCCCCATGACAAAGGCTTCAACTAAATCGGCTGGTCGAATATCACCAACGGTGTAGGCGAAGCTCTCGCTTTTGCGTCCGGAGTATCCGCGGTACGAACCATCGGCCGGTGTGACTACTGCCTTCTTGTCCACCGTTGACTCAAAGAACGAATTCATTTGCTCCAAAGCGGAGTGTCGGAGTTCGGCGCTGACGCCGTGGCCCACAATTTGTAGGAAACCGAGCTCATGACAGGCACTGTTTACCTGAGTCGCTATTTCCCTCTGAGCCTCAGCATTCCCCGAAAACCAAGGTGCGATGTCAATAATCGGAATGGTGCTCATGGTTCCTCCGCCTGTGATCGTAATCAAGACGATGTCGTCCGAACTATTGTCGCAGGATGACTGCCGTTCAGCATTGGTGGAGAGTCCAATCGTTCAGATTTCGTGTTGGACTAATCGCTCTTTTGGGGCTGACCTGGCGCCTGGCCTACGTGAACCTGGAGCAGCCTTATCGGATTTTGACCGACGAGGCCTGGTATGTCACCCAGGCCCATCGACTTTTTTCGGCCCATCCGTTCACGTCTCTCTTTGATTACAGCCTGCCAACTGCGCAACATGGTCCCTTGATATCAATCTTGGTTTCACCGTTCGCCTGGTTGTTCCCCGACGCCACTGCCGGTCTTCGATTCCTCATTCCGTTCATCGGCGTATTCACAATCCTGGGCTTCGCCGTTCTCGGTCGCCAACTTGTTTCGGAACGTTGTGGGGTGATCGCCGCTGCAGTGGCGGCACTCCTTCCGGACTTTTGGGTGCGAGATGGATTAGTGGCATCGGAGTCGCTCTCGGTAGCGCTCCTCGTCTGGCTACTGGTCCTGCTGCATTCTTTCCTTCGGGAACCCCGCTTGCGCACATCGATTGCCTTAGGTCTCCTCGTCGGTGCGCTAACGCTCACGAGGGCCGAGTGCGCGGGACTGTGCCTCATCCTGCTCGGGTTCCTCGTATGGAAACTGCGAAGTCAATGGCGCACTGCAGTTCGCCATTGCGCCGTTGTAGTACTGATTTCCGCCACTGTCGTTGCGCCATGGGTGGCATTTAATTCCTCGCGCTTCGAGAGCACCGTTCTCTTAACAAACAATCTCGGTATCACGTTGGCCGGGGCTAACTGTCATGCGGCGTACTACGACGGCCGCTACATCGGCTACGACACTCCAACGTGTTGGGATGCAGCGCACGCCAAGGCGCTGGCCGTTTCAACTGATGAATCGGTGCAGTCCGCATTCATGAAGTCGATGGCGGTGGACTACGTCCGGGCGAATATCACGAGGATTCCACTGGTAATGACCATGCGAGAAGCATGGCTGGTGGGGATGTACCGCCCCTCCTATGTCGTGTTTATGTCGTCACTCGGGGGCCAACCGAGATGGGCGACGTGGATGCAGATGCTTGGTTTCTGGATTCTGGCGGGAGCCGCATTGACGTTGAGCTTTGTCAAGAGACGCGGGCCAAAGCGCATCCTTGATCCACTGAGGACCCCTGTGGTTCTTTATATTTTGTTCACTCTCGCCCTGGCGGCAGTCTTCGTTGGGCACTGGCGGTATCGATCGACCCTAGATATCGCTCTCGTGCTGATTATTGCCAGCCGATTGTCGATGGGACTCAGCGAGAAGAAGTAGCCCCTCGCCGCAACGAGTTCATTCGCAGTGTGGCTCTCGCTGTTTGCGAGGGCGCGGGTAGATTGTCACCCATGGCTTCACCTCTTCGAATTCGCGGTGCGGTTATTTTTGTTGTCGATTTGCCGGCCATGACGAAGTTCTATCGGGCAGTCACAGCGTGGCTCATCACGGAACGCGGTAAAAATCACATTCGTCTTGGTTTGGATGGCCAAGAACTGGTGATTCACCGAGCGATGGGTGTTGATCCCGGCAACGAAGAGGGTCCGCGTATGGAAACACCTATAAAACTGGTCCTTCTCGCCGAGGATGCGTCAATCGCCGAAACTATTGAGGCTGAGGGTGGCCAACTCATGCGGAAACGACAGTGGTCCGACGCGGGTCTTGTGCATCTCGACGCCGTCGATCCCGAAGGCAACATCTTTCAATTGGTATTCCCGGAGTAACTATGTCAGCTCAATTCATTTTCACCATGCGCGACCTCCGACGGTTTTATCCGCCGGACCGTGAAGTACTGAAAGGCATCAACCTTTCGTTCTATCCCACCGCCAAGATTGGCGTCATCGGTTCGAACGGATCGGGTAAGTCGTCGTTGATTCGTATCATGGCGGGACTCGATGATGGTTTCTCTGGCGAGGCACGCCTCACCCCAGGCTTTACCGTCGGCTATCTAGCTCAAGAGCCGGAACTCGATCCCACGAAAGACGTTTTAGGCAACGTGGCCGACGGCGTCGCTGAAATCCGCGACCTCCTGGTCAGATTTAATGAAGTCTGTGCCGCGATGGGCGACCCCGACGCCGATTTCGATGCACTCCTCGACGAACAGGCCACGTTGCAATCAAAGATTGATGCGGCCAACGCGTGGGACCTCGAGCGCACCCTTGATATCGCCATGGAGGCTCTCCGCCTCCCCCCTCCCGACGCCGATGTCACGGTTCTTTCGGGTGGTGAACGGCGCCGGGTGGCCCTCTGTCGCCTCCTGCTCTCTAAGCCCGACCTACTCCTTTTGGACGAGCCCACGAACCACTTGGATGCGGAGTCGGTCGCGTGGCTCGAGCGAGCCCTGCAGGAGTATCCCGGTGCGGTCGTCGCGATTACTCACGATCGCTACTTCCTAGACAACGTGGCCGAATGGATTCTTGAGCTCGACCGGGGCGCCGGTATCCCCTGGAAGGGTAACTACTCGTCCTGGCTGGAACAGAAGCGTGATCGTTTGGCGGCGGAAGAGAAGGCCGACAAGAATCGCGAAGAAGCCCTGCAGCGAGAGCTCGAGTGGATTCGCATGTCGCCCCGAGCTCGTCAGAGCAAGGGTAAGGCGCGCCTTAACGCCTTCAATGACCTCGTAACCGAATCGGAGTCGGCCGACAAGCGTCCCGACAAGATGGAAATCACCATTCCACCCGGACCGCGTCTCGGTGATCTCGTCATCAATGCCGAACATCTCCAAAAGAGTTTCGGCGATCGAGTGCTCCTCGATGATTTGAATTTCATTCTGCCCCCGGGCGGCATTGTGGGGGTCGTTGGACCCAACGGAGCGGGAAAGACCACGCTGTTTCGCATGCTGGCCAAAGAGCAGGTTCCCGATGGTGGAACTCTCACCGTCGGGCCGACCGTGGAACTGGCCTACGTTGACCAATCCCGCGACAATCTCGACCCCGCCGCCACAGTCTTTGACGAGATCAGCGGTGGTGACGAACACATCATGGTGGGGCGCCGTGAGATTCACGCCCGTGCCTACGTCGCAAGTTTTGGCTTCAAGGGGAGCGACCAGCAGAAGATCGTCGGACAGCTGTCCGGTGGAGAACGAAATCGCGTGCAGTTGGCGAAAGTCCTCCGCGCCGGAGGCAACGTCCTGCTCCTCGACGAACCAACTAACGACCTTGATGTGGACACCCTGCGGGCACTTGAAGAGGCGTTACTGGGCTTTCCCGGCTGTGCCGTTGTGATTAGTCACGACCGTTGGTTCCTGGACCGGATCGCAACCCATGTGCTCGCATTTGAAGACGAAGCTGACGTGCGTTGGTTTGAAGGCAACTTCTCAGAGTACGAAGCAGATCGGCGTAAGCGACTCGGGGCTGGTGCGGATCAACCGCACCGACTTCGTTATAAGCCGCTGGTGCGCGACTAGTTCGAGCTCAGGTCTGCGTCTTCGAGTAGCGCTCGGATTTGGCGACCAGTTTCACGAGGGTTGCCAGCCGCCTCACCAATGACATCGCCTTCGACGGTGATGTCATCACCCGGCATGTAGAGCGATGCTCGATAGCCGCGACCACTACGCCTGATAACGACGACATAGGGCATGCCGTCGACGCCAGAATCACGTGTCGCGACGATCACGTTTCCTTCACCGACTTCAACGTCCCATAACGGCGTCTGTGCCGCCGCCACAATTCGATTCAGTTCAGGATTACCAAGTGCCGCCATATATCGAAACGATACGCCACTTTTATGACACCAGAGTGCCCTAAGGCGCTGGCCCCACCCTTAGTGTTCTAGTTACATCCACCATTGAGGTCCCCATGTCACTCCCCAAACGGCCTCATGGTCATGTTGATCTTCTCGAAGAGATTGCTCCTGATGTTGAGGCGCTCTACAACCGTCACCTCGAGGCACCTCGGGATTGGTTTCCGCACGAAGCGGTGAACTGGGGGACCGGACGCGACTTTGCGGAGTCGCCGTGGTCCGTTGAGGACTACCCGCTTCCGGCCGGTGTGCGGAGCGCGATCTACGTGAACCTCCTGACGGAAGACAATCTGCCCTATTACACCAACACGCTTCTGAGCCACTCGAACGCGGGCCACCCGCTAGCCGATTGGAATCATCAGTGGACGATGGAAGAAAACCGCCACGCCATGGTGATGCGTGACTGGGTCCACATCAGCCGCTGCATCGATCCCGTGCTTTTGGAGGAAGGTCGCCGCGTGCAGATGAAGACGGGTGAGGTGCCACACCCCGAATCGCTGGCGGACCTCATCACGTACGTGGCCTTTCAGGAGCGCGCTACACAACTCGCACACCGCAACACGGCCACCAAGTTGGCGAAAGAAGATGTGAGGGGCCGACGCATTCTTGGTCTCATCGCTGGCGACGAGACCAAGCAATACATGTTCTACCGAGACCTCGCGAA
>Ga0114968_10001979_pt1 | contig 15812 bp, 14 predicted proteins | sample M_130807_EF_Meta_FD_87020 | JGI IMG/M metagenome (GOLD analysis project Ga0114968, IMG submission 87020) | Freshwater microbial communities from Lake Montjoie, Canada to study carbon cycling - M_130807_EF_MetaG | ecosystem: Environmental > Aquatic > Freshwater > Lake | place: Lake Montjoie...
TTGAATAAACAGAATGAGTTATACCATTAATTGTTAATATATCCGATAAGGCTATAGAGTTTGGAGAATCGGATATATCAATATAATATCCTTTTGCAGTATTTCCTCCCACGTAAACACTACCATCAGATGGTGTCGTGATGCCATCATTTCTTAAAGAACTAGTGTAATACTGATACCCACTAGTAGTATTGGTTTGTAGTGTACCCAAAGTTGTCGTGTGGTTGTATTTGTCGTTTAATCCCACTAACGGAACTGCAATAGTTCCTGGACGATACGCCACCACTTTAGTTTGTAAATCAAACACGGTAGAATCATTTTTAGTGTAATTTGGCAATGCACCATTACTTAATAGTTTAGCGTCTGCCATGATAGCAATTTTTGGAATGCTAGTTTGATGGACAGCAGCAGATATTTCACTTTCTTCTAAATAAGTTTGTATTTTTCTTTTTATTACTGGAGTAAATATTTCTGGATCGTCGTAAAGATTTTCTGGATAAACAAACACATTAATAGCATTGATTAAAGTGCTACTAACACCACTCAATACTGGCAAATTACCATAACCAGAACCTTCGGTGATTAATTGTACACCGTAAACGTAATGGCTCTTTAAACCAATAGGAGTTGTTTTTAATTGAACTACAGCTCCAGTGCCACTAATATCCTTAACAGTTAGATAAGGATTATCTTGTGTGATTGTTCTTTGTGTTTCAGTTAAAGAGGATAAATCAATATTTACAACCATTAAACCGGTTTCATTATGATTATTTAATAATTGTAGTTGATATTCTTTACTAGATCCTGGTATTAAATTATAAACGTCTGCTTGTAATTTTTCTTGTAGTGTTTGGATTGTTTTAGTAGCAGGACATAATGGATTTTCTAGAGGATGAGAAGAGGTTATACCCCCAGCAGTCACACCACTCAGGAATAATACATCTCTGTCTAATGCATCTGCCATTTTTTGGCATTCAAAACAGTCAGAAAAAATAACTTCATTAGTAACATCTCCGGCAGTGTAAACTTCTCCTGTAATCTCGTCTACACTGTTTTCTTTAAAGTACAGGCAGCAGCAACCAAAAGCGGTTACTCCAGCACCAGTACCGCATAATGGTTCGTATTTTTCTGCTAATGTATTGTAATCCGCTTCAGTGCTTAAATCTGGGACTGGAATCTCGGTTGGAGTTACGTATTCGTATTCAGTAAAATTAACTTTCCATAAAGGTAACCAAGTGTAGCCATCACTGTAAGTTTGTCTACCTGTTGCGTGTGATGGTGCTTCTAACGAAGCTCGGGATTCACCGGGTTCTGAATCGTTTCTAAAATTAGCATTATTATGTAAACACAAATATACAATACTGTTGTCTTCATTATAAACTACAGTATAATCTTGTTCTGATACGTAATAATTGTATACTTTTCCTGCTTGCCATGGATTATTTGTTGCTATAAGATGTATTTGTGAGTCTGGTATCTTTTTAGCAATAAATGTGTCTCTTTGTAAAGCAAATTCTGCATCAGGAGCACCACTAAGCCCTCCTGCTACAATGTATAATTGTTCAGTTTTTTGTTTTATATTTGTTGTTGCTAATGGGCTTGTAGTCATTCGGGGTTAGCATCCTGTGCAAGATATTCCATCATTTGGATAATTACCACTTATAGAGGTTAGTCGTAAAAAGTCTCCAATATTTATCATACCGAACGTCATACCACTATAGTATTTAGTGGAAATTTCATCGTCCCAAGACGGAAAAACGTGTGGTGGTCCGGTTACTCCAGTGACTATATCATTACAAGTATCACACACATTAGGAGAACTTGATGTTAATATGGAGTACATAGCATAATTTTTAATTATAGGTATTTCATATTTTAACACACTAGAAGAGTCAAATATGTTATTAAATATATCTTGACGTACATTATAAAAGTCTTTAGTTCCTGCTGGATGTACTAATGGTCTGACAATTTCTTTATAATTGTCTGCAGGCAAATCCGAAATGTTTAAAACGTAAGAATATTCTTGCCAAAGATCATTATCTTGTATTATGGAATGGTTTAAATAACTTCCAACTAATTGAGGATTGTATCCATTAGTATTATTTTGATACGGTTCTTGATTGCTGCTTTCGTTTCGCATCCAATCAAATCTGCCTCCATTCAACCGCATCACGTATCGTTTTGGATATGAAATTGAAATTTTATCTGCTGTTATATCAAATAAAGATTGCAAAACTAATTTAAATGAATCTTCTGTTCCTTTTTTAGTGTATAAATTTATTCTTACATTGTCTAATAAATTTCTTACATTTTCTGGATTTACTTTTCCGGTTGGATTGGTATCTGTTTTTATTTGTTCAGAAGGAAACGAATTAATATAAGAAAATAATTTATTTTTTAATAAATTGTCTGGAGTAGTGGCTATATCTATTAATTTTTCTAAATTTAAAAAACTAACAGAACTACCAGTAACACCACAAGATAACCAATCATAATAAGCTTTAGTCATTAAAATTAAATTAGATTGTCCGTTTGATGAATTTTTTAACCAAAACGGAAACATATCCTCTACTTGTATGGGATATGTACAAACTGGTTTAGGAGATATCTGTGGTGCAATAAATGCAGTAAAATTAGCATTATTATTTGTTGTAGAATTTATAACAGTTTCAAATTCAGATTGTACTAAAGGACTGGTAGTTAGCGTGCTTATAGTTGGTATCTTATAATTGGAAAGATCATCAACTAATTGTGATTCTAAATTTTTAAATTTATTTTTAAAAAAAAGAAGCATTTTATAGTCCGTCTATTGTGGTATTGGCTTTTAATAACATTTCGTTCTTAAACACTAATACGGATTGATTTTTTGGTTTAACTGTTATACCGGTTTTTACTGTTTCTGATAATACATTTCCGTATATTGTAACTATACCAGATTTATATTGTACCTTTCCTAAAACACCAGAAACTAAGCTGGAATCTGATACTTTATAGGCAGAAATATTACCTTCTACTGCTTCTTGTGTATCTGGATCGTATTTTGTTGGTGTGTCTAATAAGTATACAGTGTTGCCCAAATATGTAATATTATCTGACTTTACAAATCCAGAAAGTATTTCTGTCTGATAATATAAGTTTCTATCAGTTATTGATCCGTAAACTTCTAATTTTAAAGTTATACTATTAGTGGATACGCCACTTATCGTGGGATATGTTTGTAATAATAAATTTACAATTTCTCCAGTTATTAAAGTAACATTAAATTCATAAGGATTATTGTAATAAGTGTTTACTGTATTTTTAATATTTGTTGAATTAGTAGTTGATGGCATACCAGTAATACGCAAATCTATGTTTGCTGTTATTATTTGAGGTTGAAAATATTCTGGTAGTATACTAACTGCAGACTTTTTCTTAATATATGAAATACTATTTTTAACTGCATAATTATTTGGAGTCAGAGTTTCATCAGCAAACGATATAAACACTCTGCCATACGATTTAGGTTCTGCGTCTTCACCTCCCCAAACATTTATTTGTTTAGATTCTACTATACTTGCTGGTAGTAATTGGGATGAGAATAGCAAACCAATATAATCGTCTTTTGTTATTGCTCGATCGTTTGCTGCAAATATTTTAGGAGCAGAGTAACGATAAAGATCTAAATCTGGTGTTGCTCTTCCTCCAGATGATATTTTAGTACTAGTTACTGTTGCTTTTGCATTAGAATTAAATGCAGAAGTTTTATTTGCTAAATCGCCGTTAGTAATTATATAAGAAACAGTAACAATATCTGTTGGATTTATTGTTTTTCCGTAATTATTTGCAAAATCATTTATACTTCTCTTACCAAACAATAAATAAAATCCTTCTGATGTTCTGTCTATAAAATATACTTTAGCATCAGGACCAACAGCTGCAGTATTGTTATATGATGTCCAGGTCTCAGTAACACCATTTGTGGTTACTTTTACTGTCAGAGTGTTAATATCAATTTGTGTTCCACCAATGAATGCTTTTTGGCTTGTTTGATCTACTGATACAGGTAAATCTTTGGCTATAGCACTTCCTTCATAAACTTTAAATGTTTTGGCGGTTGTATTTAATGTGATGTCATCGCCTATTGTGTAAAATCTGTAAACTGAACCTGTATTTGTTGTTCCTATAAAATAATCGCTATAAGAAGTTATTGTTGTTTGTGTAGAAGTTGGAGAAGTTGCAGTAACCTCTCCAACAGAACAGGAAGCTCCCGGTAACAACACACCCAGAGGTTTAAGTAAAGAAACAAAATTATTTTCCATCTGAGCAGTGTCTAGGAACATTTCATTCGCAATCATGTTTGCATAAAATGCATAATAAAGAGTATTGTATGAAAATACATTCAACAGTAAATTAATTGCAGAACCTTCATAATTATAACTATTTAATTCTTCAGTGTTTGAATTTTGTAAATATGATTTCAATGAAGCTTTAATTTCATCAAAATCCAAAGAAGATATGTTTATTTGTGGATTCATTGATTAACCAGTAGTTAATGTTACTGTTCCCTGTTGTTGATTAAATTTTTCTGTAAAATAAACTGTAACAGAATAAGTGTCTAATAACTTTTCTATTGTTAGTTTGTCTATCGTTGCTCTGGTTTCTTGTGTTTCAATTTGAGAAATAAACACGTATTTTAGAGCTTCTAATGCGGCTACATCCCGAGGATAACTCAAATCTTCTAAAAGAGTAGAACCAAAATTTGGATTAAATAAACCTTCGCCTCGTTTTGTTAATAAAATATTTTCTATACTTTGTGCTATAGCGTAACGAGACGTTTTAAAAACAATATCGTTAGTTATTTCATTTTTTTCTAAAAAAAAGTCTATATCGGAAAATTCTGCCATTTGTTATATTTATAAATTTATTAAGGAGTTAAATCCAAAGTTGAACCATTTTTATCAAACAGTACATCAGTATTGGTTGGTATTACTGCTGCCCCGTCTCGCATTAAATACAGATACATGGAATGCTTTACACCAGTCATTACGTGTTTTACTTTATAAACCATCCATTTACCAGAATATCTGCTTTGTTTAATGTTTGTATTCTCGCCAATAGGATAATCAATAGTGATAATTTTTCCTGGTTTTACTTTTAAATCTCCGTGCACCAATATACGAATACGCCAATAACCCAACAAACTAGTCTGAGCACGTCTATATAATGGGGTTTTAGTTGGTGTATTCCAAAAAGTTGCATGAGTTTTAGAGTATTCTGTGTAATAAGTGAAGCAAGAACCACAGGCTTCGCTATGACTTGGTGGCGTATAATCTGTTACTATAGTTGATGCAGGTGCCGCAGTTAAAAATGGAGTAGTTCCTGTTTTTGTTACAGTTTTCCATTCATCGTCTGCAGGATCTTCACACGAACAGTTATACGGTGCGGTGGGGTCTGCATAATCGACACCTAACCACTTATTATTCAATTCATCTTTTATTCCATCACATTCTTGTGCGGCTAATTTAGCACACAATAACTCATCGTTTGTTGGTTCTGGATTTTTTGGTACATATTTTTGTAAATGTTTAGGGACTGCTGCTCCTTTTGGAAGAAACATATCAGGATTTAAGGATGGTCCGTATTTTGAATTTTCTCTAGACGATACACTATGCTTATGTGGTAAAAAATTACTATAATCGTCTGGATTAAGATTATTTGTATTTACTTGTTCTTGACTCATATTTTATAATTCCTTTAGCTACAGTTACCATCGTTAGCATTTTCTACATCAAACAGATACATTTTATCTTCACTATCGCTAGCAAAAACATTACATATTTTCTTTGATCTAAAAACATCAAACATTTTTGAATTCACCACATCAATTTTAACTATACGACCAATATATTCGGATGCATCTTTAAAACTGCCTACAGCACGCATACGAAATCCTGTAGGATATGCAGAATTTCCAGCATTTTCGCCATTGTTATTTAAATCTACACTTATACCTGGTGCAATTAAAGCTATACCACCACCAGCAACTCCACCATTATACTTTAAATTTAAAATTTCATTTAAATTATATGCAGTTCCTTTTATACCCCATGGAACCTGTGCAACAGTAAAAGGATAATCAACACCGGCATTTACTACTTCATTTGCTGCTTTATATTTGTAAGCGTCTACATTCTTTGTAAACTCTATTTCGTTAAAGGTATAAGAATATATGCCAGCAGGTCCATTATCTAATATTTTAGTAGCAGAAGTTAATATTGCGTAAAAACTTGTTGGATCTTTTTTCTCACCAATAATAGTATTTTTAAAAAAATTCCATTTTGTTTTATCTCTTTTTAATTGCGCATATTCTTTTCTCGCATCATTTAAAGGCCATTTTATATCTTCGTATATTTTTTTCAAACAAGACGCAGGAAGTTCAGAAAAATCAAATTGGGCTTGCCAATAATTTTCTTCCATTCTATCTGCTTTTATTTGATCACCACCAGCACCACTATATCCCTTAAACGATGGATCCCAATAATTCCACCAAGGAAGATCTTTTTGATTATAAGCTTGTGTAAAATATCCATAATTAGAATCTGTTATACGATTAGACGAATAAGCAAGCGTCATATCAATACCAAATTTTTTATCTATGGGTGGATAAGGTGCTATTTTTAAAAATAACTTTTGATCCGAATAATAATCATAAACATATTGTTCTTTGATTAGAGAATCTTGCGTGTCTACTATTGATCTATAAGGATTTTCCCAATTTGGTTTTATTCTAATATATTCACCACTAAATGCACCATTTTTAATAAGATCCGATACTTCTGTTTCTGATATAGTGTCTAAAGAAATTATAGTTTCTTCATCGTATTCGTTTAGAGTTGGGCTATATGTTTTTACTGATTTATTAGTGTTTGGTTCTTTTAATATAGATTCAATACATTTAAAATTAAATTGATTTAAATCTTCCCAGAAGAAAAAATTTACTGCATTAGGATTTTTTTTCCAAGCAGCATATTCGCACACATAATTTATTAATTGACTTATTTTTGGCGAAGCTCCTATTTTATTCCAAGGATAATATGATGGATTTAATTTTATCCATACAGAATTTATAGTTTCATCTGCTATTAATTTTTTTTGGTCTTCTGCATCTCCTTCAAATCCAAAATGTTTAAAAATATATTGAATAAATCCTTCTAAAGGAGTATCAGTACAGTCATTACAGCCTTTTAAATCTATAACAGGAGTTTCTGATACTTCTTTTTTTGCTGTATAACTGTCAGTCGTTCCTTCTGTTGAAATAACACCAATAAATTCGTCAAGCATACCAGAATTAAAGTTTTTATATATTGCAGAATCGGATGCAAAATTAATAGCTATAGGTATAGCAGTACCAGCTGGACCTAAAGTACTTTTTGATATAGAGTTTGCGTGTGTTACTACTTCCGTGATTTTAAATACCGCATTTACTGCTGGAGTAGAGCATTTTATTTTAATCTGATCAAATGTTGTAAAATTTAATTGATCTATAAAATACGCAGGATCGTTAAACAGTAAAGATCCACTTAAACTTTCAGAAAACATATCCTCATTAATAATTAATTCTTGAAAAATATATGGAGTATTATCATCTCTAGGAAAAATTTTAAAGTTTAAACCATTTGTTGTATTAACTAAAGTTATTTCTCCAGCAGTTCCCCATGTTATATTTGGTATAGTTATTTGATTGCTGCTCATATATCACTCAATTTTATTTGTATTTTTTTCTGTGTTTTTACTGCATCATCTACAGCATTCATTAAATTGTATGCTTTTGTTGATTGTAAATATTTAATAGTGTTTTGGTATTGTATTAATTCTTTTTGTATTTTAATTGGAGTTAAAAACAAAGAATTATTAGTATGATCTTTATAGCCGGTAATAAAAACACTTTTCCATAAAGAACCATTATTAGCTGCAACATTTATTATTTCGTTATTTTGATTTTTTATAGACTGTGTAGTATTTAGATACGAATCAATACTTAACAATTGATGTTGTATAGTTCTTACTACTTTATCTCCTCTAATAACACCTACTAATGTTCCAGAAGTTTCATCAATTAGTACTGGTTTTGTGTCCGGACCACTATATGATTTTACAATTATTCGTTTATAGTCGTTATCTACAAACGTAACTTTTCCAAGATGTTTTTCGGATGTTCCAGAACCAAGCAATAAAACGTGATTATCGCCTGATACAACTTGATTAAATTTACCAGGAATTGTGTTGATAGAGACATACGCCGTAGTTCCACTGCAACTGCCTGATTGTTGTAGTATTTGACCAGCAACATATAATTTATTATTAGAATTTATAGCTGCAGAATGTCTTTCTCCAGCACTAATATCGATATAAGTACCAGAAGGAATCTCTGTTCTGTTGTAAGTAGAACTTCCAACAAAACTAATACCTCCGGTTTCATCTAACAACAAAGCGTGATCTTTTCCACAAGCAATTTTAGTTATTTTATTTGAAATAGTTGGTATTAATCCTGCACTAATACCAGTATAAGTAAATTCTGTAACCTTTCCTTGATTCACACCAACATCTCCAATAATACCCAAACAGTAGTTTTCTGCACAAGAAACATCAGTAATACTGGTAACAGACTGGGTATAAGTTAATCCACCATAAAATTTAACAGTATTATCAGAAAAAAGTATCACACCACTAAACGTGTTTCCTTTTGTGAATTCTATCTGAGATATTGATTTTGATTCGGTTACAGGATAAGAAAGACCACTTGTACACCCATTACCATAACAATACCAAGTTTTATTGGTTTTATTTCCAATAATTTTATTTTTGGTAACATTGATTGCCGTATAACCAGAATCTTGTGATTTATATAACCTATCAGTAGAACTAAATCCAGTTAATCCTAAAGTTTGACCCCATCCCCAAATTCTACCAACAGGATCAATTCCTGCACTAAAGTTACCACCAGCACTAATATAAAATATAGAATTTCTGTCAATAAAATTATCAGGTATTAAAGATTGGCCGTAATGTGGTTGATCACAAGAATTAGTAGAATATACAGACCCAGCACCAAATGCCTTTAATTTAAATGCACCATTACCTGTTTCATACACCAGAATATCATCTTCTAATATGCCAGATAAAGTAATACCAAGATACGAATCTAAACTGGACGAATTAATATAATTAGAAGTTGAGGGAAGATATCTTGATGTATTTGAAAACTGAAATGTCCAAGAATCAAATTCTGCTATATTTTGTTTTAATAATGCATCTGGTGATTGGTTCCATTGTTTAAACGGATTTTTTACATCATTCATCAAAAATAATGTTGAATATAAATTTTGATTTTCGTATAATTTAACAGAAAATTGATCTGGTCTATACCTTGCATTGTTATTAGTTAATAATATATCAGAAACACCACTTTTATCTACTGTTATAGATTTAAAAATATCAGTAAACTCTAAAGTATTACCGTTTAAAGAATATTGAATTTTTGAAAAATTTTTAAACATGGGTAATTACGCAAAAACGTCTGCTCTATTTATCAGTTTACCACCATAATATACTGCAGGTTCTAGTTCGTAGAACTGTAGATTTATATTTAATGCTAGAGGAGCACCTACTTGAGTTATGAATGGAGTTTGAAGAATTGGAGCTCGATTTATATCCACATTTTTTAATACCGCAGGTAATGCATTACCATCCCAATATTGTGTCAAAAGTGTACTTTCTTCTCCATTTGGACCTGAAACTCCATTTCCTGCAACTTTAATTTGCCAGAGAGGTGGATGTTGCCATACTAGTTTGCTACCACCGGACCATCTAGGAAATGCATTACTTTGAAAAACTCTTGCTATCTCGCCTGCTATTACTGCATCTGCTTCAGTTTTTGCCACTAAATCAAAACTTATATTATAAACTCTTCTTGATCCTGGCATTAAGAATGTTTCCATATGATCTGGAGTTATAGCAGAACCACCCTGTAAAAATGCATCAATTCGTTCATTGAATGCGTCTGCATTTTCTCTTGCAGAAAACTGTAAATTGTTCATTTCTTGAACTAAACTACCTCCTGCTTCGTATTTCATATCATTTGATATTGAATATATTTTAGGATACGGTAATTTTACCCAATTTCCACTACCCATAATAGTTGAAGGTAGTCTTCCTGAGTTATATGTGGAATATTCTTTGTAATAAAATACCATATAAGCAGGTATTTCTTTTGCTTGCTCAGTGCCTTCTATGGGAAAAGAATATGGCATATAACATATATATTTAAGTTTCATGGCATATAAAACCAAATATTTTCCAGAAAATCCAGATAAATATCTAGGTAACTCTAAGAATATTGTCTGTAGATCTAATTGGGAAAGAAAGTTTTGTAAATATCTGGATAACAACAAAAATATTGTTAGATGGTCAAGTGAAGAGCTAAAAATACCTTACATGTCTACAATAGACAACCAAATACATAATTATTATCCAGATTTTGTATTTGAAGCAAAAAAAGAAGATAAGATACAAACGTACGTAATAGAAATAAAACCTAAAAAACAAACAGTAAAACCAAAACCCAAAAAGAATAAAAGAGCGTATTTAAATGAATGTATAACATATGAAACTAATGTTTGTAAATGGAAAGCTGCTCAAAAATTTTGTAACGATAATGGATGGTTGTTCAAAATACTAACCGAAGATAACATATTTAAAGAAAACAATGGAAACAACAAATAACGGCGGCATTACTGATATTCTTAATTATTTTAGTCAAAACGGGTTTCAAAGAACTAATCGTTATACTGTTAGTATAACTAGACCGGGATACACAATACCAGCAGAAACAAAAAAAGGAGAAACAAAAAAAGACGACAAACAAATTGCTCCTATTACTGATACCTTTTGGGCAACAAGTGTACAAATACCATCACAAACAGTGGCGTGGTTTCCTGAATCATTTGGTCCGTCTAGCCCAACTCTTCAAATTCCATTAAAAAGAGAATTTGATGACAGATTCTTAATAGATTTTATAGTAGACGAAAACTGGAAAGTTAGAAAATATTTTGAGGATTGGATAAATTCAATATTTTATCCACAAATAGGGTTTTCTGGTGAAGGACTAATTACAAAAACATCAAGAATAATTCCAAAATTAAATAATAAAGAAATGTTAAAACAAATTGACATATCTGCATTGAATGTAAATGGAGAAGAAAAATACAAATTTACATTACACGAAGTATTTCCAAAATTACTATTACCATCACAATTTGCCAATGATCAGCCTAATCAATATTTAACTTTAACAGTAGATTTTAATTATCGTTATTATACAACAAAAACAGTAGACACAAAAAACACAGAACCAACAACGTCGGGTGGTGGTGTTTAAAACTGATCTAAATAAAGTATGGCTTTAAAAGATTTATTATTAAGCGGATTTCCAGAATATTGCGAATCTCTTCCTTCTGGTAAAGAGGTTTGCTTTAGACCAATGATTGTTTCTGAAGAAAAAGCATTAATGTTGGCAAAAACCAACCAAGACAAATTAACAATATTAAAAACATTACAAAATATAATGATGTCTTGTTGTTCAAATACAAAAAAAATAGATATTAAAAAATTAAAACTTGTAGATTTTGAGTATTTGTTTTTACAGATACGAGCCAAATCTATAGGAGAAATTGAAGGATTTACCATAGTATGTCCTCACACATCAGAACAAATAAATTTAAAAATTAATATACTTAAAGATTATAAAATTTTTGAACAAAACGTAAGCAATAAAATTAAAATAACAGAAAATGTTATATTGGTAATGAATGAACCAACAGCAGAAAGTTTATTTAAATATCCAGATTACGATAAAAACGAAGACTCTTTTTATAATTTTATAGGAAGCTGCATCAAACAAATTCACACAACAACCGACATTAAAGAGTGCTCAGATGTTTCAGAAAAAGAAATGTTAGATTTTATAAAAACCCTAACATCTTCACAATTTCAAAAAGTTTTAAATTATTTTGATTGTATTCCCAGATTAGAAATAATTAAAAAATATACAACATCTGATAATATAGAAAGAATATTATCTTTAAAGGGCCTTTTTACTTACGTTAATTTTTTTTTTGAACACATAGATGTTCCAACATTTTATAGACAGATATTTCAATTAAAATATTATCACAACTACGGAATTCAAGAAATAGAAAATATGATTCCTTGGGAAAAGACAGTTCATATAGAACAGATAAAAGAACAGTTAAACGAAGAAAAACAAATTAAAAAAACACAAATTGGACAAATAAATGGAATCAGATAACAACCAACCTCTAATGCCAGCAAATAAAGCTAGTAATTTTTTTAATACACAACAACCAAAATTTGCTTCTACCAAAAAAACAACTGAAATTTATAATCCAACTTTAGTGCCATCAGCACAGTCTAAACCAGTAGAACAAAAATCTAATTTCTTCAAACCTAATGGAGCTGATGTTATTTTAAATTATAATAAAAATAATATAAAAAATAACACTAAACCCGAGTTTAATAGAGCCCAGAATAGTGAAGTAACATTAAAACCCGAGTTTAATAGAGCCCAGAATAGTGAAGTAACATTAAAACCCGAGTTTAATAGAGCTCAAAATATCACAAATGATTTAGTACCAAAAATAATTAAAACTGATAGCTCTAGTTTAGCAAATAATAATGTTAATGATATTTTTGGTAGAAATAAAGAAATAATGACTTTGGAAGAAAAATCAAGACAGTTAAATATGAATGCTAAAGATCCACCAAAAATGGCAACTCCAACAATAATTAATAATTATTCAACCAATTCTGGTGGTGGAGGCGGTGGTGGTATGTCAACCAGAGATCCTTTAGAGAATTTAAAATTAGATTACCGAAGTTTGCCTGCGTGGAGAACACAACTAGGTTAAGAAAAGAGCCCCTTTCGGGGCTCTTTTTTATTCTTCACCTAGAGATTTCAGATAGGATTCCACATCCACGTCTTCGTCTACATCCGTCTTTGGTGACGGCTTTCGGTTATTACGAACCGGTGCTTCATTCTCTACCGATTCGTCTTCCATGGATTCTCCACGAACATCACCACCAAGAGCATCCACAAGCTTAACCTTGAGTTCTGCGTAACTCTTAAACTCCTTGGGATTCACAAACTCCTTGAGAGCGTATTGCTTCTTCCACAGAGTCTCAAGCTTGGCATCATCACCGTCAAGCAGTTCTGAAGCCGCACTGAACTCAGACTTGTCATAATTCACATAACCTTCAACCTTACGAATCTTTAGCTTGAAGTTGGCACCCTTCCAAAAGTCAAACGGATTTACTGCATTCTCGTCTTCAAACTCTGGATTCATTTGTTCTTGAATCTTCTCAAAAATCTTCTTACCGTACTTAAACAGGAACACCTTACCCTTGTTTTGGGGAGCAGCAGGATCTTCCACAACAAGAATATTGGATACGTAATTTAACTTACGCTTACGATCACGTGCAATACGCTTATCACTTTCAGTACCACTATTCCATAGTTCACCGTTTGCTTCACAAACCGGACACTTTTCTCCAAGAGTAGTTGGGCAGTTGTGAATAAACCAAGCACCCTTACCCTTAAAAGCGTGAGAGTACAACTTAACCCATGGAATATCTTCGCCTTCTACTGCTGGAAGGAATCGAATAACTGCGTATCCATTGCTAGCAGAGTCTAGAGTAGGTCGCCAAAATCGGTCGTCCTTGTAATCGTTAGACTTGTTGCTCTTCTCCAATTCTTCTTGAAGCTTGGAGGCCATTGACGTTGAATTCTTCTTTAAATCTTTAAATGACATATAATCTCCTATATTTTATTAGTATACACCTGCATTATAATAAGTCAAAAATTAAATTGGTAGTTTAGAGGTTTTAGGAAGAAAGTTTAATCCTTCTCCTTCTTGTTTTATTTTTTCAATAATAGGCTTAGATAATATCTTACCTACACTCTCTACTGGAATATCTTTGGATTCACACACGGCTATCACCGCGTCCATAAAAGAAACTTTCCATTCTTCTGCATATTTTTCTATTTGTTTGCAGAAATCATTCTGCGTTTCTTCGTCAAAATATAAAACCATGATTAATAAACCTCTCTCTAATATAACTATATATAGAGGATAAATAGGTTTTTCCACTTATAACCCGGAGAATTAAATGCCAGACATAGATCCAAACTTAATTATAGACGTAACAGGTAATACAGCCAGTGTTGCTACAGATTATTCTACAAGTGGTATCACCAACTCTCACATTCAAATTATGAAAATGGCATGGGGCGATGCCAACACTAATACCCGAGTCACTACATCTAATCCCCTACCAATAAACATTCAAACAATCACTGCCACTCTGGGTGTAACCGGCAGTGTTGGTGGTTTAGGTAATTTTAAAATAATAAATGGTGTTTCTGGCGTAACCACCATTCCTTTAGTAGTGGCTGGCACAACTAGTTCTAGTTACTCTGCTGTTCAAATTAATGGTTATGTTCAAGGCGTGACTAGTGGTATTCTGGTAGGAGTAACCGGATCTGTGTTTATAAACAATCCTAATACTTCTTCAACTTTAAGAATTCAAGGATATACCAGTGGCACAGAAGTAGGAATTACTGGCGGACGAAGATTAAATTCTTCAACCGATAGTGTTACCGTTTCTGGTACTGTTGGTATTACTGGTGGTCGTTACCTTCTACCCGGTTATGATGGAGTCAGAATTTTCGGAGGAAACTCTGGAGAAACCATGATTCCAATAACAGTTCGTGATGGTTCTGGAAATTCTATCGGTTCTTCTGGTGGTGCCTTAAATGTAAATCTGGTCGGTGCTGGTATCACAGCAACTGTTTCTATCAGTACATTAGTTGGTATTTGCCAAGCAGATAAAACTGTGCCACTATTCGTGGCTGGAGCAACAGCAGGTCCCGCCGTGCGTGTTAAAGGCACCGGAGCCAGTGATGCACTTCCAGTGTTGTGGACAACCGCAATGCCAGTGTCTGTAAGTGGTCTGGTCACTGTTGATCTTAATTTGATCAATACTGCACTAACCACAATACAATCTCAACTAACTGGATTACAAGCAGAAGTAGATTACATCACGGATATCTACTCTAAACTCAGCACTGGTATTAATACTATACCAGTAAAACCAAGTCAAGTACAGTCTGGTGTTCTAACAATTAGTACATCCAGAACCACGTTTAGTCAATCTACTGCTTTGTATTCTGGTATAACAATTAAAGCTTCCAGTTCTAACGGAACCAAGGACGTGATAATATCAGGCAACTCTCCACAAACTTCTGGTGGATATCCATTATCTGCAGGTCAAAGTATGTTTATAGAAACGAATAATTTACAAAATCTATACTTTGAAAGTTCTGGAGCTTATCCGGTATCAATCAGTTATATTGCTTCGTGATAAAATATGTCTATTCAAAATGTAAATTCAATTTTAAATCAAAATCCTACTACGGATGATCCGTATGTGTTAGTTAGAAGTGATGTATTTCTTTTTTTACAACTAACAAACAACGAAAAGTCCATATTTGATTCTGGTTCAAAAACGGATTCTAAACCCAGTTTGGTGTTTTATGAAGAAGGAGCAAATACTAATGCAATTTTGGATTTTACTAATGCTTCTTCTAAAGATAAAAAGTATTTAGATATTTTGTTTAAAGGATTAAATGATTTTTCTGGTTTATCTTTAACGAATGCCAGTTATTTAGACGAAAAAAATGGAGTAGAAAA
>Ga0114968_10001980_pt1 | contig 15804 bp, 15 predicted proteins | sample M_130807_EF_Meta_FD_87020 | JGI IMG/M metagenome (GOLD analysis project Ga0114968, IMG submission 87020) | Freshwater microbial communities from Lake Montjoie, Canada to study carbon cycling - M_130807_EF_MetaG | ecosystem: Environmental > Aquatic > Freshwater > Lake | place: Lake Montjoie...
AGAGGAGGTCTACGGCGCCCACAGCGACGGGGCCGAGGTCGCCGACATTGCCGCCGACGAGGCGAAGCACGCCGACATCTGGCGCGAACTGGATTCTGGTAAAGCCGCGGGCACCGGAAAGAGTGACGCCGCGCACCGAGGGGCACTGGAAGAGACCAAAGCACGTGAGCCGTGGCACCGCGCTGGAAACAGCGGAACGGTACGAGCCACGATCTTCGGCGTCTCCGACGGGCTCGTTTCGAATGCCGCGCTGGTGATGGGCATCGCGGGGGCGACGACCGCAAGTGGCCAAGGTGGCTTCGTGGTGCTTGCTGGCGTTGCAGGACTCCTTGCCGGCGCGTTCAGCATGGCGGCGGGCGAGTACGTCTCGATGCGCAGCCAGACCGAACTGCTGGAGCGCCAGATTGAACTGGAGCGTGCAGAGCTTGAGGCGATGCCCGAAGAGGAGGAGGCCGAGATTGCGGCGATTTATCACGCGCGCGGCTTTCCTGATGACGAAGCCAAGGCGATTGCGAAGCGGCTGATGGCCGATCCGAAGATTGCACTTGAGACGCTCGTTCGCGAAGAGCTTGGTCTCGACCCAGAGGAGCTTGGATCCCCCTGGGGCGCTGCGATCTTCTCGTTCCTCGCCTTTGCCGTCGGCGCGTTTGTGCCGCTCTTGCCATTCATTCTGTTGAGCGGATCCACCGCACTTCTGGTGAGCATCGCCCTGACGGCGATCACACTCTTCGGTGTCGGCGCCGCTGTGAGCCTCCTGACCGGCAAGTCGGCAATCTATACAGGGTTGCGCCAGCTCGCTATTGGTGCCGCTGCGGCGGCGATTACCTACGCCGTCGGATCGCTGATCGGGGTCAACGTCTAAATGTTGCCACTGCCGCCGGACTCCGTATTGATCGCCGTCGGCCCGCTGGTTATACGCTGGTACGGTCTCCTCTACGCCGTAGGGCTGCTCGTGGCCTATCGCTTCATGGTCCGAGAGGCACGTCGCCGCTCGTTGAACGAGAAGCTCATCCTCGACGGGCTGATCATCATCTCCATTGCGGCACTTGCCGGAGGCCGCCTCTATCACGTGGTCGATGCGTGGGATCGCCTCTATGCGTCAAATCCCATTGCCGCAATCATTCCGCCGTATGAGGGGCTCGGAGCGCCGGGCGGACTTATCACGGGAGCTATCGCCCTGGTCGTGATCTTGCGCCGATGGCGCCAAGAGCCGTGGGGCTGGGTTGACGTTGCTGGTCCGGCGATCTTGGTAATGCAGGCCATCGCGCGCTGGGGAAACTGGTTCAATCAGGAGCTCTACGGTGCGCCAACCGATCTTCCTTGGGGACTCGCAATTGATTGCGCCCATCGAGCGGTCAGCGTCTCGTGCGCAACGATCGGCGACAACGCAACGTTCCATCCGCTCTTCCTCTACGAGTCGCTCTCCGGTCTTGCAGGTGCACTCGTCCTTCCCGCGCTCGGGCAGCGGCTCAAGGGGCACCTGCTCCCTGGCATGATCGGCCTCGGCGCCGTCGCCTGGTACAGCGTGACCCGCCTCGCGCTCGAGGGGCTTCGACTGGAGAACTGGAAGGTGGGCGGCATTGCAACCGCCTACTTCGTGATGGGGTCGGTCTTGCTGGCCACCCTTGTGGTCGCCATCGTGCGCCTGCGAACCGCCGCCTCCGCCAAGAAACCTCGCCAGCGGTAGGATCAGCGTGCTCGGCGACACCGCCGATAGAGGAGGGCTCATGGCAAAGATTCAGCGTCGCAAGGTCACCGTCATCGGCGCAGGAAACGTCGGTGCCACAACCGCACAGCGCATCGCTGAATCCGGGCTCGCCGATGTCGTCCTAATTGACATCGTTGAGGGTCTCCCGCAGGGGAAGGGGCTCGACCTTGCCGAGGCGGCTCCAGTGGTGGGCCACGACGCCCACGTCATTGGCACCAACAGCTACGACGACACAGCGAACTCTGATGTGATCGTCGTCACCAGCGGTATCGCTCGCAAGCCCGGCATGAGCCGCGACGATCTGCTCAACACCAACGCCGGCATTGTTCGCAGCGTGGTGACCGAGTCAACCAAGCGATCCCCCGAGGCCATCTTGGTCGTCGTCACCAATCCACTCGATGCGATGTGCCACGTCGCCTTGAAGGCGTCGGGCTTCCCGAAGCACCGCGTGATCGGCATGGCCGGCACCCTTGACTCTGCACGCTATCGCACCTTCATCGCGCAAGAGGCAGGCGTGAGCGTCGAAGATGTTCGCGCGTTCGTCTTGGGTGGCCACGGCGACACGATGGTGCCGCTGCCACGCTACTCCTCAATCGGCGGCATTCCACTCCCCGAGTTCCTCGCAGCAGATCGCATTGAGGCGATCGTCAAGCGCACCCGCAGCGGTGGCGCCGAGATCGTGGAGCTCCTGAAGACCGGTTCGGCCTACTACGCGCCAGCCGCAGCGACGTTCGAAGTGGTGGAGAGCATCCTGCTCGATCGCCGTCGCCTGATCCCGTGCGCGGCGCTCCTAGAAGGCGAATATGGCGTGAACGGGCTCTACGTTGGGGTCCCGGTTGTGATCGGCGGGAACGGCATTGAGAAGATCATTGAGATCACGCTAACGGCTGATGAGTCGACCGCTTTCAAGCGCTCGGCCGATGCAGTAAAAGAGCTCGTCGATCTGCTCTAGCGCCTGTGGCGCCGGCGATTAGAACCAGCGAGTAGTAATCACTTTCTTCGTGGTGTAGAACTCCACTCCATCGCGACCGGTCGCGTGCAGGTCGCCGAAGAAGCTCTTGCGGCGACCGCTGAACGGGAAGAAGGCCATTGGGGCGGCAACGCCCACGTTTACGCCGAGCATCCCCGAGGTTGCCTTGCGCTTGAACTCGCGCGCTGCAGAACCAGAGGCGGTGTAGATGCTCGCGGCGTTACCGTATTCGTTCGTCTCGGCCATCAGGCGGAGCGCCTCTTCGAGGTCCTTGGCGTAGAGCACGGAGAGGACCGGCCCGAAGACCTCCTCGCGTGCCAGCGGCGACGTTGGTGCGATCTCCAGCAGCGTTGGGCCAACAAAGTAGCCTTTCGCAGGGCCGGTGCCACGTCCGTCACGCAGCATTATGGCGCCAGCGGCGACCCCCTCATCAACGAGCTTGTGAATGCGCTCGCGCGCTTCGCCGCGAATCACGGGACCGAGCGAGATCCCAGCATCGAGGCCGAATCCCATCTTGATCGTGTCGGCATGTTCCAGAAGTCGCGGCAACATGCGCTCTCGGGCCTCTCCAACAAGGGTGAGCACCGAGCCTGCAAGGCAGCGCTGCCCCGCATTACCGAAGGCAGACTCCGCGATGTTGGGCACGCTCTGGTCGAGCACCGCGTCAGGCATCGCGATGATGTGATTCTTCGCCCCACCGAGCGCCTGCACGCGCTTGCCACTCTTCGCCGCTGTCTCGTAGACGATGCGCGCCACGCGCTCTGAGCCCACGAAGCTGATCGCATCAACGCCTGGGTTCGTGATCAGGCCGGTGACGGTCTCCACAGCGCCGTGCACCAAGCCAACAACGCCCGGCGGAATGCCAGCCTCTTCGCAGATCTCGATGATGCGCTGCGCCGAGAGTGGGGTGCGCTCGGATGGCTTCAAGATGAAGGAGTTACCGCAGGCGATCGCGAGTGGCAGCATCCACATCGGAACCATGAAGGGGAAGTTGAATGGTGTGATGCCGGCAACGACACCGACGGGGAAGCGCACCATTTCGGAGTCGATGCCGCGCGAGACCTGGTCGAGGTTCTGGCCCATCAGGAGCGTTGGGGCGCCACAGGCGAAGTCAACGACCTCAATGCCACGGCGAACCTCGCCTGTCGCATCGCTCAGCACCTTGCCGTTCTCGGTGGTGACAAGTTTGGCGAGCGCCTCGCGGTTGTCGAGCATTGCCTCGCGCAGCTTGAAGAGATATCCGGCGCGCTCGGGTGGCGGCATCTCGCCCCACTCGTGTGCGGCGGCTCGCGCCGCATCAACGGCAGCCTGTACGTCGGCGGCATTCGAGAGGGGGACATAGGCGAGGGGGGCCTCGGTCGCCGGGTTCGGCACCACGAGCCGCTCGCTCGAAGATGAGGCGACCCAGTGCCCGTTGATGTAGTTCTTTAGGGTGGCCGGGGCGCTCTGTGCAGCCAGGCTTTCAGCGGTTGTTGCCATGACGAGATTCTCGCCGATCCGCGCTCCGCGCGCGGCGCATAGCGTGATTGTCTCGCGCCACGCACCACCAGAAGGGGGGTATCCTCAGCGGCACGAGGGGCGCGCCTGCGCCTCATCACTGGGAGGGTCTATGAGCGCAGCTAAGCGAACCCCACTGAGCGGACCAGAGATGGTCGCCCTCTCCAAGCGGCACACCATGACCGAATGGTCGGCGCAGGCTGCAGCGAACCCTATTCCAATCGCGCGCGCGAAGGGTTCCTGGTTCTGGACTCCCGAAGAGGAGAAGTTCCTCGACTTCAATAGCCAACTCATGTGCACCAACATTGGCCACGGCGATGAGCGGGTGTTGAAGGCGATCACCGATCAGGCAGCAACCCTGGCCTACGCAAACCCATTTATGGCAACGGAGCCGCGCGCACGGCTCGGCGCGAAGCTCGCCGAGATCTGCCCCGGCGATATCGACGCCTTCTTCTTCACGAACGGCGGCGCCGAAGCGGTTGAGAACGCCTTCCGCATCGCACGCCTCTACACAGGTCGACATAAGATCGCCGCGCGTTATCGCTCGTATCACGGCGGCACCTCCGGAGCGCTCAGCGCAACGGGTGACCCACGTCGTTGGTTCGCCGAGCCCGGCATGCCTGGCATCTTCCGCATCCCAGACTTCCACGAATACGGCGCCGCTGAGCCTCGGCCCGTAGCAGAGGTGCTTGCGGAGACTGAGAAGATCATTCGCTTTGAAGGGCCACAGACGGTTGCCGCAATCATTGTTGAGCCGGTGGTGGGCACCAACGGCATCCTCATTCCACCCGATGGCTACATGCAGGGGCTGCGTGACATCTGCGACCGCCACGGTATTCTGCTGATCGCCGACGAGGTGATGGCCGGGTTCGGTCGCACCGGGAAGTGGTTCGCCATTGACCACTCGGGTGTTGTGCCCGACATGATCACCATGGCGAAGGGCCTGACCAGTGCCTACATTCAGCTCGGCGCCCTCGGAATGCGACGTCCGATCGCCGATCACTTCGCAGAGAAGGTGTTCGGTGGCGGGTTGACCTACAACAGCCATCCGCTCGCTTGCGCCACGGCCCTCGCCACGATCGAGGTCTACGAAGAGGACGACCTGATAACGCGGGCAGCAACGATGGGGAAGACGCTCCGGGCGCATCACGAGCGCATGAAGGCGAAGCACCCGTGCGTTGGGCCGATTCGCAACATTGGGCTCTTCGGAATCATCGAGCTGGTACGCGATCCGAAGACCCAAGAGCCGATCGCGGCGTTCAATACTGCCGCACCAGAGATGGCGGCGCTCGGCGCCTTCTTCCGCAAGAACGGCCTCTATACGATCGTGCGATGGAATGGATTCTTCACGAATCCACCGCTCATCATCACGAATGAGGAGCTTGACTTCGCCTTTGATGTGATCGACCGCGGCCTGACAGAGGTTGACAAGGCCCTCGGCCTGGCATGAGCGACGTTCGCGTCGGCAACGGCGCGCCACCACCGGTGATCACCGTAGTCCAGCGTGGCCAAATCACGGAATCGGCACATCGCGGCGATGTGGTGGTGGTGGGTGGCGGTGGTCGCCTTGCTGCAAGCGTCGGCGAGCCAGACCGACTGATCTCGCTGCGCAGCTCCGTAAAGCCCTTCACCGCAGTGGCGGTGCTGGCTGCAGCAGACGAGGCTGGCCACACGCTTGACGACGAGATGATTGCGCTCGCTTCGGCGAGCCATGCCGGCGCTGATGAGCACACCGCGGTAGCGCAGCGGATGATCGAAACCTTCGGGCTCAACCCAGAGCATCTCGTCCACGGTCGACCGCAGAGCGCACGTGGTGGGAGCGGTGAGTTGCTCGCGCACATGTGCTCTGGGCAGCACCTCTCCCTGCTGATCTTGGCGAAGGCGCGAGGATTCGATCCGATCGGCTACGACGCGTTTGATCACCCGGTGCAGCGCGAACTGCGCACCGTGGTTGGTGAGTTGCTCAGCGTTGACCTGCATGCAGCGCCGTGGGGGATTGATGGGTGCGCGATCCCGACCTCGGCGATCCCGCTTCGTGCGGCGGCGGAGGGGGCGCGGCGCTGGGCAACCCCACACGACCCACTCATACCCGAGCGCTACCGCGCGCTGCTCGAGCGCGTTCGTTCTGCCGCAGTTAAGAACCCGCGCCTCATCTCCGGGGCAGGCTTCCTGGATACTGATCTCATTCGCGGTGGTGAGGGCGTTGTTGTAGCGAAGCAGGGGGCTGAGGGGCTCTGCCTCGTTGGCCTGCCGGGCTACGGCATCGCAGTGCGTACCGAAGATGGCGATGCCGCCGCTCGCTCTGGCCGTGTCGCGACGGTCGCAGTACTGGCCGCAATCGGTGCCAGTGTTTCCGCGGCGGCATCACTTGATGCACATCGCACGGTGAGCCTTGCCGATCCGCGCGGCGGTGCGGCGTTTGCCACGGTACGCCCTGGAGAGTCGCTCGCGACACTCAAGGTTTCGTAGGCCGTGCCAGCGGCGAGAATACGCACCGAAGAGGCATGGCGTGTACTGGGGCTTCCTGCGCAGCCATCGGCTCGCGCCGTAAAAGTTGCCTTTCGCCGATTAGCCAAGTCGACACACCCAGATGCCATTGGCGGCGGGGGCACTGCCGCGTCGCAGTTTGCCCAGGTGAAAGAGGCGTATGAGGTTGCCCTCGCCGATGCAATTGCTGCGGGTCGCATCGCTGCTCCTGATCGTGGCCTTCCACCAGCTCGTACAGCGCCTACGCCACCTCGCGCTGCACCACAGCCTCGACCGAGCGCTGGTGCTTCGTCGACATCAAGTGCACACCCTGGTTCAACTACCTATGACGGAGCAACAGAGACGGAACCGGTCTGGGATGGTGCCGCCTGGGTTGGCGCCGACTCAGGCACGTATTGGACGGTCAATCCGCGCGAGTACGCCGACCCGCGAAAGCATGGACCCGAGTATCGAGCCCGGGGGCGACGCCCCGTTCGGCGATCGCCGCGCGAGCGTACTGCCGCGCCGCCTGCTGCCCAAACGGAGACGGCTGGGCCAGCGAGCATGGGGCGACCAACCTACCTCGCCGTTGGAGCCGTGGTCCTTGTCGCCGTCGCCGTGCTGGCGAGTGGTCCGCTCCGCCTCCTTGCCGCTGCGGCGCTCTGTGCACTTCTCGCGTTTGTGACCTTCAGCGGTCGTCACAGGTAGGATCAGACGTATGGCAACCACTCGTCGAGCCGCTCTCACCGCAGCAGCGCAGGAGTATCTCCTCGCCTTCCGCAGCCACAGCGACGATGAGGGGGTCACGCCGTCACTCGTCGCCAAGGATCTTGAGGTGAGCAAGCAGGCCGCCGCCGAAATGTTCCGCCGACTCGCCGAGGATCGACTCATCGCGCCGTGCAACGGGCATGCGCGGCTCTGGAAGCTCACCACCTCGGGCGAGAGCGCCGCCGATGCCGTCTTCCGGCGACATGCGCTGCTGGAGTGGCTACTGACGGGCGTCGTCGGCATGCCATGGGCGGCGGCCGATGTGGAGGCGCGACGACTGCACGCCTCGATCTCGCCAGAGTTTGAGTCGCGCCTTGATGAACTACTCGGTCATCCGCAGACCTGCCCACACGGGAATCCCATTGACCGTGCCACTGAGGCACGTCGACCGAAGGGGGAGTCGCTCGCCGCGCTCGAAGCGGGTGAGGCGGCGACGATCTATCGCGTTACTGAGGCGGCCGAGGCGGATGCCGCGCTGCTCGGCTACCTCGAGGCGCGCGGGCTGGTTCCCGGTGCAAAGATCACCGTCCTCTCACGAAGCACATCACTGGATTCACTCACGCTGGATGGCCCGATCGGCAAGGCGTCGCTCGGCCTTCGACCAGCCGGGCTTGTGCAGGTGATGCGCGGCGCTGTGGACGCCGCCCTCTTCCACCAGATTCCGGCGCGATCATGAGCGATGCTGTGCGCGTTCGCATTGCACCGAGCCCAACCGGACCGTTCCACATTGGAACGGCGCGCACGGCACTGTTCAACCTACTCTTTGCGCGACGGCATGGCGGCACGTACATCGTGCGCGTCGAAGACACCGACACGGCACGCTCCACCAAGGAGTTTGAGGCTGACATCCTTGCGGGGCTCGCCTGGCTCGGCCTTGGCGCCGATGAGGGTGTCGCTGCAGAGGGGGAGCGCGGCGATCGCGGCCCCTACCGACAATCTGAGCGCAGCGAGCGCTACACCGCGGTTGCTAATGAGCTCCGCGCCAAAGGGCTGACCTACCCCTGCTTCTGTACCCCAGGCGATCTAGACGCCGAGCGCAAGGCTCGTGAAGCGGCCAAGCTTCCACCGCGGTACTCCGGTCGCTGTGCCGCGATTCCTGCCGAAACCTCTGCCGCACGCATTGCCGCTGGCGAATCGGCAGCCCTCCGCTTCCGCATTAAGCCGGGCGTCGTTGTGATTGACGACCTTGTCCGTGGGCGGGTCGAGATCGATAGCGACGCCCTGGGCGGCGACCTGGTGATCTTGCGCGCCGATGGAACACCGCTCTATCACTTCACTGTCGTCGTCGACGATGCGGACATGGGGATCACCCATGTGATTCGCGGCGAAGACCACCTCTCCAACACGCCGAAGCACATCCTCCTCTTCGAGGCGCTTGGCGTGCCGTTGCCAAAGTTTGCGCACCTGCCCCTCATCTTGAATCCCGACCGCACAAAGATGAGCAAGCGCAAGAGTCAGACCGCGCTGGCGGACTATCGTGCGGAGGGCTTCCTGGTTGAGGCGTTGGTGAACTTTCTGGCACTGCTCGGCTGGTCGACGGGGAGCGAAGACGAGGTGCTCTCCATTGAAGAACTCCAGGAGCGCTTCAATCTTGAGCATGTGCAGAAGGCCGGCGCGGTATTTGATCGCACACGTCTGGAGTGGCTGAACGGCCAGTGGATTCGACGACTGAGCAACGAGGAGCTGCTCGTACGACTCCGCCCCTTCTACGAGGGTGCTGCAGCAAACGGCACGCTGCAGCGCGCGGCTACCGATGCAGAGATCGTTGCGTTGATTCCCCTGATCCGTGATCGCATTCCACTTCTCTCGTCGGCGGTCACACTCACCGACTTCCTCTTTGCCATCGCGCTTGAGCATGACCGTTCGGCACTGGTACCGAAGCGTTGGGATGCTGCCACGACCTTGCAGGCGCTCGCAGCAGCACGCCCTCTGATTGCTGAGGCGATCGGCGAGGGCGACCAGCCACTCCTCGATGCAGAGGATCCGCTTGAGGTGCAGCTTCGAGCGCTCGCCGAGTCGTCGGGCTGGAAGTCGGGCGATCTCTTCATGGCCCTCCGTGTCGCGGTAACGGGGCGAACGGCAACGCCACCACTCTTCGACAGCATGCGCCTTCTCGGTCGTGCACGTGTACTGGCGCATCTTGACGCCGCTGTGGCACTGGTGAGCGGCAACTAGCGTTTACATGGCGATAACACCGCTCCCTCAGAGTGACGCGGTGCCTGAACAACCAATCAAGATCCTGCTGGTTGAAGATGAGCGAGCGCTTCGTGAGGCGCTCGCCGATGCGTTGACGAGCGAAGGCTTCGTCGTCACACAGGCCGAGACCGGCGCCGCTGGCCTCGCTGCGTTTCGCGCCGCTACACCTGACCTGATCCTTCTCGACCTCATGCTCCCGGAAATGGGTGGCATTGAGGTCTGCCGATCGATTCGCAGTGGGTCGCGCGTACCGATCATCATGGTCACCGCAAAGGCGTCGGAGACCGATCGCATTAGCGGACTTGACCTCGGTGCCGATGACTATGTGACGAAGCCATTCTCCTCACGCGAGCTGATCGCGCGTATTCGGGCGGTGCTCCGCCGTGCCGCCGCTGGGGAGAGCCCGGCAGCGGTGGGTTCTCGTCTCCGCATTGCCGAGGCGGAGGTTGACCTCGAGGGGCAGCGAGTGCTGCGTGACGGCGCCGTGGTGCACCTGAAGCCGAAGGCCTTCCAGCTGCTGGCGTTCCTCATAGAGAATGCAGGCCGCGTCTACTCACGTGAGCAGCTCCTCGACAAGGTGTGGGGCTACGACTATGCCGGTGAAACACGCACGGTCGACGTGCACATGCACGCCCTGCGCCAGGCCATGGAGGCGATCCCAGCCGAGCCGGTAGCCCTCCAGACCGTTCGCGGGATCGGCTACGTCCTCCGCCGCCCAGCCTGATCCGTACACCCCTCCTGAACGAGAGCCCCGCGCGCGGGTAGGATTGACCCCATGCGCATGAGTGAACTCTTCTTTACGACCCTCCGGGAGGATCCCGCCGACGCGGAGATGCCATCCCATCGCCTTCTGCTGCGCGCTGGCTATATTCGGCCGTTGGGCGCTGGAATCTACTCGCTCCTCCCACTCGGGATGCGCGTCAACATGCGCGTCACCCAGGTCATTCGCGAAGAGATGAATGCGATCGGTGCGCAGGAGATGCTGATGCCGGTCGTGCACCCCGCCGACCTCTGGCGAGAGACGGGGCGCTACGACCAGATTGGCCCAGAGATGGGCCGCTTCAACGATCGTGGTGGCCGCGACATGGTGCTGGCGATGACGCACGAAGAGGTGGTGACCGACCTGCTTCGCAAGCTGATCAACTCGTGGCGTCAACTCCCACAGCAGATGTACCACTTCCAGACGAAGTGGCGCGACGAGCCACGCGCGCGAGGCGGACTCATTCGCGTGCGCGAGTTCACGATGAAGGACGCCTACAGCGCCGACCGCGATGAGGCTGGCCTCGATCGCTCCTACAAGCTCTACTACCACGCCTACACGCGCATCTTTGCGCGGCTCGGACTCGAGGCGATCGCCGTGGCCAGCGATGTTGGCATGATGGGCGGCTCGCTTGCTCATGAGTTCATGGCCTTCAGCCCGTTTGGTGAAGATAGCCTCGTGCTCTGTGATGGCTGCGGTGCTGCAGCGAACCGACAGGTCGCTGCTGTGAAGCGCGAAATTCCAGCACCTGCGCCACAGGAACAGCTCAAGGAGATCGCAACGCCAGGCGCCTCGACCATCGACGAACTCGCGGCGCAGCTGAAGGTTCCTGCGGCAACCTGCGCTAAGGCGGTCTTCTTCGCCGACCGCGACGGTCGCCTGATCGTTGCCATTGTGCGGGGCGATGACGAGGTGGAAGAGACGAAGCTCACCAACGCCATCGGCGCACGAGACCTACGGCCCGCCCGCGAGGAGGAGATTCGTGCCGCTGGCATGGAGCCAGGCTACGCATCGCCAGTCGGCATCAAGGGCGCAACTGTGGTCGTAGATGAGTTGGTTTCGTCGACCGCCAACATGGTCGCAGGGGCGAACAAGGCGGGCTACCACCTCACTGGTGTAAACGTTGGCCGAGACTACACACCAACCGCTGTTGCCGATATAGCATCAGCGAAGGTGGGCGATGCTTGTATCGCCTGTGGCGGCAACCTACGCATCGAAAACGGCATTGAGGTTGGCAACATCTTCAAGCTCGGCACCCGATATACCGGCGCGCTCGGCGCGACGTACGCCGACGAGGCGGGGGTCTCGCACCCAATCGTGATGGGCTCCTACGGCATTGGTGTTGGTCGCGCGGTCGCCTGTATCGCCGAGGCGCACCACGACGAGAAGGGCCTCTCCTGGCCAATCTCTATCAGCCCCTTCGACGCGCAGGTTGCGATCGTTGGCGCGAACAAGGATCCGAAGGTGACTGAGATCGCGTTCGCCCTTGAGGCTGAGGCGGAGGCTGCCGGCATCGAGCTGCTCGTCGACGATCGAACCGAGACGCCTGGCGTGAAGTTCGCCGACGCGGAGCTGATCGGTGCCCCCTGGATGATTACGATCTCGCCCCGCTCACTGGAGGCTGGCGGCGCTGAGGTCACCCGGCGCTCGACGGGGGAGCGCAACGTTCTCCCATTGAACGCCGTACTCGACGCAATCCGTGGCGCACAGGCCAGTGATCGTGCCGCGATTGAGGCAGAGTTACTCAAGCGCGGCTATCCACCGCGACATGCAGCGCGCGATCCTCATCCAGCCGCCTGATGCCAGATTTCGTCATTGGGCTTGCAACGGTACTGATCTCTGCAGGGATCACCTATCTGATCGTTCGCCGCTTCACAGCGCAAGACGTAGCAACAGAGGCCGATCGCGCAGCACGGGAGAGCAGTCGGGCAGACGTTGCCTGGGATCGCGCTGATCGTCGATCTGAGCGCCTGAACGCCCTCCTTGAGGCGACCGACGACGCCATTCTCCGCGTTGGCTCCGATCTTGTGATCCGTGCCGCGAGCCCGGTCACCGGCGAGATCTTGGCGCGCGGCGACGTGCAGTTCCGTGGCATGCCGCTGATCGAAGCGACCGTTGACTTCCGACTCGAGGAGCTCACCCGCAAGGCGATCGCTGGCGAAGTTCATCGCGGCGAGATCGACATTCGTGACGGCCGACTTGGGCACTCCGACGAGGCGCGACACGTCTCTGTGGTGGCGGCGCCCGATGGCGACGGTGGTGCATGGCTGGTCTTGCGCGACCTGACTGAGGTGCGTCGACTGCGACAGATTCGCACCGAGTTCGTAGACAACCTCTCGCACGAGCTGCGCACGCCGCTCTCAACGATCCGCCTCCTCGCGGAAACCATTGGCGGCGCCGCCGCGAAGGGCGATGTGTCTGGGGTGGCGAGCCGCAGCGCCAAAATCGAGGTAGAGGTGCTCCACCTCGTACAGATGGCTGACGAGATGCTCGACCTCGCCACGCTCGAGGCGGGTGAGATCCCGCTTCGCAAGGCCGAGTTCGACCTAGTCGCCTTGGCCGAAGAGGTCGCGCAGCGATTCACGCCGGTCGCCGCGCAGCACGGGGGTGGCATTGATGTCATCGGCGCGAGTCCGCTTCTCATTACTGGTGACCGCGATCGCCTCCGGCAGGCGGTGGCGAACCTCGTGCACAACGCCGTGAAGTACAGCCGCGAGGGCGGGCGAGTAGAGCTGCAGATTGATCGACTGAGCGATGGCGGATCACAGATCGCGGTGGTGGATCACGGCATCGGGATTGACCGTACACACCTCTCGCGGATCTTTGAGCGCTTCTTCACGGTGGAACGAGTGGATGGTGGCGCAGGGGCCGTCGGCGGCGGTGGGACCGGACTCGGTCTGGCGATCGCCCGACATGCTGTGCTCCGTCACGGTGGCGAGATCACCGTGGCTTCAACGACGGGCGTGGGGACGACGTTCACCATTACGCTGCCTGCCGCCGGAGCCGCCTCCTGAGCCGTCGCCCGAGCGCGATCGGTCGTGCACGTGAAGCACTCGGCCGCCCACTCCTTCTCGCGCATCGAGGGGCCCACAACGAGACGATCCGTGAGAACAGCCTCGCCGCCCTCGTCGCAGGCGCGGAACAGTGCGATGGCGTGGAGTTTGATGTGCGCTGTAGTGCCGATGGGGAGGCGGTGATCGTGCACGATGAGACGCTTGATCGACTCTTCGGTGTGCCACGGCACGTGCGTGATCTCTCGGTGATGGAACTAGCGGACCTCGGTGTACCAACGCTCGTCGAGGCGCTGGCTGCCATGCCCGCCACCACCCTGATCGATCTCGAACTTAAAGAGCAACCCACTGACGCACTTTTTTCCGCGCTCATCGCCGCTCGCGGCCCCGAGGCTGATGGAGTTGTCGTTTCAAGCTTCTACCCGGGCGTACTCCGTGTAGTCGAAGAGCATGCGCCTGACTGGTCGCGTTGGCTAAACGCTGAAACCGTTGCAGAGGTGGAGCAGGCGACGGTACTCGGCTGCGTCGGGGTATCTGTCGCAATGGAACTTCTGAACGACTCGAACATCAGCCGCTTGCGCGATGCAGAGCTCGAGGTTGCGGCCTGGACGCTCCGGAGCGTCGAGGGTGCCGCATGGGCGAGTGACCTGCGTCTCACTGCCCTCTGTGTTGAGGGCGAAGGGGTTACTGCCGCTCGCGCGGCGAAGCGCTAACGCTCGCTCTTTGGAGCGCGAAGGTGCGCGGGGGGAACGAGCGCAACAAGGCGGCCGCTCCCAGGCGAGTACGGGGCCGCGATGTCGATGCGGATCATTGACCCCTTCTCAACAGGGATGGAGGCAATGCCGGTCAGCTCGGTGACCAGATTGCCAAGGTGGGGTTGGTGCCCGACGAGGAGCAGAGCGTCGTGACCGCGTCGAGCGAGGAGCTTGGCGACATGCGCCGCTGTTGGGCCGTCGGCGAGGTTCTCATCAATGGTGGCAGTCGTCTCTAGCGCTGCGGCAATAACGGCGCAGGTTTCGGTGCAGCGACGAGCTGGCGAGGTGCGCAGTGATCCGACGTTCGTGCCAGCGGCAACAAGCGCCGCTGCAAGTCGGGCGGCCTGCTTGACCCCCTTTGAGCTGAGTGGTCGCTCCGCATCGGGGCCGATCCATTCGGACGGATCACCAGCGTCGGCGTGGCGAACGATGTAGAGGCGCTTCGATTCGGTGGTTGAAGCTGCGCGGTCCGAACTCAAGGATTAAGGTCCTCAACCTCTCCCGAGGCAAGGTAGACAATGTCTTCGGCGATGTTCGTGGTGCGATCGCCGATACGCTCAAGGTAGTGCGCAGCAAAGAGGAGTCGCGTGCCGCGAGCAACGTTCGACTTATCTGCCTCCATCAGGCGGATGCACTCATCAAATGACTGTCGATAGAGGGCGTCGATCTGATCGTCGCTGACCGCTACCTCGCGGGCGCGGACCGGGTCAACGTCAACAAGCGCCATCAAGATGCCGTGGAGCTGGGTGGCTGCCAGCTCGCCAATCTCGGGAAGGTGCAGGTAGCGCTGCAGCGCTGGCTCTGGGGCGAGTTGGACGGCAATCTTCGCGACTGATGCGGCGTGGTCACCGATGCGCTCCAGCTCATAGACGACGTGGTTCATCATCAGGAGGTTGCGCAGGTCACGTGCCACCGGGCTCTGTGTTGCGATGGTGGTGGTGATCGCGGTAATGACCTCGTGCTGCATATCGTTGATCTTTCGATCGCCGATGATCACCGCAGTCGCCTTCTCGGCGTTGTGGGTGACGAGCGCATCGAGGGCGTCACGGATCGCCGCCTCCGCCATGCTTCCCATGCGGATGACCGTCTCCTTGATGTTGCGCAGCTCGCGGTCAAGCGGCTCGCGGGCACCCTGGGGCGCCGCAGTAGCCCCGTCGGACGCGGTGCGCGCGAGGATCTCCTGGATCTCGCTCTCGACTCGGCCCTGATCGTCTCCTGTTGGCATTTTCCCTCCGAGCTGCTCAAGTAATTGGTTCACATCCTACCGCCCCAGCCCCGCCAAGAGGGAATCTCCGTTCACGGCTAGGATGCGCGAATGGTGGCAGGGAGGCGTTCACGCAGTGTTCACGCGGCGAGGCCGCGTTCAGGCGGCGCCCCTCAGACCCCCAAGACCCGCCGCGGCCGGGTGGGGAGCTCACAGGCAGGGATCCCTCGGGTCTGTGCCGTGGTCGACATCGGCTCCAATTCAACCCACCTTTATGTTGCGGTCTCGGATGGGGTGCGCCAAGAGGTGATCGCCGATGAGTCGATGCCGATTGAGCTCGGTCGGCTGGTCGAGCAGGATCGCACCATTGGGCGTAAGGCCACCACAGCGATTAGTGACGCGCTTGCGGCGTTTCGCACGCGAGCCAGCATCCTCGGTGCGGATGAGCTCTTTGTCGTTGCCACCGAAC
>Ga0114968_10001981_pt1 | contig 15803 bp, 13 predicted proteins | sample M_130807_EF_Meta_FD_87020 | JGI IMG/M metagenome (GOLD analysis project Ga0114968, IMG submission 87020) | Freshwater microbial communities from Lake Montjoie, Canada to study carbon cycling - M_130807_EF_MetaG | ecosystem: Environmental > Aquatic > Freshwater > Lake | place: Lake Montjoie...
CTCGTGGAACCAGCTGAATCACTTCGGCCTGTGGACCTTCATCGTGCTGTGGTGGATGCACACAAGCGCCAAGCTCAACGTCTTTTTCGGCGTGCCAAATCTGAGCGAAGAGCTGGTGCCCCATCACATGCGCTATCTCGTGAGCTTCATGGGCCGCAAGCCCATGAACATGTTCTTCCCGCTATCCGTGACCGCCTCCACCATCTGCGCCGTCAATCTCACCACCAAGGCCATGGCGCCGGGCGCCACCCCCTTCGAGGCGACGGGCTACGCCATGCTGGCGACGCTGATGGTCCTGGCCATTGTGGAGCACTGGTTCCTCGTGACGCCATTCGACGCGAACGCGCTCTGGAAATGGGGCGTGAAAGCCGCACCGGAGGCATCCCTCGCCCGTGACGAGGCGGAGGCCAGCGACAGCGATTATCCGTCGCCAGCGAGTGGCGAGGCTGCGGCCATGGACACCTGGAGCGCCGCGCCGCCCACTGTCTGCGACGACGCGATCCTGACGCGCTTGCTCGACGCCATTCGCGCCGGCGCCTTTGGCGACATCCGCAGCGTGAAGGGCGTCGTGAAGACCCGGGCTGACTGGGTTCAGTTCGAAGTTGATCATCATCGGGCGAAAATCGCGCCTTTCGCGCCCAAGCAAAAAGTCGATCCTCTGGTGATCGCGCTGGGACGGCGGATGGACAGGGTTCGGTTGCAAGCCGCCTTCGAGGCGTGCGCGGCGGCGGGGTAGAGACCATGCTGAACATCAACAACGACAACACTTGCGAAAATTGCGTGCAGGAGGCTGGAATGGGCACTTCATCGATCAACTATCAGGCGCATTTCGAGGGCGCGATCGCGCGTTTACGGTCCGAGAGCCGCTATCGTGTTTTCGCCAATCTGGAGCGCGACGCCGCGCGCTTTCCCACCGCTCTCTGGCGCCCAAACGACGCTCCCAACGATCCCCGCGAAGTGACGATCTGGTGCTCCAATGATTACCTGGGCATGGGCGGCCACGAGGTGGTGCGCGCAGCGGCCAAGGACGCCATCGAGCGCCATGGGGTGGGCGCTGGCGGCACGCGCAACATTTCGGGCACGCACCATCCCATCGTGCAGCTTGAAGAAGAACTCGCGGGCCTGCATGGCAAGGATGCGGCGTTGGTCTTCACCTCCGGCTGGATCTCCAATCTCGCGAGCCTCTCCACCATCGCCGAATTGCTGCCTAATTGCCTCATTCTATCCGACGCCCTCAATCATAATTCCATGATCGAAGGCATCCGCCGCTCCGGCTGCGAGAAGAAGCTCTGGCGCCACAATGATGTGGAGCATCTCGAGGAATTGCTGATCGCCGCCGGTCCCGACCGCGCCAAGCTCATCGCCTTCGAGAGCCTCTATTCCATGGACGGCGACATCGCGCCGGTGGCGAAGATCGTCGAACTCGCCAAGAAGTATAACGCGCTGACCTATGTGGACGAAGTCCATGCGGTGGGCATGTATGGCGACCATGGCGGGGGCATCTGCGAGCGCGAAGGTCTGATGGACTCCATCGACATCATCGAGGGCACGCTGGCCAAGGGCTTTGGTGGCCTGGGTGGCTACATCGCCGCCAACGCCGCGATCATTGACGCGGTCCGCAGCTATGCGCCGTCCTTCATCTTCACCACGTCGCTGCCTCCGGCGGTTGTGGCTGGCGCACGCATGGCGGTTCGCCACCTCAAGGCGTCAAACGAAGAACGCCTGCGTCATCAACATATGGCGGCGATGACGAAACATGCGCTGCGCGCGGCGGGTTTGCCGATCCTTGAGAATGTCTCCCATATCGTGCCGCTGATGGTTTGCGACGCCGAACAGTGCAAGGCTGCAAGCGATCTTCTGCTCAAGCGCCACGATATCTATATCCAGCCCATCAACTATCCTACGGTCGAGATCGGCACGGAACGCCTTCGCATCACACCGACCCCGCGTCATACCGAAGACCATGTCGCGACGCTGGTCGAAGCCCTGGTGGATGTGTGGAAGACGCTCGGCCTGCCCTTTGTCGAGCCGAAGGTGATCCCGTTCCGCGCCATGCGTCCAAATGCGGCTGACGCGCAATGCGGCTATGTGGAAATCAGGAAAGCCGCCGAGTAATCAAAAGGTCGGCTCCACAACAAAGCGTGGTCGACTTTTCTCATCGAGGCCGTCATGACTGACAGTTCCGCGACCACAGTGCAGCCCCTGGCGCCCCATCCATTGCGGGCTGCTGTTCTGGGCGAGGTTCACGCCCGCCCGTTTCATCCGGTCGCGACGCCGCTGCGGATCCTGCACTTCGGTTTTCTGACGAATGCGGCGCAGACGGCGCAGGCTCACAAGGCGCTTGCGGATTATTGCAAGGCGCGCGGCGCAGAGGCGCCGCAGGAGGGCGTGAAGCATTTCCGGGTCGCGCTTGGCGGCGCGGTCTTGCGCTGGGAAAATCACGCCGAATTCACCACTTACACATGGGAGTTCGCGGCGACCGGACGTGGCGCCTTCGATCCCCCGTCCGCCACGCTGGCGTCAGCGATGGCGGGTCTTCCCCAGCCTGGCCTTCATCTTATCTCCGTCGATCTGCATCTCATGGGCGCAGTGGGCGAAGGGACGCTGGACAGTCTGTTTGACGCGGCAAGCCTCACAGCCTCGGCAGTGGATGGGGGCGCTGCGCTGGTGGCGACGGATTTTCGCGCCGATCCTGGCGGGTTCGTACGTATTCTCCTGCATGACCGAGGGCTGACGCCATCACGTGCAGGCGCGCTCGTGCAGCGGCTTCTGGAGATCGAAACCTATCGTCTGCTCGCCTTGCTTGGATTGCCCGAAGCCCAGCATCTGATTCCCCGCGTCCAATCCATCGAGGCCCGCGTTTCGGACGTGGCGAGCCAGATGACGCAATCGTCAGGTCTCGAAGGCGACCATGAGTTGCTTGATGAATTGATGAGCCTTCTGGCGGATCTCGAGGCGCAATCGGCGCCATGGATGTACCGGATCGGCGCGACTCGCGCCTATGAGCAGATCGTGCAGCAAAGGCTTGAAGCCATCGGCGAGGACGGCCACGACGGCTGGCCGACGATAGGCGCTTTTTTGTCGCGCCGCATGGCCCCCGCCATGCGGACGGTGGAGATGCTGGAATCGCGGCAAGCCGAACTTGCGCGCAAGCTGGTGCGCGCGGCCAACCTGCTGCGCACACGCGTCGATGTGGAAATAGAGCAGCAAAATCGGGATCTCCTGCGCTCCATGAATGAGCGCACGCGCATGCAGTTGCGCCTGCAACAAACCGTCGAAGGCCTGTCAGTCGCAGCCATCACCTACTATCTGGTGGGGCTCGGCGCCTATGTCGTCAAGGGCCTCAAGGATGGCGCGCTGATCTCGATCGAGCCGACTTTGGCGACTGCCGCGCTTGTCCCCGTCGCCCTGTTATGCGTGGGCCTCATCGTGCGTCGCATTCGGCGCCGCGACTTGTCGGATCGCGGCTGAACGCTTGCTATAGGCGTGCGCGTAGTTTGTCGGACGCGGGTTTTGCGCAGGATATATTTTTAGAGGTTCATGGTCTGAAATATGTCAAAATTTATTGACAACCTTGGCCGTCAGAATAGGATTACATTGTCGTGGTACGACAGCGACAATGCGGCCATTCGAGCGTGCGCCCGGCATGACCGCCTTGAGCAACCCGCGTGCTGGGTGAGCACGAGACTGATCGCATTTCTCTATGGAGGCAGCGATATGATGGACGATCCAAACCGTGTTTGGCCGACGGGATTAACCGCCGCGGAATCTGAGGAATTGCACAAGCATGTGATCGATGGAGCCCGGGTTTTCGGGGCCATCGCTCTGTTCGCGCATTTCCTCGCCTATGTTTATTCACCCTGGCTCCACTGAGGGAGATAGAACATGAACCAAGGACGAATCTGGACAGTGGTTAACCCCCAAGTTGGGCTTCCCCTGTTTCTCGGCGCTGTGGTGATCACCTCGTTGATCATTCACTACTCGATCCTGACGCACACAACCTGGTACCCGGCCTTCATGCAGGGCGGCCAGAAGAAGGTCGCGGTCGAGACCCAGACGACCGCTCCGGCCGCTCTGGCGATGAACGGTGTGACGACCAGCAAGTAAGGGTCGCGCCTTCGTTTACGGAACAAGGGGCCGGGATCCTGCGATTCCGGCCCTTTCAAACAAACGGCGATCGACGCCGGGAGCGCGTGCGGCCAAGGCCGTACGTCCACAAAAAGGATCAAAGGGCGCGCAGTCTCCCCTTGATCCATGTGGCCCTGGAAGGACTGGCTCACATCATGAATCGCGTCAGCCTCAAACTCATGCATACCTGGGCGGGCCTGGGGGCCCGCTTCCTGCCCTTCGCTGACGTGGCGACAGCGGAGTTGCCGCTGGGGCGATTGCTGCGCCTGTCCATGTTTCAGGTGACGGTCGGCATGGCGCTCGTTCTGCTGGTGGGTACGCTGAACCGGGTGATGATTGTCGAGCTGGACGTGCCTGCTTCGCTGGTGGGGATCATGATTTCCCTGCCGCTGCTTTTCGCGCCTTTCCGCGCGCTCATAGGCTTCAAATCAGACACGCATCAGTCCGTCCTTGGCTGGCGGCGCGTGCCTTTCATCTTCCGCGGCACCATGGTGCAATTCGGCGGCCTCGCCATCATGCCCTTCGCATTGCTGGTGCTCTCGGGCGGGGGCGAGTCCGCGCGTTATCCGGTCTGGGTCGGGCAGGTGGGCGCGGGCGTGGCCTTTCTGCTCGTAGGCGCCGGACTTCATACGGTGCAGACCATCGGCCTGGCGCTGGCGACCGATCTGGCGCCGCCGGAATCGCAGCCGAAGGTCGTGGGCCTCATGTATGTGATGCTGCTGCTTGGCATGATCGTCAGCGCCGTGGCGTTTGGCGCGGCGCTGCATGACTTCAGCCCGCTGCGGCTCATTCAGGTGATTCAGGCCTGCGCGGTGATCACCCTGATTCTCAATTGCGTCGCCGCCTGGAAGCAGGAGGGGCGCAACGCCGCGCGACGAAATCCCTCGCGCAGTCAGCCCACATTTCGCGAGTCCTGGGACTCCTTCGCGCAAGGCGGCCATGCGGTGCGGCGTCTTCTGGCGGTGGGTTTCGGCACCATGGGTTTCAGCATGGCGGATGTGCTGCTGGAGCCTTATGGCGGCCAGATTCTGGGCCTGAGCGTTGGCGCGACGACAAGCCTGACGGCGACTCTGGCGGGGGGTGGCCTCATTGGCCTTGCGCTGGCGTCGCATGTGCTGGGCCGTGGCGCGGATCCTTTCCGCATGGCGCGCTATGGCGTCCTGGCAGGTCTGCCCGCCTTCATGCTGGTGATGGCCGCCGCGCCTTACAATGCGCCAAGTTTCTTCGCTGTTGGCACCCTCATGGTCGGCTTCGGCGCCGGATTATTCGGTCATGGCACCTTGACGGCGACGATGAATCTGGCGCCGCGAAATCAGGTGGGGCTGGCGCTGGGGGCCTGGGGCGCGGCGCAGGCGGTGGCGGCGGGTCTGGCCATCGCGCTTGGCGGCATCATTCGCGATGTGGTTGCGCATTCTCAGGTCGAGAGCCGATTCGGCGATGCGACAAGCTATCTATGCGTCTATGCGCTTGAGATCATACTGCTGATCTGGACGCTCGTCGCCATGGCGCCATTGATGCGCAGAAGCGAGCAGGGCGGCGCTGGAAACAGCGGCGCCTCAAGCTAGAGACTGGACGCCCAGGCGATGCAAAGAAGCACCCCGGCAAGGCCCGCGCCTCCATGGGCCATCAGCATGGCGTTGGCGGTGAGACGTGAGCGGCGCCCCAGGATCGGGGTGAGCAAACCGATGAAGCCGGCGAGGGCCAGAAAGCCAGCGGCGACATTGCCGAAATCCCCAGCAGGCAGGCCGGGCGAACCTTTGAGCAGAACGACCAGGAGCTCAAGGGCGCCAAGGCCCGACAGCAGATGCAATCCAACAAGAAGCGGCTTTCGTAAGCCGCGCAAACGCAGCATGACCAGGACCAGACCCAGCGCCATGGCTGTGAGCGGAAGCAGGAGAAACGAAAGCATTGGCATGACGGCGCCCAAACATCATCGCGAGCTGCGAAGTTGCTGCGAGGATAACCTTCAAAGCGCATTCCGGGCAATGGCGTTCAGGTTTGTCAAGGCGACGATGCAGGCGAATCGCAGGCCTCGCCGCGTGCGGAAAATACAGCGTCGGGCTTGCCATCACGCGCTTTCTATCGCAAATTTAAAGCTCTCTTCAGATCGGGCGAAAGCCAGCAAAGCCGATAGTCGCGGCGCTCGAATTCAACCCTAACAGACAGGCGCGAACGTCATGAGCACACTCATCACCCGAATTTACGAAGCCTATGGCGACGCCTTGAGCGCAGTGAACGAACTGCGCAAAAACCGCTTTGGCGGCAACGCGATTCACCTGATCTCGACGGCCCCGAACGATCCCTCCGAGGAGGGTCTTTCTCTTGAGCAGCGGATCATCAAGGCGGGCGTGCCCGCCACAGATGCGCCCGCCTTCGCAGCCCTGGTTCAGCAGGGCTATTCGTTGGTGGCGGTGAATGCGGTCATGGGCTCCGCCCTCAAGGCCACAGCGATCGTGAACGCGCATAACCCGCTGAAAGACGCCATTGAGCGCAAGGATTATTATGTCTCGACGGTTCAGGAGGGCATGCCCCTGTCCTCCTTCTTCGGCCTGCCGGTCCTTCTGCGTGACCCGACCCCCTTCGCCACCTTCTGGAACATGCCGTCGCTGGTGAAAGCCTCGACGCCCCTGTCCAACTTCTTCAGCATTCCTTCCCTGTGGCGCCAGCCCTCGAGCGAGACGACGTTCTTCGGGTTCCCCAAGCTGCTGCGCAGCAAGCAGACGCTGTCGTCATGGTACAATCTGCCGCTTCTGGTGAAGACCGGGCGGCCCTTTTCCGAGTTCTTCCGCATGCCGGAGCTGACCAGCGTAGCGGCTCCCTTCTCCGCCTTTTTCCGCATCCCCTCGCTCATCAACGAGCGTGGCTGGGACGCACAGGCGCAGGGTGTTCCCAAGCTGCTGGATAAATCCGCATCGCTGTCGAACTTCTTCGGCTGGCGCGTGCTGACGCAAGACGGCTCCACGACCTTCCCAGCCTATGGCGTGAACAAGTTGAGCGGCGATGCTGCGCCCCTGTCCTCCAGGCTGAGCATGCCCACCCTGCTGAAAGACAATGAATCGTTCTCGACGAGATTCGGCATTCCGCTTCTGTTGAAGCCCCGCGCGCGCAACTGACGCCGCCGCTCTGGCGTGAGCAAGACGCTGTTAAACAAGGACAGCCTGAGCGCAAGCGGTTCAGGCTGAATCTCTGGCGCGATCCTGCGCTGGACATGCTTTGGGCGCAGTGCCCATCTTCATTTCGCGTTCTGCGCCATGCGCAGGGTCATGTCGCGCCCCCGTCCGCGCGATCCGCCGCGCCAGGCCCCAAAGACAGATGTTCAAGCACCTCGGCCGTGCGCGCCACTGAGGCGCGGACGCTTTCCAGCAAGCCGGGCATGCGCGCCATATCAATGCCGTCGGTGATTTCGAGCGCCGCCAACTGGGCGTTTTCGATGATGGATGAAAGCAGGGCCTGAAGCGCAAGATCGTTTTGGGATTGCAACGGCCCCTTGGGCTTGCGGTGGCTTTGCAGCATGCCTTCCTGAAAGCGTTTGCGCGCCGCGTCCGCCGCCTTGCGCTCGGTCAGGTCCATGAACAGCAGCACGAAGCCCAGCGACCGGTCGGGCGTGGACATGACCGGATCGGCCCGCACCAGCAGCGGTTTTCGGTCGCCGGTGGCTTTTACGATCTCGACCTCTCCCCGCCATGGCTGGCGGGATCGACGCAATGTCTGCAACCGACGCTGAACCTCGGCAGGGTCAATGAAATAACGGGGCAGATCATCGAGCGACTTCACAGGCTGATCCCCGGACCCCAGCAAGGCGGCGAAGGCGGGATTGGCCTCCAGTATCTCTCCCTGCGCATTGGCGACCACCACATGCTGATCAGAGGCGCGCACCTGTCGGCGCACCTGTTCCAGTTGATCCTGGGCGATGAGTATCCGCACGGATCGAAACTGCACGATCACATCGGTGACGCTGGCGCCAATCAGCCGCGCGGCGGTCAGATCAGCCGGGGTCCATGGATCGGAGGCGCCTTCCACCACCTGGTGCCATTGGGCGAAGGGGCGGTTCGGGGAAAGTTCCGCCGGATCACTGGGGGCCGCCACTTTCTGGAAGGGATTGCCGCCCCATGTGACGGTGCGCACCCGCTCGTTGCGGAACCAGATCAGCAGGTCGCTGGCTTCGCCCGAAATTCGGGTCGCGACCAGACCGCTGGCGACGCCGATGAGTGGGGCGAAAACGATGTCCTCCGCCGCCAGGCTTGCGGTAGAATAGAGGCCCTCGGCGATTCTCGGCTCAAGCCAACGCCCGATGTCGCGGATCTGCTCAGTGGCGGGAACATCGCCGGTGGTGAGGATCTGGCCCTCGAAGACCAGCGCTGCGCCGGATGCGTTCAGCGGCAGCAGCAGGGAGCGGGCGCTGTCGAAGAGCGCGCTGCGCCAGTCGCCATCGCGCGAGATGCTCTCGACCATTCTTTGTTCGAGGCGGCGCACGGAGAGTTCGGCCTGGCCCTGGGTGAAGCTCTCCAGCGCGGTGATGCGCGTGCCGACGACTTCGGCCAGCAATTCGCAGACCGCGCGCATCTCGAAGGGCAGGACGCGGGGGGCGTCATGATGGCAGGAAATCAGCCCCCACAATTTTCCTCCCACCACGAGCGATACGACGAGGGTCGCGTCCACGCCCAGGTTCTTGAGATATTGAGCATGGATGGGCGACACGCTGCGCAGGGCGCATAGGGACATGTCGAGATCCTCGCCGGTGAAAGGCGACAGATTCGGGATCAGGGGCTCGGGCTGGTGGTTGATGTCCGCCAGCAGGCGCACGCGGTTTTGTTCATGGAGGCGGCGCGCGTTTTGCGGGATGTCGGTGGAGGGATAGCGATGGCCCAGAAAAGCTTCGAGATCGGGTTTCTTTGTCCCCGAAAAAACATGGCCATGACCCGCCTCGTCGAAGCGATGGACCATGGCGCGGTCATAGCCCGTCAACTGCTTGAAGATGTGCGCGGCCTCGTCGCACAGGCTCTGGAGCGAAGACGCGTCGAGGAAGGCCTGGATCGCCGGTTCAATCTGCGCCGAGGCATTTTGCGGCGGCCCCGCGCGCTCGATTTCGACCACCAGCCCGCCGCCGCGCGGATGGTGCAGCAGGGCGGTGAAGGGCTGGCCCGGATCGCCAAGATGACAGCGCAGCGCGACAGGGATCGTGTCTATGCTCGTCCCGAGCCAGGGCCGCACGAGAGCCCACAGGTCGCCGCCCAGCGCCTTGAGGGGGGTTCCCAGCAGATCGCCCTGCAGGCCAAGAAAAGCGCCAGCCTTCTGGCTGCACTGAACAATAAGGCCGTCAGGCTCACGCAGGAGCAAGAGAGCGCCGTGCGGCTGGATTGATGCGGGCCTGTGAATCTGCTCCCACTCGCCAATGGAGGGATTGGCCGAACCGAAGGCGGGGGAAATGCCCTGTGCTGAACCCAAATCGTGCGTCTCCGTCGAAGCGCTCTTTAGGCGCCCTCGGTCACTTTACCTCTAACATATATTTTTTTAATTTCGAATGAAGACTTTGTCGGCTCAATCCGAGGCGTTTGGCCGCATTGGTGATGTTGCCCTTGCACAGATCGAGGACCGCAATGATCGTCTTGCGCTCGATCGCTTCGGTGGAGGCGCTGACCAGATGTTCGAGGGAAAAGCCCTCATCATAGACATCAGCGGCGCCAGGACCGGCCAGACTGCGCCCGTCCGAAAGCCGTGTGGTGACATCACGCAGCAGAAGACCGAAGTATGCGGGCTGGTCAGGCTTGTCGCCAACGGCGGAAATCTCGACTTTTGTGTTGGAGCCGAGATCCCCATAGATCATGGTCGTCAGCAGGCGGACTCCGCCATGCTGCTGGACCAGACCCAGGATCAACCCGACGCCGGCGCCCGGATGGGAGAGCCAGCGCTCGATCTTCTCGCCAAGCACCGCGTTTTCGGCGCCGATCTGGACGAGATCGAGGAAAGTATGGTTGGCGCGCTGGACGACGCCTTCACGATCCACGATCACGAAGCCATCGGGCAGGCGCTGGATGATGCTGTCGCTGGCGAAGGCGTCCAGAGCCTCAAGCGGCGTCTGCGCCGCGCCCATGGGCGTCATCTGGAACAGATAGAATGCGCCGGCGTCGGTGGTCATCAGCGAGGCGCGGAGGCTCCAGAGCCCATCCGAGGGCGACAGGCGCAGCGCGATTCCCGGCGCCCGGCCATGTTCGCGCACCTTGCCCAGCATTGTGTCGAAGGACTTGCGGTCGCGGCTCGGCATGTCCCGATAGAATTCGGGGCCGGGAAGAAGGCCAAGGCTTCTGGTCGCCGCCGCATTGGCCTCGACGATGCGCAAATTGGTGACGCGCACCACAACCGCCGGTTCGGTCGAAGCGTCGAACAGCATCTTGTAGCGGGTCTCGATCTCGCGGAACCGCCAGTGTTCGCGCTCGCGTTCCTGCTGGGCCTGTTGCAGACGCGCCTGCAAATCGGAAACCGCCTGCAGATTCCGGCCGATGGCGACAAAGCCGGATTCCTTGCCAAGGCTCACGGCGGTATATTCGAAGGGTAGTTCGCGCCCGCTTGGCAGGCGCTGCTTCACCTGAAAGCAGGAGGAGGCGCCCTTGAGACGCATGTCCTTGATCATTTTCAGGATTTGCGGATTGACCTCGGGACTGATCGTCTCGGTCCAGCAGCGTCCCCGCCAGGCGTCGAACCCCTCGCCCACCAGCGCGTCGCAAGGCACGGCGTTGCGAATGACGCCGTTTGAATCCAGCGTCAGCGTGATGTCCGGCTTTGCGAAGCTATCGGGGATCATAGAAGGTCCAGATGCGCGACTGCACGCCGATATAGAAGTCGTGCCCTGGAGCCCGATTGTCAACTAAAATTTACAAATTCTACTGGAAAACCGAAATTACAATTATTGGGCGCTTTTTATGTTTTCCGTAAAACCGATCCGCAGTTTGTCGTCGACAAGCGTTTATAAGCTCAAGATTTTTGTATCAGGAATAGATTTCTCCCAAATTCGCTCAAATAATGCCTGAACCAATAGGTGTACTTTTCAGGATTGCTTGAAACATCCAAGCTTAGAAATTCATAGGTCAGCCATGAAAACTGATCCACCTCAAGCGGATCCGGCTTGACTACGCCATTATAGCGCCCAACGAATAAATGCACCAACTCGTCTTCGACAAGACTGCCGCCGACATTGGCCCTGTAATGGGTGGTCGCCTTCCAGAAGAGCGGGCAGGAGAAGCCGAGTTCTTCGGGCAGGCGGCGTAAAGCCGCCTTGTCGGTCGCCTCGCCGGGCCGGGGATGGGAGCAGCATGCGTTCGTCCACAAGCCGGCGGAATGATATTTCAGGGGGGCCCGGCGCTGCAAAAGCATCCTGCCATGGTCATCGACGATGCAGATCGAGACAGCCCGGTGGAGATAGCCCAGGCGATGGGCCGGCAATTTGTCGGCGCGACCAATCTCCCGGTCGTCCATATCGACAAGGATCACCTGTTCAAGCGTGTCATCCATGGGGGCGTCCATATCCTGAAGAAAGACCGTCATGCCATCTGTTCAAAGAATACGCCCGGCCACGCCCGGCGGATCCGCTCGCAAGCCTAAAGGGCGAAGACGCGTGCGGCGCAGGCGCTCGACATCATGCCCAGCACGAAGAGCGGCACGCCGAAGCCGCTGTACCAGAGCGCCTTCTCGACGGGCGCTTTCAGGAACTTCGCCATCATCAGCAATTGTCCGATCAGCAGCAGGACGATGAAGGCGCCCTGAAGCGGCTTGCCCCAGGAAAAGACCAGCCCGATCACAACCACCTGAGGCGCGGCCATGATGGCGCACGCGACCCTTGCGGCGCCATCGGCGCCCAGCAGAACGGGGAGTGAATTGACGCCCATCTGGCTGTCGCCCTTGATCGACTTGAAATCATTCAGGGTCATGACGCCATGGGCGCCGATGCTGTAGAGGATCGCAAGACCGATGGAGGCGTTGGCCGGCAAGGCGCCGCCCAGCATGACCGCGCCGCCGGTGATCCAGGCAAGCCCCTCATAGGAGAAGCCGCAGGCCGCGTTGCCCCACCAGCCATTCTCTTTCAGGCGCAGGGGCGGCGCGCTATAGGCCCAGGCGAGAGCCGCGCCGATGATGGCCGAGATGAACACCCATTGCCCCAGCAGGCCTGCCACCGCCAGCGACAGCACGGTCCAGGCGACGCCGATGTAGAGGCCCCAGGCGCCGGGGATGCGGCCCGAGGGGATCGGGCGATTCGGCTCGTTGATGGCGTCCACATGGCGGTCATACCAGTCGTTGACCGCCTGGCTCATGGCGCAAACGAGTGGCCCCGCCAGGATGATCCCGACAATGGCGATCAGGCCATTCTGGAGGATCGGCGCGCCCGAGGCCACGACGCCGCAGGCGAAGGCCCACATGGGCGGAAACCAGGTGATCGGCTTCAGCAATTCCAGAACGGCCGCAGGGGCGGGATAGGTTTTGGCCTGCATGAAATGATCCGCCCCCTGGTCGGCTTATCGAGACGATAAGTGTCTACCCAACTTTACGCAAAAATCCAGAGGCTGGATGACTATGAATCCTTGCTGCGCGGCAGCTCGTCCTGCGCAGGCTTCAGCCCATAGGGCTCGACCAGTTTCCACACATGGGGCGGGATCATCGCGCGCATGCGCCGGGGCTCGCTGCGGCGCAGATGCAGCACGGTCTCGACCGCCTTCATCTCCACCCGCGCCCGCGCGAATTCGAGGCCGCGCGGGCCTATGCGCGGCATGAGCCAACTGACGATAGGCCGCAGCCAGTCGGGCATGCGCCGCAGGGGCAGACCGCCCGCCGCGCGCTCCACATTCGCCAGAAAGCCCTTCACGGCGCCCTGCCTCTTGCCCGCGCTGCCCGGCGCCGTTGTCACGACCTCGTCGCCCAGCAGGCCCAGAAGTTCTTCGCCCCGTTCATTGCGCACCAGCAGCCACTGCTCGCCCTGGCCGCCCATGTAGCCGACGGTGATGTCGGCCAGCACGTTGGTGTAATCGACGCAGGTGCGGCAGGTCAGGGGGAAGAAATCGGGCGGGAGCTTGGAGATCGGCAATTGCAGGAAGGGCACTTCGCGCACCCGCCCGTCCTTGAAGCGCAACTCCACATGGTAGTCGGCGCGGAATTCCAGATAGGTGATGGTCTCCGGCGCCTCCGACAGAAGATCGAGGAAGGTGTGGAAGCTCTGCGTCGTCGTATTGTCCGAACAGGGCGTGCCCACCACGAAAATCTTCTCGAAGCCCAGCTCCTGCTCCAGCGCTCGCAGCGCATAGACCTGACAGGGGATGCCGATCACCGCCAGCTTGCGGATCCCCTTGGCCCGCGCGGGCTCCAGCAGGGCCAGCAGGGGCGCATAGCCCATGCGCATGCCCCGGCATTGGGCCATGCCCTCCGCCTTGGTGACCAGCACCGGAACCGGCCGCCACATGTCGTCGGGGTCCGGCGCCATGGTCAGCACCGCCTCCACCGCGCCGGTCTCCAGCAGACGCTCGCCAATGCGCGTGGTGACGCCTGTCCACTGGGCGCCCGGCAGGGGCCTGGCCAGTCTCGCCCGCACCATGCGCTTGAACGGCCCGAAGAAAAGCTCATCCGGCCGTGCTGGATCGCGGGCGCGCCCATGCACCCGCGCCTCCTGCGCGGCATAATCGGGCTTGATGAACTGGCAGGCGGAGCCGCAGGCCTTGGGGTTCTCCATTCGCGACACGCCGCAATCGGTGCAGAGCGAGCGGGGCGGCGCCTCGGCGAGCGGGGGCGTCCAGAGGGCGGGCGGAAGGGGCTGGAGCATGTCCGGGGCGCTTCTATGGGGCGGCGGGATAGCTGCCTGTTTTGACGAAGTTTCCCCGATCATGGGGAGCTTGGCAACAGGCGCTGCTGGCGCGCCGCAGTCGCCTGCCGGGTTCATCATCGACATTTGTTACAAACGCTGCCCGCCTTGTTTCTGCTGGCGGTTAATGAATGATTAATGATCAGGCGGTGTCTGGACAGGCCGCGTTGCGCGAGCGTCACGGGTGGAGTTCGGCGCCGGGCAGGTTTGACGGGGCCTTGTGGAGTTGAGTTGACATCATGAAATCACATGCACTGGCCACCCTGATGATCCTGTGCGGCGGCGCCACCGGCGCGCTTGCCGGCGACAAGGCGATGTTTTGCAAGGCCGTTCAGAAGGACCTGTTCGCCCCGGAGACTTTTTCGGTGGTGATCAAACAGGACAAGGTCGCCTATCTCAACGACACGAACGCCCTCTTCATCAACTACCGCGTTAAATTTGAACGCGGCCCGGAAGTCATGTCCGAGGGCTACGCTGACAATGGCGAGGTGATGTTCCAGCTCTATAACAACAATAACAAGGAAATCGTCATGACCTTCAGCGGCGGCGCCAAGGGCCGATACGCGTGCAGTGCGACGGCGATCTAGGCTCCGCCTTCGAGGCTTCACCGCTCCCGCATGCTCTGATGCAGATATTCGGCCAGGGGCGCCATCAGGAATTCGAGAATGGACCGCGACCCCGTCTTGATTTCGGCGCGCACCGACATGCCCGGCATCAGGGGCGCGGGGGCCCCGTCCAGGCGCAGCGTGCTCGGGTCAATGCCCACTCTTACCGTATACAGAAGCCTTTCGCTGCCCTCGATATAGGAGGTCTGATCGGCGCGGCGCTGGCTGCCTGACACCGAATTGTCATTCGGGGTGGGTTGCGGTTCAGAGTCCTGCGCAATGCCGATGACGCGGCCCTTCAGCAATCCATATTTTGTGAAAGGGTAGGCGTCGACCTTGACTTCGACATCCTGGTCCTTGGCGATGAAAGCCACATCCCGATTGAGAACCACGACCTCCACTTCCAGCGGGCTGTTTTCCGGCGCGATGGAAATCAACTGCTGGGCGGGGGTCACTATGGCGCCGACGGTGCGCACATTGAGCACGGTGACAAAGCCGTCCATGGGACTGCGCAAGGTCGCCAGATCAAGACGGCGATGCGACTTCACGACGGCTTCGGTGGAGGCGCTCTTCTGGGCGAGCGCGCGCGCCAGATCATTATAGGCGACCTTCTGAAACTCGGCCTCCACTTGCGCCTGCTGGTGATCAAGGGCCGCCAGCGTTGATTTTCCAGCTTCGATCTTCTGCGTCTGAAGCCGGATCTCGGCCTTGATGTCGATCACTTGCTGACGCGCCTCGAGGCTCAGCAGTTTGGAACCAAATTCGATCAGCGCAGCTTTGGAGCGAATATCCGCGCGCTCCTCGATGAGAGGCAGGATCTCGATGGCTTTTTGCAACAGGACTTGCGATGTCTCCAGTTCGGCCCGCCGTGTTTCACGCTCACGCTCTATGGCGCCCAGGCGAGACTCCCGCTCCAGTCTCTGGGTCTTCAACTGCAACAAAGACTGCTGCGCCAGCGCAGGCTCGATGTCCGCATAAGCCGCGACCAGTTGAGCGTCGGACGCCTGCCCCAGAAACGCCCGCAGACGCGCTTCATCCAGCCGCGCCTGCACGAGATCCGTGCGCGCATGCTCGAGTTCCGCCCTGATGGTTTCAGCATCGAGTTCGATCAGGGCCTCGCCTGCGCCCACGCGTTGCCCCGGCTGCGCCAGGATTGCTTTGACCACGCCAATTTCCGGCGCCTGCACCACTTGCGTGCGCGCGCGCGTGATGATCTTGCCCGCAGCCACCGC
>Ga0114968_10001982_pt1 | contig 15797 bp, 18 predicted proteins | sample M_130807_EF_Meta_FD_87020 | JGI IMG/M metagenome (GOLD analysis project Ga0114968, IMG submission 87020) | Freshwater microbial communities from Lake Montjoie, Canada to study carbon cycling - M_130807_EF_MetaG | ecosystem: Environmental > Aquatic > Freshwater > Lake | place: Lake Montjoie...
AACCCAAATGTAAATGTTGCTGGTGGGCTTGAAAACGGCCTTCCTTTAGAATTAATTCAGCCTGAAAACGCCGTTGAATTTGCCAAAAACAATGGTTTGGAAAAAGCTTCGTACGATGAACTGAAGGCGATGGGTCTTCGTGATGACGCTATCCAAGAAATTATAAAAGAATCTCAGTCTGTTGGTAACGCAAGGCCATTGGATGCAGCAGAAATTGCCATGCAGCCATCAACCGGAGCTAACTTAAACGACCCAACGTCGGACCCTAAGTATCAACAATATATCAACATGGGCTTTACCCCGGAAGAAGCTCTCTCCGCTATTAGCGCAAATACGTCAGCGGCTGATACCCGCAACGCTGTATCAACACAAACCGTGCCGGAAAAACAGAATATTCTGGAGACACCAGTTGATAACAACAACATCAAGTACGCATCCAATAATACGTTGGATTCGCTTAAAGGCGTGTACAATACAAACATTTCCGACATTAACAGTGCGCAATCAAAGTATCTGGATAGTTTGCAAACGCAGTATGATGCGGCAAAATCGTCTTATGGTTCCCAATATGATCAAGCACTGAACACGCTCCAGCAAAATTACGCGGGTGCAAAAGCTGACTTGCAGGACAAATACAACACCTATGAAAATGGGTATACCGCCAACTATCAGGCGGCTGTAAGCAAACTTGATCAGCAATATCAGGGGGCAGTTGGTAACTTGAACAATAGTTATCAGGCTGCTGTGTCCCGTCTCGGTCCAGAGCCATCCGAAAAAATTCCAATGACCAACGCGGAACATTATGCCACTGGCAAGGATGAAAACGGCAAACCTATTGATTATAACAAAGGCGCGTGGGGATATCGTGCATACCAAGATGTTCCCGGGCAAGCCCCCGAAGTTCGGGCCGCATATAGGCAAAGGCAACAGTATGAATATGACCAGTTGACTAGGGCGTACAACGAAGGCCACAGGGATACTCCCAGTGGGCCTAGTTGGGAACAGTATATGTTGAACCGGGCAAACCCGGCTTATCAAGCATATCAAAATGCTGAAGACCATTTAGCAGCGCAAATGGAAGCTGCGCGGCAGAAATACGAAGCGGAGAATGCCGCCCTTCATGAAAAAGCCGCTGAAGCATATAAAAATGGTCTTGCTCCCAATCAGGATGCCTATGCGCAAGCACAGGCTGCGATGGAAGACAAGTTTAACCAATCTCGCTCTTCCGCTCAGGAACAGTATAACAACTATATTGATAGCTTGCAGGGGTCGTACGGGCAGCAGCAGCAAGATGCGTATGATAAGTTTGGTTCCGCTCGTGGTTCCGCGCAGGATTGGTATGATCAGTCGCAGCAGCAAGCTGATAAATATTACGGGGATATGTACCGGAATCAGAACCAAGACCTTATGCAGAACTACAATACATCAAACATTGATTTTATGCCTAGCATTGACCAGTCAAGCATTGGCAAATCTTTCGATGTTGGTGAGATTGATAAATACGTTCCCGCCGCACCAATTACGTTTGACAGCGCAGGAGACTTTATGCCGTTATTTGAAAGCCAGCCTATGACATGGGAAACGGCTAATTTCGACACTACTGGCTTCAACGATACCGTTGATAATTCTAAGTTTGATACAAATTGGAACAATGATTGGTATAACACCGCAGATACCAACAACCAGACGGATTGGAACACAGGCACTAATACAGATTTTAAAACGGATACCACTGACTGGTCGGATTGGACTCCCACTAACGAAATAGTTTACCCGGATTACCAAACTAACGACTACAATTATGGTGGTGATGATGAATGGTGGGTAAAACGCGGTGGTCGTATTACCCGTCAGCACCGCGCTGTAGGTGGTCCTAGCGCACCAAAGTCGGGCGTTGCTCCTATAACGATGAACTATGGGCTATCGACACAGGGTGATTTAAGGGACATGGCGATGAGCAATTTGGGTACGGGCGTTCTTCCAATCACCCCTAGCCAAGAAGCTCTTGCGTCAGCGTATCTTCTTGGGAGCCAGTAATGCCCATTAATGACACAGGGGATGATGTACCGGACCAATTGCGCGGGTGGGAGCCTCCCCCTCACGCAATGCCGCTTGCTAACTACATAAGTACCCGCGAATCTGGAAACCGCCCTGATATTATGCAAGGTGGACAGGAGACTTATGATACAAATGGTTTGCACCCGGGCCGCGCTGGAAAAGGCGGGACAAGTTCTGCGTATGGGTTGTTTGGGTTCACTGGTGGTACTTGGAATAAAGTTGCGGGTGAAAATACGCCCGTGACCGTACCTAACCAGTACAAGGCTTTTTGGAAAAACGCTTCTACATCTTACGGCAACAACACTGGGCGTAACCTTTCTGAAGATTTGAAAGAAAATGGCCTTACGCCACAGATTGCATCTAAAATTGATGCGGCGTGGTTGGGTTATAAGGACATTGGTGGTAATGTGCTGGGGAACATTCCCGGAGGGAACAAAATCAGCGTTTATGACGCCCTAAAGCTGAATAACGCCCCTGAGAACGTTCTTCGCGCTAACATGCCGCCTAGCATGCGTAATAATACGACGAGCCGTGAAACGAGGTCTAGCATGAATAACGATCAATCAGGTGAAGGCCAAATTCAGTACGGTGGCGGTCAGCAAGGCCCATCCCGTTCCGGTACTTCTCGCGGTGAAGAGGGGAACATTCCTTTCCAGCAGAAGGCGGAGAAGGTTGGCCTCCTTGGCATGCTTGGCGTTCAAACGACCCCTGCTGAACGCCTCGCTTTGATTAAAGCTGGCGGCGCAATGATGGGTACTGTCGGTAGCCCAGCTAAGGGACTCAGCAACGCCATTATGACGTATGCTGATGAACTGACTGTGCAGAACAAGGCGCAGCAGGAGCTTGCTTCCGCACAGACAATGTCCAAAGAGAATGAAGGTAAAGCGCAACAGGCGGTTGCTAATTCGCAGAACGTACTGTTTAAAAACCCGCTAGGGATTGGTACTTCTAACGTTAATCCAAGGACCATGAAGCCTGAAGTTAGCGTTACTGACCTTCCAGAAGCTGGCAATACTGTTCCCGTTGGCGGCACAAATAAACCGGGCGGCGGCAAAACCGGGACAGGTGCGGTCAATGTTGGTGGGGAAGGGCAAGTAACGATTGACCCTGACGCCCTTAAAAGTGTTACGCCTGAAGATATTGCGAACCCAACAAAAGCTTCCCCGAAAGTTCAAAGTGTTGCGCAAAGGGTCAAAGACAATTTTGATTTAGGTTCAATTTATGATGATACACCTGAAAACGTGGATAAAGAAGAAATTCTTAAAAAACTTGCGGGGAAACCATCTACCAAGCAAGCTTTAAATTGGGACAAATGGCAAACTGAGTACGATGAGCAGAAAAAAGCAGCGACTAACGGCCTTTATGCTGCGCGTGATTCTGGCGTAAACCTTGCGACTTACGCAAAAGCCCTCGCTAACGTGCCAACACAAGGGCCATGGGTATCCGGAGCGGGATCAGATGCTCGTTATAAACTGGGTAACGTTATTGCCACTTCACTAAACGGTCTTGGCATTTCAGACACTGACATGAAAAAACTAGCGGCTGATGCTGGGATAAAGTTTGACCCAGCAAAATTCCGTGAATTGAATGATGCCCTTGTTGCTAAAACCGAAATGGAAAAACTTGGCGTTGCACTGTCTCGTGCGCAGAACCCCGGCATGCAAGTGGCGCAAGGTTGGTTGGAACGTACCACTAATAGCTTGCCTACAACTGCTAACCAGCCGGGGGCAAATGCCGCTTTGCTTGGTAACTTGTACGCTGCCCGCGCCTTGGCAAAAGACAACTATAACGTTGTAACAAAATTTGGCGCAATGACCAACCAGAACGGTTACGGCAATGTTGCGGCTGCTGTTCAGGCGGCAAACCCAATTACGAATTACACCAAAGATGCTGATATTGTTGCGAAGATGGTTGATCCAAACAACAAAGACATGATGGTGAAATATAACGGCAAGAACTACAATATCGTTGGGCTTTATACGGATCACCTTATTACTGCAAAACAGTTTAACGAGTTCGCCAAAGAAAAATTTGGGGTTCATAACGCATCGCGCATTTTTGACTAAAGGTGAATCATGGTTGATATCCCAGAAGTTACGGCTGAAGACCTAAAGAGCAAACCTTTGTCTTCTTTTCTGGGGGGTGGGCAATCGTCTGCGCAGCCAACCCAAACTGCCGCACCATCTAGTCTTGCTGGCGTCAAACTTAGCGATATCATGGGTAAGGATATTGGTTCCCCCCAAAGCGCAGAAGCTACGGCCCCTAAAGAAATACCAGCGGCTGAAAAAGAACGCGAAGCCAAAATTAATGCATATTCCGAAAAAGAAGGTAAGCGGGTAAAAGAAGAGGGTGCAGAAGGCGCGTTTATGTCAGGCCTTGGCAACGTCCCTCTTGTTGGCCCCGCTTTCCAAGCTGGCAAACGTTACGTTCAGGCGTATCAAGGTGAAGGCCAAGGCAACACCGTTGGTGAGCGCGTAGAAGATTTGCGTAACCAGCGCGAGGCTTATGAGCGGGAAGTCAACAAACAGCACCCTTACGCAAAGCTTGGCGGGGAACTGGCACAGATCGCTCCTATGATGTTTATCCCCGGCGTTGGCTGGGCGGGTGCTGCTGCTCGCGCTGGCACATCCACCGCTATTAATACGGCTCGCGCTGCTGAAATTGCCAAAACAGCGGGAACGTTAGAATCTTTGACGGCGGCTGGTGCATCTGCCGCTGAAATTGCTAAAGCGGCTAAGGCTGCGGAGGCAGCACAAGAAATAGGAACCCTTGCAAAAGCTGCACCCGGACTTGCGGAAGTGGCTGGCATGGGCGCAGAAGGCGGTGCTTGGGGTGCAGCTTCCGCTGCTGGGAACAAGTATTTTGGTACGGCACAGCCATCTGATCAAGCGGATATCGGTGAAGCGACTAAAGAAGGCGCAATGTTCGGCGCTGGAATTGGCGCTGGCGGCAAAACTATTGCTGCTGCTTATAACAAAATGGCCCCAGAATGGTGGCAAAACCTTCGTATGACGCCTAATTTTATCCGTGAAGCGCTTGGCAAAGACGACCCAATTCTCACGACATTTATGGAAAAGCAGAAAATCGGAGACCCGGAAGGCCTTTGGTTTAAAAAGATGCAAGAGGCCAAAGCTGCTGGCGCGGACGTTAACCCTCTTGATTACCGCACTAAAGAAACTGACGCTTGGCTTCAAGAGCAATTCAAAAACCACCCAGATGCGCTTGTAAAGCTAAAACAAGAGTTGAATGACCGTCTTGCTGGCGCTTCGGAGCGCGGGCGCAGTTTCTTTAAAAAAATGGCGGGTGTAGCTGAGGATGGCGAGTTCAACATTGATAAAGTTCGCACTGAAGCACAAAGTTTTGCGGATAGGATTAATCACGAGAATTTTGCGGAAGCAAACCTCCCCGCCAATGCAGCGGGTACATGGTCACCAAATTGGGATAAGGCGCTGCAAGACCCATCCGTGGAAGGCGCGTTGTTTTCGTTTGACAAGAAGTTTTCCGCCCGCAAAGGGGAAGATTATAAAAGCCCATTTGGTACAAGGGCGGAAATGGACATTTCGGCGTCCAACCTTGATCCAAATATTGCGGCTCATTTAAAAGAAAATGGTGTTGAAACACTTGGCGACTTGGCGAAACTAAAGCCCGCTGATGTGAATGCTATTTACGGGTACGATCCGAACATCCCTTCCGACACGGGCAAAGCGTTTAATACTAAACAAATTTATGATGAGCTTAAAGCTGGCATTAAGGGAATGAACCTTAATGAGCGCGTAATTCTAAACCCAGAGAGCATCAACGCTGAATATTTGGACAATCTTCAGCTTTATCTCCGCAACGTTGCGAAAGGCACGGAGGGCAAAACATCTCTTCCGATTGACCGCGCTGCTGGAAAAAAAATTGAAAGTTGGGCGGACGACATTGTTAATACTCTCCGCAATGAAAATGATATCTACGCTAAGGCGCATGATACCCGCGCTCAGTTCCACCGGGAAAGCAATGCGCTAGACGCTGGTTCTAATTTCATGAACAGCCTTGGGGACACCAATAAGACGTCTAAATTTGCTAATGAAGCGAAGAATATGACGCCGGAAGAGAAAGAGTTTTTCAAATACGGCGTTATTGATTGGATTCATAATAAAGGGATCACTGGTGGCGGTCCTACCCGTGGTGCGCCAATTGACTCACAGCTTGCCTATCGCAAAATTCAAACGTGGCTGACGAAGCCTGACGTTGAAAAAACGTTGTCTGAAGTCCTTGGGAAAAATGAATTTCAAAGCCTTGGGACATTTTTAAAGGGCGAAGTGCTTGCTAATGACGCCGCTAGTCGTGCGCAAGAGTTGGGTGGGAAAGGTAATCTTTTTACCAACTTTTTGCGCAACGCTTATATTCCGGGCGCGGGCGGTATTGACTTGTTCCTTGGTCACGCTGCTTTTTCTATCCCAGCGGTAGCATACCGTGTAACAGATTTTTATATGGGCGAACGTTACGCACGGCAGATAGCAAACAAATTCACAAACCCGAACCCAGCGGATTTTCAATCGGCTTACGATGAAATTTTTAAGAAACCGGAAATCCGGGATGGCATCAACCGTTTTATGGCGGGCGTTGCCTATGGCATTTCTGTGCAAGCTGGTGAATCTAAGTTTAATGCAAACCGTGTAAATGACGCGACATCAAAAATGTCTGATGCCGCACGGAAGTTTACGGAAGATGGCATTAAAGAAGGCATGAAAATTGCCAACGAACGTTTGCAGAGCGGCAGTTCAACGCAAGAGCGGGCTGACGGTGGTCGCGTAGGGTATGCGGGCGGCGGCAAGACAACATATGACTGGCGGCAGCACTATAGGCCTAAAGACGAAAATATTGGCCCTGTAGCCCCCGCTTGGGCTTCTGGGTACTATCCAAAGGAATGGCGCGATGAGGGTCGCCAGAAGGGCTGGGCGGGGCGGGCGAAGCAGTTGCGTAACCGTGCAGAGGGGAACTTTGCAGAGTCGGAAGAAACACCCGTTGATGAAAGGTTCGAATCCCGTACCAAACGGGATGATGGCGGGCGCACCCTTACGCAACCTGTGATGCCATTGCCTATTGATGATCCTATGCGGCAGCAGAACTTTAATGCTTATAAGCAGGATGCTAAAACGTTGAATGAAGCGGGTGATCCCCTCACAGTTTATCGTGGGGAACGTCGCGCTCATCCAGCGGGGGAAATGCCAACGACAAAAGGTCGGGCGGTTCCTTCCTTTGCAACGGATAAGTACGTTGCGGACGTATATGCTGGCACTCCTTTCAACTTTCACGGGGACACCGTCAATCAATCTAACGTTGGCAAATATCATTTCGCCGCGAACAACCCAATCGATTTGCGCCATTTGGGTGGTCACGCCCATCTTGAAGATGTGTTCAAAAGTTTGCCTTTGGATTTGTCTAAGCCAACTGCGCTTAAAGAAGGCAAGCTAGGGTACAATGATATTGCAAAAATACTGTCAACGCTAGATCAAACCGTGGAAAACAGTAACGCCCAGTCTGATACTGGTTATTCCCATGAGAATTTTAAAGCCTTAGCTAGGGAAGTTCGCGCTGACGGAAAGAGTCCGTGGGGTGCTGAAGAAATCCTTAAAACGCTAGGTCGTGGTCGTGTTGATCTTTACGCTTTGGGCGACAACCCTGAGTTTATTAAAGCTTTGCGCAAAATGAAGCACGACGCTTTGATTCACAAAGACGTTTTTGACGGTGGCTATAAACGCTACAAGGGCGACAAAAACAACCTTGAAACTGACAAATCAGGCACGGTGCTGATTGATGCGTATCGTCCTCTTGACCCCGGCGTGTATAAGTCATCTTGGGGCAACAAAGGCACGTTTAGCCGCAAAAGCAAAAACCCGCTGGAAAGCCGTGGCGGACCTATTAAAAGGTCCACTGGTGGGCGTATTCCTGAAGCAGACAAATTGTTTAAGGACGCTAAGAAATACATAGATTCCCGGACTAAAGGTCTGCTAAATGAGCCTGACGAAAAAATCGTTCACGCTTTAAGGATCGCTAAAGCTAGGAACCCATAGGAGCTTACATGGACCCGTTGACGCTATTAGCGGCGGCACAAGCGGCTTATAGCGGCATCCAATCTGCTATTGCGGCTGGTAAACAGGTGCAGTCTATGGCGGGTGACCTGTCAGAACTGTGGGGGAACCTTGCAAAGCTGACGCAGATTGCTGCTACACCTCCTAAGCGACAGTTTTTCAGTAGCAAGGGCGTCGAACAGATTGCCATTGAACGATACACCGCTCGCGCTGAAGCGCAGGAGTTGGCAATACGGGCAAGAGGGCTGTTTATCAGCCAATACGGCCTCGCCGCGTGGGATCAAATCCAGCGAGAAGTCATTAACATCCGTAAAGAGATTGAACGGCAGAAGTGGGAAGAAGAGCGTGAACGCGCTCAGAAGCTGGAAGAATTGCGCGATGCAACAGCCGTCACATTGATTGTTATGTTTGGTATCAGTATAATCCTTTGCGTAGGGATTATACTTTTAGGGGTTAAATGACAATGAACGAAGCAGAAGCCGCGCAAGTTAAGATGCAGGAAATCCTTGCGGCGTCAGCCAGCAAAGGTGCTTTGATTGAAAAAATTGTTTTCGCGGGGATACCAATTCTGTTTTCTTGCGTCGTATACCTCATGACGGCACTTAGCACAGCGAACAACGAGATCATTCAGTTAAAGTCTAGGATTGCTATTGTCGTTAACAGTGAAAACAAGGCGATTCCTCCGCAAGGTACGACCATCGACATGGCGCAAATCCGCGAACAACTGAACGATAAAATTGATAAGGTTGAACGGGATGCGGCGTTGGCTCGTGCTGCCATGACGCTTGACCGTGAAAAATCTATGTCTGCCATTGATCGTCAGCGTCTTGAAATGAATGCGGACGCTTCAATCGCCCGCGCAGCAATTCGGGCGGAATCTGCGGCTGCTCGCGCAGAACTAGATAAACGCATTTCTCTTATCGAAGCGAGGATGAAATAATGGACCTTGGACCTTTTGGGAAGTTGATTCAAAATGTTGCACCGACAATCGCTACGGCTCTTGGTGGTCCTGTTGCTGGCATGGCAGTCAAAGCTTTATCCAATGCACTCTTGGGGCATGGTGACGGATCAGAAGATGACATTAAATCTGCACTTGCTGCTGCAACACCAGACCAAATCGCTTCAATAAAGAAGATTGAAAACGATTTTAAAGTCCAGATGAAAGAACTGGACATTGACGTTGAACGCCTAGCTGTCGATGACCGTAAAAGCGCACGGGATATGCAAATCCACACGAATGATTGGATACCTCGCGTTCTTGCGATTCTTATCACTGTTGGGTTCTTTGGTATTCTGGTATGGATGCTCGTTAAGGGAATGCCGCCCACAGGTACTGAGGCACTACTTATGATGCTTGGGGCTTTGGGAACAGCGTGGACGGGTGTAGTAAACTTTTATTACGGGTCTTCCGCTGGCAGCAAAGCCAAAACTGATGCTCTTTCAGCTAGGGAAACATTAAAATGAACTTTCACGGAACGGCTACAAAAGCTAATGACGACGACATCCTCGCTTGTGCTACTCATCTTGGCGTACCTTATGCTGCTTTCCGCGCTGTAATTGCGGTGGAAGCTGCTGGCAGCGGGTTTGACGCTGCTGGGCGTCCTAAGATTCTGTTTGAACGCCACATCTTCTATCGTCAGTTAAAGAGTGACCCAGACAAGTTGGATCAGGCTGTAGCGTCAGGCCTTGCTTATCCCAAGTGGGGTGAGAAGCCGTATCCTAAAGGTTCTGACGCTGTTTACGCGGAACTGGAAGCTGCGTGTGAGATCGACGAAACTGCCGCCCTGATGTCCACCTCTTGGGGGATGGGCCAGATCATGGGGTCCAACTACAAACTTGCTGGATGCGCCTCCGTACAGGAAATGGTGGAAGCAGCAAAAGAAAGCGAAGCGAACCAGCTTTTGCAAATGGGGAACTTTATTAAGAGCGCGGGTTTGGCGGATGAATTGGCGTCACTGAACTGGGCGGGGTTTGCTCGTGGCTACAATGGCCCCGGATACGCCCAAAATAAATACGATGAAAAGCTTGCGGCAAGCTACGAAAAGTTTGCGTAAAGTCTAGGCGTATAGTACCTTAATAGGACGCCTCCGTGGCGTTTCCTCCCTAGACTTGGGGAGAGCGTTGATTGTATCCGCTCTCCCCCCTTTTTCACACGGTGAAGACGTAAGCGATTGCCGACAGGCTTTTAAACCGCTTGTAGCCGTTCTCTTTGTACACCCGCTCCGTTTGTATCCAGCCTAGTTCTTTTAGCCCCCGTAGCGTCTTAATGAGCGTTGGCTTGCCCATCCCCGCACCTACCGCCATTTCATCCATAGTGACTTCGCAACGGGTTCCATAGACATCCATGAGGCGCAGCATAAGAAGCTGCTCCCTTGGTTTGGCGTTTTTGGTCCACACGACCTTCTGGACGGGCGTCATTTGTCAAAGGCTCCCTGACCCGCAAGAAACTTCTTAGCGACCGTCCTGCTCGCCTTTAGGGCGTCATCAAGGCTATTTGTGTCAAGGTCAGACTTGTTCATAAAGCAGCAGACGAGCATAAGCGAAAGAGTGCGGCGGATTGTCATCTTCATTGCATCGTTGAAAGGACCACGGGTTTCGTATCCACGTTTCTTAGATGCTTCTAGTAAAACGGGGATCATATCATCCGCGAGCATAAACGCCTCTTCCCAGACGTTTTCCAACACCATGTCGTCAAAATCTTTTAACGTCACTACATCAGGCACTACTTTAGTCACTTCACTTCTCCCTTAGAACGACTGTTCCATCCATTTTACGCTTGAATTTTGACTGACGCCCAAACGGCATTGGCGACTTTGAAACCTTAGCCCCGATATGACGCGCTTCGCGCCGCTTCGCTTTTGCGATGTTACCAACATCTTCGACAGTTTTGACCTTATGGCACTTGGTATGTGCGGGACGCCAATTATCTTCCGTATCATCGCCACCCATAGCAAATGGTATAACGTGTTCAACTTCCCAAGCTTCACCAACATTAATCTTCCCTCCGCACAAATGGCATACGCCATTATGTTTCTGAAACAATGCAACACGAGCTTTTGCGCTAATTGTTTTACGTTTCGCCATCTAACCTCCGTTTTGTAAACTGAACGGGGGCAAGAGAAACTTTGGGCTTCTTGCGAGCATGAACATGACCAAAGCCAGAATCATCTTTCTTTTCAGTCTGCTCATACTCTCCTTCTTCCCAGAGCTTTTTCTTCCTTTTGAACATGTTCCCATGTGACATAGTCGCCCTGCGCTGGCGCGGGGTTTTAGACAAAAGGGTTAACGTTTGATCAAACGATGCGTTCTTAAAGCGAGCTTTGGTGTCCATAGCTACCTCCTAAAAGGGAATAGTGTCATCCAGCGGATCACGCGCAGGAGCCTGATAAGGAGCGGGAGCAGGGGGAGCGGTTTCCGCAGCTACTTTACGTCCGGGAAACCCAGTGGCGGCTTGCGCTGATCCGTAGCCCTGCTGAGAGGTCATTTCATCGCCGACGCTTCCGGAAATAAACTCTTCGCTTGTTTCCTTGTTTTCTTTAATCCAGCCGTTCAAGAAGAATTTTTTGCCGCCCTGCCGGATGTAACCAGTGTAATCAGCGTGTTTAGCTGTTTGCTTCCGCTTGTTAATGTTAAGGACAAAGTCCCCGTCTTTTGGTTCATATGCCATTTTTTTTACCCCATATCTCTTCTAATTTAAAACCAAGCATCTGTTCAATTTCAAAGACAAGGGCTTCCTTGTCTAGGTTTGGAATAACTTCGACACAGATGACGTCTAAAGCCGCATTAAAGAAGGCCATGAACTCGCCTTGATCCATTGCGTTGAAGCTGATGGACTTCGCCGTCCACCATACTTCATCATTGTGGAACTTGACCTCTTCAACGTATCCAAGGCGTATCTTAATCCAAAGTAGTAGCTGTTCTGGGCGGCGATAGGTGTCGTGGTTCTCCGCAATCTTAGTCATCAACGCCCAGAAAAACTTGTGCTGTTTCTGGCTTCTCCGACGGGTGATAATGACATTTAAGTCTTTACCCTCCGGCAGTTCGCATAACAGGTCTTCCTCATAGGGGGTGACGCATTCCAGCTTCATCCCCCTACGCCGCATGGTGAATACCTCACCCATGTTATTTTAACTTAGCTTGGACGCTGCGGAACCAATCCGCTACCGCCGCCTGATCTGGGGGCGTCAGCTTGTTCTTGCGAACGCGGTTATCAGATGCCCAAATCGTCAAGTCTTGCAAACTTGCAATGCCTTCCAGTTCATCCATCATCAATTGACGTTCTTCTGCGCTTTGATCAGGAGTAAATCCCGGCTCCGCCATTTTCTTAGCGGGCTTGGGGGCCGTAGGAGCGGACGCAGCGTTGCCATCGTCATCATCTTCACCAGCCACCCCGACAATGCTAAACAGGGCGTAGCGGCGGGCGTATGTCATTGCGGACCCCATCTTCTGATGCGTGTCCAAACCAGATACGGGGTATGTCCATTCCATCCACTGCCCAGACTTGTGCAAGATGCGCGTTGTCAGGATGGTGACTTCGTTTTCAAACGTCGTCCCTTGGATCACAGCGAGGCCATTCTTGCTGAATGTCTTGCGGATAACGTCTAAACCGTCAGACAGATCGACGTAACGGCTGTTGAAATGCGGGTTTACTTTATTTTTGGGCGGGTTTGTCAGTTCACCCTGCGCTTTAGCAAAAGCTTCAGCGAATGCGTCCAGTTCTTGGCTTGTGTTGATCATAATCTTTTCCTCAGTTCATTGTTTCTTCTTCGTCAGTCATCGATTCCCGTATTTCTTTCAACACGGATACCAACGCCATACACATTGTTTGTCTTAGTTTCTCAGGCCACATGTGCGGGTTTTGCACATGACAGCCAATCCCATCTTCTTCCATTGTCAGCATTAAGAGGATGGAACCGGGGTTTACTTCCAGCTTTTCCAACACTTCTTCAATCGTATCCGCTTGAATAGTTACGATGTCTTTTTCTTCAGATATTGTCATTCTTCTCACCCCGTACGCGCATTACCCCGCGCTTATCACGTTTAATAATCACGCCATGCCCGTACGCTTCCTGCGCACCGTCAGGGACAAGTTCTTTCAGGCCAGCAACCGCCTCATCCCACATAGCCTTGTAACTGCTCATGTCGTTGTACTGACCAGCGTAATGCGCCCACATGTTGTTCGTGTTCATATCAGCGCGGGCGACGAACTCTTTTGGTGCTTCCGCAAACACCAGTTCAGGCGAAATGTCGTTTTGAACTGCATTCCAAAACTTATTCACAGAGTCCGTAACGACTGCACCGTAGAAGTCATCATAAATAACATCATAGCGTTCCCACCGTAGGTTCCCAAAGAACACAGAAAGGACAGCTTGGCGTACGCCCATGACGGACATATTGTGGTGAAGCTGAGGCATATACCTGTCCATCAACCCTTCTTCCTTGGCGAAGGGAGATACATGCTTCGCTTCAAAAACAGTTTTCCCATCATCCGTCATGCCATCCAGTGTGCATGTAATGTGCGGGTATAGGGGGTGGCGATGCTCTTCGCCCGTCTGGGTAACGATGCGGCCCGTCTGTTTCGTAAACCACTGAATGTTCAAAGGTTCAGTAAACGAACCCATCTGCACGGGCAGAATATCGCTCAGGTCTTCCGGAGCAACGTCCCCATGCTTTTCTTTCCAAAGCTGGGTAATGCGCTTCATGTCACCTGACATGATGGTGTTAGCATCAGACCCACCGACTGAATATCGCCGTTTAGCTATCTGTTCAGGTGTAAGTGCCATATCAATCTCCCGTTGTTGACACTACGTTTATATCAGCATAGCAATTAGACGTCAACCTCATATGTTTTTATAGGATGAAATTGCACTAAGTGCTTGGCGCACAAATATTTTTCTTCGTCCTTTTGGGAATTACGGTTGTAAACCGCCTCTTTAATCCAAAACTTTTTTGTAGACTTTGGTATTATGATCGCATGTGTCAACGACCGATTGACGAGTACCCATAGGTGAGGCTCGTGTCCCCGTTCCACGCTATGCACGTTGGATACAAAAACAGTATTGAACGGAAAACTCGCTTCATCCGTCCAATGCATGTTCTTGTGTTTGACTTCCGCAATCTCCCACTTGTCTTTTCCCGGCCTTTTATAAAGAATATCGCCATCGTCGGAATACTGGTGACGCTCTTCATAAGTAGGGGAAAGCGTTTTCCCCTTTATGCCGATACTCATATTCCATTGATGGTGAAACCACTCCGCAACTTTAAATACGGCGTGATGCGAAGCTACAAAGCTTTCAACAAAATATTCTTTATGGTCCACGAATGATTTCCCGTTTTGGAACTGGGCCACCCTCGCGGATGACCCATGAACAGCCGGACAATGTCACAGCTAAAAGAATAATAATACTAAGACGCATGGCTTTCACCGTGAAGGCTATCAGACAATGCAGCTTCGACTTCCGTCAGCATTGTTTCTTCGAACGCGAGTGTTTTCTCATGTGCAAACATAGCGGCGGCTGACGATGCGATGATCATGTCGTGGTAGGCGTTTGGGTCCATTTCGTTCATTGCAATGCGCGTCTGGGCGTGGGCAAGTTCGAACAACGCTATCTCCCGCAAGGAGACTTCACGCCCCAGCGTGTGGCTTAGAATACCCGCCATACGCGTGTAAAAGGGCTTCATGCTCCCGTATTCTTTGTTAAACTGCGTTTGCTTGGCAACAGCTTTCTGTGTGATGTGGTTAATGCTCATTTCAATTTCCCTCGTTTTCTGATGGTAGACTTCTAAGCCAGCGACGGACATCGTGCTGGAAGTTAAGTTCTGCTCTGTGGTCTGACGGCGAAGTAGCTTTGATAAAAAACTTTTCATGGGTTCCCTTCTTGCAAACATATCGCAAGTGGTTTTTCGTAAGAACAACTTCAACTTCCAGACCAAGGTCAGTTAAATAGTTTGACACTTCCCTGCGTGATTTTGTTTTCGACATTTTCTTTTCGATACCCATAAAAGATTGAATGATGATACGCGCACCAACTGCTGCTTGCTTTGACTGTAGGCTCACCGCAGTAGATAGTATCAACGCCCTTTGGTTCCCCGACAACAGATCGACACATCATCCCAGATATCTTCATAAACGGGACGTTTTTAACGTCTGTCGGCTGTTCGATAGGCTTGTTTGTTAATGAGTTGAAAAACAATCGGGGCTTAAACGGCTCTTTTACCGCTTTCGGTGAAGAAGTTACGCGAGTTTTAGGCTGTTTCATGATCTTCACCGTATCGTTCGGCATAGCCTTATCCAACGAAATGCCACTTCGATGGAACCACCCAATTACGGAATTTCGACTTCGTCCCAAGGCCGCGCCGATTTCTCTCGCGGTGTACCCATCTTCGTTCATATTTTTAGCTTTTATGGTTTCCGCAATCGTCCAGACTTTGTTTATGCTAAATTTGTCATTCATGCTTGCCTCCTTTAAGCGTATGTAATATGACAGATGCAACGATTAGTTGTCAACAACAATGAAGGTACAAAATGCAGAATGGGTCGCATCATGTTGCTAGGCGCGTCATCAACAAGCTGGGTGGCGCACGGGCCGTGTCATTGATGCTGGGCGTTTCCGTTCAAGCCGTGTACAAGTGGCTCGTCCCTATTAAGGAAGGTGGCTGCGG
>Ga0114968_10001983_pt1 | contig 15797 bp, 15 predicted proteins | sample M_130807_EF_Meta_FD_87020 | JGI IMG/M metagenome (GOLD analysis project Ga0114968, IMG submission 87020) | Freshwater microbial communities from Lake Montjoie, Canada to study carbon cycling - M_130807_EF_MetaG | ecosystem: Environmental > Aquatic > Freshwater > Lake | place: Lake Montjoie...
GGCACAGATGTTCATCGTTTTTCAACCGATTCAACTGCTCCGCTTTATCTGGGAACCATTCTTTGGCCTGGAGAAATTGGCCTAGAGGGTCATAGTGACGGCGACTCGATCGCTCACGCGGTTGTCGATGCTCTCCTCTCTGCTGCTGGGCTTGGGGATATTGGTTCTAATTTTGGAGTTGACAGGCCCGAATATTCAGGTGCTAACGGTTCGGTATTCATAAGAGGTGCACTGGAGTTGCTGCATGAGGCCGGCTGGGATGTAGTGAATGTTTCTGTTCAGCTCATCGGCAACAAACCAAAAATGGCACCTAGAAGAGCTGAAGTCGAGTTCGCACTTAGCCAGATAGTTGGAGCCCCCGTTACTGTTGGTGCAACAACAACAGATGGCCTTGGCTTCTTGGGATCAAGTGAAGGTATTGCAGCTATCGCCACCGCGCTTATTCAAAAGCACAGAGGGGGATTCTAGAGATGGCGCTCGAACTCTTTGATTCAAAGACTCAAACTGTCCGTGAGTTTGTTCCGCTTAAGCCTGGTTTTGTTTCGATTTATGTTTGTGGTCCAACAGTTCAATCAGCCCCTCATCTAGGGCATCTGAGAAGCGCTTTGGTTTATGACTTACTTAGAAGGTGGTTGGAGTTCAACGAAACTTCAGTGACTTTGGTCCGAAATGTGACCGACATTGACGACAAGGTTTTAGTAAATGCGAAGGCGGTTGAGCGTGACTGGCAAGAATTTGCCAAGGAAGTTGAACAAACCTTTAATTCTGCTTACTCAGCACTTGGAATTCTTGAACCAACCTATTCGCCTCACGCGACCGAGCACATACACGACATGATTTCTCTAGTTGAGTCACTAATCGCTAAAGGTCATGCATATCAAGCTGAAGACGGCAGTGCAAATGTGTTCTTTGATACCTCTTCGTGGCCAAGTTACGGTTCCCTTACCAATCAGAAGCTAGACAATATGGAAGGTGAAGCTGAGAGTACTTTTGGTAAGAAAAATGTTCATGACTTTGCACTTTTCAAAGCACACAAAGCTGAGGAACCAGAGTCAGCGGCCTGGATAACTCCTTGGGGGCTTGCAAGACCTGGTTGGCACATTGAATGTTCAGCGATGGCGAAGCACTTCCTGGGTGAATCCTTTGATATTCATGGTGGCGGCCTAGATCTTCGTTTCCCACATCATGAGAATGAACTAGCTCAATCAACCGCCAACGGCGACGCTTTTGCAAACTTTTGGTCGCACAACGCATTGGTAACCATTCAAGGTCAGAAAATGTCCAAGAGCCTTGGCAATGGAATCTCTGTTGAAGAACTACTTGAAGTTGGGTCGTGGGCGGCCATTCGATACTGGCTATCTAGTTCGCAGTATCGGTCAAATCTTGATTATGTGCCGACCTCGCTAACTGATGCTCAGGCAGCGCTGGACCGAATAAATAGTTTTATAAAACGAGCCAAGCTTGAAGCAGATGTCATAGATACTGGAGTTCCTCCAGCATTCACTAATGCAATGAATTCGGATCTCAATGTGCCAGGAGCACTAGCAGTCCTTCATGAAATGGTTAGGGCAGGAAACACTGCCCTAGATTCTAATGAGAGCCAAACGGTTTCCTCATGCCTGTCTCAAGTCTTAGCAATGGTTGAGGTCCTAGGGTTAATGCTTGACCAACCAAAGGCAGTGTCTCTTGAACTTAGTCAGAAGATCGAAGAATTGGTTGAGCTCAGAGCACAGGCTAAAGCGAACAAAGACTTCAACAGGGCGGATGAAATTCGCGTCGAACTTACCAACCTAGGAGTAACCCTAGAAGATCTACCTAACCAAACGATATGGAGCATCAATGGCTAAGAAACCAGGCCGCCCAGGCGCGGCACGTGTTAAGAAAGGTGGCTCTAAGGGCGCACCTAAAGTTGGCACCGGAGGTAAAGGTCGTCAAGCTCTAGAAGGGCGTGGCCCAACACCAAAGGCTGAAGATAGAAAGTATCACCCAGCGGCCAAGGCTAAAGCGCTCAGAGAACGTAAGGCTTCCCAGACCCCACGAGTTGCTAAGGCTGGTTCAGCACCGGCAACTAAGAAGGGCGAATTTCTTGCTCCTGGAACTAGAACTGCTGGCAACGCAGGAGGAGCAGCTAGATCTGGACGCAGAGTTCAGAAAGCGGCAGATTCAAGCGAAGTGCTATCGGGTCGCAATTCAGTTCTTGAAGCCCTCAGAGCAAAGGTTCCAGCAACTGCACTCTTTATTGCATCCAGAATTGAAATGGATGATCGTGTCAAAGAGGCAATAACCCTCGCTAACGCCAGAGGCATCTCAGTTGGTGAAGTAACAAGACCTGAGATCGATCGAATGACTGGCCAAGATGCAGTGCATCAAGGCATTGCTTTACAGGTGCCCCCATACAACTACCAGCACCCAAGTGAGTTGCTCGATAAAATCATCAGCCGTGGTCAAAAGCCACTGCTGGTTGCACTCGATGGCATCACAGACCCTAGAAATCTTGGAGCAATCATCCGTTCAGTTGCGGCATTCGGTGGCCAGGGCGTTATTGTCCCGCAGCGCCGATCAGTTGGCGTGACAGCTTCTGCTTGGAAAACCTCTGCCGGAGCGGCATCAAGAATTCCTGTCGCATTAGCTGCCAACCTGAACGCAACCATTAAGGAATTCCAAAAGCGCGGACTGTTTGTTGTTGGGCTTGATGGCGGGGGAGATATGAGCCTGCCAACATTCAAATTAGGTAACGAACCGCTACTTTTGGTTATCGGTAGCGAGGGTAAAGGATTGTCACGTTTAGTTCAAGAGAATTGCGATGCGATTCTATCCATTCCTATTGCGAAGGAAACTGAGTCACTAAACGCAGGTATAGCAGCGTCGGTTGCGCTCTACGAAGTTGCCAAAGCAAGACTTATATAGAACTTAAAAGAAATCGACCCGGCCAATAAGACCGGGTCGATTTCTTTAAGCTGAGTTTTTACTCAGCAGCCTTCTTTGGGGCTGCTTTCTTTGTTGCAGGCTTTGCTACCTTCTTGACCGCAGGCTTTGCATCCACAGCCTTCTTTGCAACTGGCTTAGCAGCAGCCTTCTTAGCCGCTGGTGCCTTGACTGCAACTGCCACGTCATTGTTTAGACGAAGGCCAGAAGTGATATCGAACAGGTGAGTGATTCCACCCTGAGGGATGAGGTGAACAGTCTCGCCAGCGTTTGGGTGGTTCTTTGCATCGACGCGAGCGATGATGTCGATCTTCTTACCTTCAATGGTGGTGTTACCGTAAAGGAATGCGTCAGCACCGAGCTCTTCTATAACTTGAATCTCGACTGCAATTCCATTGCCCTTAGTGGTCAGCACTAGGTCTTCTGGACGAAGACCTACTGTGACGGTCTTAGCCTTGGTCTTGCCAAGCACAGCTGAGTCAACCTTGATTGAACCAGTTCCAAACTGAACTCCACCAGTAACAATCTTCAGTTCAAGTAGGTTCATCGCAGGAGACCCGATGAAGCCAGCAACGAATACGTTGGCTGGGCGTTCGTAAAGTGCACGAGGGGTGTCAACCTGCTGAAGAACTCCATCCTTCATTACTGCAACGCGGTCACCCATGGTCATAGCTTCAACCTGGTCGTGTGTTAGATAAACAGTAGTAACTCCAAGACGTCTCTGGAGTGATGCAATCTGAGTTCTAGTCTGAACACGAAGCTTGGCATCCAGGTTTGATAGCGGTTCATCCATAAGGAAAACTTTTGGCTTACGAACAATCGCACGGCCCATGGCAACACGCTGACGCTGACCACCTGAAAGTGCCTTTGGCTTGCGGTCTAGGTATGGCTCTAGGTCTAGTAGTTTTGCGGCTTCAAGAACTCGAGCCGCGCGCTCGTCCTTCTTAACTCCGGCAATCTTTAGAGCAAAGCCCATGTTTTCTGCCACAGTCATGTGTGGGTATAGAGCGTAGTTCTGGAAAACCATAGCAATGTCGCGGTCCTTAGGTGGAACCTGGGTTACATCGCGGTCTCCAATAAGGATATTTCCCTCGTTGACCTCTTCAAGGCCTGCAAGCATGCGGAGGGTTGTGGTCTTACCACAGCCAGATGGGCCAACTAGAACAAGGAATTCCCCGTCTTTAACTAGCAATTCGATCTGGTTTACTGCTGGGCGGGTTCCGCCCGGGTAAAGCCTGGTGGCCTTACTGAATGTTACTGATGCCATGGTGATACTCCTTCAGCGGCAGGAACGAGCCGCACGATCCGTTGTGAATTAGTGCTTTTGAGCAGGTGCTCTAAGCCTTTCTATTATCGCATTTAGTCCAAGTCGTTTAGACTTAAAGACCTAGCCCAATGGGCAAAATTTATACCATTTTAGATACAGAGGTTGTGCATCATGTCGAACACCCCAAGACCTACGCGTTCTGAACAGCGTGAGCAGGCTAGAGCTATGGCTAGAGAACTTCGTGAGAAGCGTGTTAAGGGTGACCAGCGCAAAAAGTTCTTGGTAACTACAGGCATCGCAGTGGGAATCATCGCTGTTATTGCCGCCATCATTTTCTCAGTGGTGTTTTTCATGAACACCCCGAATGAGAAAGCTACCAACAGCAAAAAGGTTCCTGCGAACGTGACCGCACTAGGTGGAGTGATCATTGGTAAAGATTTGAAAATCGCGACTGAGGCTGAGGTCAAGGCGACCAACCACATCGTTATCTACCAGGACTACCAGTGCCCAATCTGTCAGATGTTCGAAACCCCGAACTCTAGCCAGATTAAGACCTGGGCACAGTCTGGTTTAGCGGCTGTCGAATACCACCCAATTTCATTCCTCGATGGATCTTCTTTGAACAACTACTCCTCTAGAGCTGCTAATGCCGCTTACTGTGTTGCGAACTCTCAACCAGACAAGTTCTTCGATGTCAACACCGCTCTTTACGCCCATCAGCCGGATGAAAATACTGCTGGACCCTCAGATTCAGACATCAAGTCGACTCTTTCTGGCGCAGGAGTGAACATGAACAGTGAAATGAACTCCTGTATTGACCAAAAGAGATACTCCAAGTTCATTGAGAACAGAACCACGGAAGGTCTAAGCCAGCCTGCTGTCTCGGGCACCGAAACACCTAAGGGAACCCCTTACATTCTGGTAAATGGAACTGTGTATGATTTTAAGGAATACGCACAATTGACTAACCCAGCTTTATTTGCCCAGTTCTTTGAAAGTAACCGTAAGTAAATACCAACTAAGAAAGAAGTAGTGAACCCCTTGAAGAAAAACATTTTGACAACAGCAATGGCGGTAGTTTTAGCCTTCACACTAGCCGCATGTTCATCTAGTGCAACTGGAGCTAAGCAGATCGTTCTGCACGCTTCAGGTGCCGAGACTGGCACATACACCATTGGCAAGCGAGCAAACATTGTTGGCGACCTAAAGCTAACAGATGCAAAAGTTGCCAAGGTTGACATCTTGATTGAAGAACTAGCTCCAGGTGGATCTTGGTCAGAGTTCCGTAAGTTAACTGCGGGCAAGAGCTCAACAAGTATTGGCTTCGCGCTAGTCAAGAACGTGGTTGGCAAATACCAGTATCGCGCAACAGTATCTGCAAAGAACTACGGTCCTTTCGTTTCTGCACCTGTTTCCGTGATATACACCGCTAAGAACTAGAGTCTTAAAACTCAAAACTGAGCCGCTTAAAAACGGCTCAGTTTTGCTTTAATCTAAAGAACTTTTGATTTTTGGAAAAACGAGAGGCTTTGCACCGCTAAACTTTTTAGCGGACAACTGTCCAAGCCGACCTGGCGCAATTGGTAGCGCATCGCACTTGTAATGCGAGGGTTAGGGGTTCGAGTCCCCTGGTCGGCTCTAAGTATTTAAGCTCCGAGATTATTGAGCGCTGCATAGACCAAAAACGCCGGCCAGACGATGGCCTTCAAAATGCCTAGCACTCCAGCCCAGAAATCAGTCGCGGATGAGATGTAGTAAACGGCGGATCCAACGAACCCTAGAAAGTAGAGGCCACTGCCTGTCTTTACGGTTACGTTCTTCTTCGTTCCAATTTTTTTCTTTAGCTTCTTTTTCAGTTGTTTCTTGAACTTTTCACTATCAAAATCTGACATGTCTATTTCCTATTCCTAACACTGGAAATTGCTTCCTCAGTGTTTAGTATTTCAGCAAACTCTCCGGAAAGGTTGACAGCAGTGATTTGAGAGAGTTCTTCAGCGCTAACTTTTACCCCATCAAATGATTTAGCAAAAGTGTGAGTAGCATCCAGAATGAACCAAGTGTCGAGCCCTAGGTTTCCAGACATTCTCGCGGTTGTTTCACAGCACATGTTGGTTTGAATGCCACAAATGGCAACTGATTCAATTTGGTTATCTTGCAACCACTGATGGAGATCTGGAGTTCCATAGAACGCCGAGTTGACACTCTTGGTAACAAGTAAATCTGGAGTACCGGTGATGATGTCTTTGAAGTCATTGCCAGGTTGGTTAGGTCGCAGCACTGAGGTTTCTGACTTTGAATTATGTTTTACATAAACAACGGGAAAGCTAACCTCCCTCCATGCATCGATTAGTTTTACTATGTTCTCTTCGCAGGCTGGGTTGTTTCGTTCACCTTTTACGTCAAATTCTTCGAAGCCCTTCTGGACATCGATAACGATTAGCGCTCTCTTAGAGAGCTTCAAAGGTGATGCTCACAGAGTTGATGCAATAACGATCACCGGTTGGAGTTTGAGGTGCATCTTCAAAGACGTGGCCTAGGTGAGAACCGCAGGCTCGACAGAGAACTTCCACGCGCTTCATCCCATGGCTGTTATCTTCTCTAAGCTCAACCGCATGGTCTTCCTTAGGCTCATAGAAACTTGGCCAGCCGCAATGAGAATCAAATTTAGTAGTGCTAGTGAAGAGCTCGGCGTTGCAACCTCGGCAGCGGAATGTTCCAGTCCGCTCCTCGTTTAGCAGTTCACCGGTGAATGCTCGCTCTGTTCCAGCTTCTCGAAGGATGTGATATTCGACATCGGTTAGCTCTGCACGCCATTGCTCATCAGTTTTTTCAACTTTACGTTCGGTCATTGTTCCCTTTTCAGAAATAACACAGGTTAGGTACCTAATATAGAACAGTTGTCTGAATACATTCAGAGCTCGGGAGATTAAATGGCTAAGAAAACTGATGCGCTAGATCTGTTAAAACCAGCTTATGAGCAGGTTGGTCGCCATCGCGCCCGAAAGACTGCTAGGCAACGCTGGGCAGAAGTGCTTTGGCTAGCGATTGCATCTGCTGTTTTGTCTGCCGGGGGTTATTACGGCTTAAATTACAGTGTCGAAAAGGCGGCAACTCCCACTCCCACAAAGATCGTTGTGAAGGGCATAGATATCTCAGTGCCAATCACTGTTATAGATGGAACTGGCACCAGGAAATATGCCGCAAGTATTGGGCAAGTCCTTTTGGATGCTAATTATGTTGTTCCTTATTCAAGAACTTTGGATAGCGTGCTACCAAAATCGCTCATTAGCATTCAGAAGGAAGACGATAGACGCTTGGCGAGGCGCATTCAGCTAGTGCTTGGAAAACTTCCAATTGTCCTAACTCCAGACGCCAAATACCCTATCGAGGTTAGATTGGGCCAAGATTTCACGCCTAAGGACTAAATTTCTTCTATAACAGTCCTGTTATAGGTCTTATATTCACTTGCACGCTTTCCCTTAAACAGCCCTAGACTAAACGAGGTCGAAAAAGATTCGTTTGCTACAACACTCGAAATCAAACTAGGGAGTCAAATTTCTGGTGAGGCTGCAGTGAAGGAAGTACCGGATCTGATTCAAAAGCATTAGGAGCAATAAATGGCACAAGGAACCGTAAAGTGGTTCAACTCTGAAAAGGGTTTTGGATTCATCACACAGGATGGTGGAGCAGACGTTTTCGTACACTTCTCAGCTATTCAGTCTGAGGGTTACAAGGAACTTAAAGAGAACCAGCGCGTTGAGTTTGAGGTAAAGAACGGCGACAAGGGCCCACAGGCTGACAACGTTCACGTTATCTAATAACAAGTTTCAACCACTAGAGCCATCCCTTCGGGGTGGCTCTAGTCATTTAACCCAAACTTGCACTCTGCTCTATGAAGTGCCAAAATGGATTAGCACTCTCAATAGGAGAGTGCTAATTACCCAATCTATTTCCGTCCAGGAGGGCGTTACCAAACATGGCAAAAATCATTAGCTTTAACGAAGAGGCACGTCGTGGCCTAGAGCGCGGTTTGAACATCCTTGCCGACACTGTAAAGGTCACCCTTGGCCCACGTGGTCGCAACGTTGTTCTAGAAAAGAAGTATGGTGCACCCACCATCACAAACGATGGTGTTTCTATCGCTAAGGAAATCGAACTAGACGATCCTTTTGAGCGTATTGGTGCAGAACTTGTCAAGGAAGTTGCTAAGAAGACTGACGATGTTGCAGGAGATGGAACTACCACTGCAACCGTCCTAGCTCAGGCACTTGTTAAAGAAGGTCTTCGCAACGTAGCCGCTGGAGCTGACCCAATCAGTTTGAAGCGTGGAATTGAAAAAGCGGTTGAAGCAGTTATTGCTGAATTGTTTAATCAGGCAAAGCCTGTTTCAAGCAAAGAGCAGATTGCCGCAACAGCATCCATCTCTGCAGGAGACCCAGTAATCGGTCAGATCATTGCGGATGCAATCGACAAGGTCGGTAACGAAGGCGTAGTCACAGTTGAAGAAGGCAATGCTTTCGGAATCAACCTAGAACTAACCGACGGTATGCGCTTCGACAAGGGATACATCTCTGGTCTATTCGTAACCGACCCAGAACGTCAGGAAGCTGTTCTTGAAGATGCAGTTGTTCTTATTGCTAACAGCAAGATCTCTCAGGTCGCAGAAATCATTCCAGTGGTTGAAAAGGTTATGCAATCTGGTAAGCCTCTTTTGATCATTGCGGAAGATGTCGAAGGTCAGGCTTTGGCGACTCTAGTACTAAACAAGATGCGCGGAATCTTCAAGGCAGTTGCCGTCAAGGCTCCTGGTTTCGGTGACCGCCGCAAGGCAATGTTGCAGGACATTGCGATCTTGACCGGTGGAACTGTAATCACAGAGGAACTTGGTCTAAAGATTGAAAACACAACTTTGGACATGCTGGGAAGCGCTCGCAAGGTCGTTATTACTAAGGATGAGACAACAATCGTTGATGGCTCTGGAGACAAGGACCAGATTGCTGGCCGCGTTGAGCAGATTCGTCGCGAGATTGCTAACACTGACAGTGACTACGACCGTGAGAAGCTTCAGGAGCGCTTAGCAAAGCTAGCTGGTGGTGTTGCTGTTATTCGTGCCGGTGCTGCAACTGAAGTTGAACTGAAAGAGCGTAAGCACCGCATCGAAGATGCAGTTCGTAACGCCAAGGCTGCCGTTGAAGAAGGTATCGTCGCTGGTGGTGGAGTTGCTCTAATTCAAGCTGGCAAAGCTGCCTTTGAGACTCTAAAGCTTGTTGGCGATGAAGCAACTGGTGCAAACATTGTTCGTGTTGCTATTTCAGCGCCGCTTAAGCAGATTGCTCTAAACGCAGGTCTAGAACCTGGCGTTGTTGCTGAGAAGGTCGCTAACCTACCTTCAGGGCATGGACTAAACGCTGCTACCGGTGAGTATGTTGACATGCTTGAAGCTGGAATCAACGACCCAGTGAAGGTGACCAGATCTGCTCTGCAGAACGCTGCATCTATCGCAGGTCTGTTCCTAACTACTGAGGCAGTAGTTGCTGAGAAGCCAGAGCCAAACGCTCCTCAGGCTCCTCAGGGCGGCGGAATGGATTACTAAAACTTAGCCAGATCGCTCCGGCTAAAAGGGTTGGGACTTTATAGGTCCCAACCCTTTACCTTTACCCGTGACTAACTCATGAAGAGTCGTTGGTTAGCTAATTCGATCTCGCTGTATTGCGATGCCGCTACTCGAAGTGCTTGACCAAGTTCGCCTAGTTGTGTGTCAACTGTTGTCGCTGTTAGTTTCCAACGCGTTACTAACTCTTGAAAGCTGCTAGCCGCGCTGCCACGCCAAACATCTTGCAAGCTAAGTAATTGAACGTGCAATCCGTCAACTTCTGCCTGCACTTTTGCAATGGTTGCCTGAATCGTGCTGTTTGCAGCTAATACGTGCTCGCTGTCTACTTGAATCTGTGCCATATCTGTCTACCTCCTTCAAGGGAAATAGTCGCAGATAGCGATCAATGGATTCTTGTGAAGTTGCTAATTGTGGAAAAAACAGAAAACTCATCCGCAGTTGAAAACTTAGTTTGGGAGTGAGATCTTAAATGTCGCTCCACCACCGGGGGTTTCCAAGGCTGTGATAGTTCCACCGTGGCCTTCAACGATTCCCTTTACGATAGCAAGGCCAAGTCCTGAGCCTCCAGTATCCCTATTGCGAGAATTGTCGCTGCGGTAGAAGCGCTCAAAAATCTTCTTGCGCAATTCTTTTGGAATGCCTTCACCGTGATCACGAACTTCGACAACAGTGCTCTCTGAAGTCTGTGACAAGAGCACCTCGATAGGTCTTTCTCCCGCAAAGTTGATGGCGTTTGTCAGAACGTTAGTAAGTACCTGGCGAAGTGCCGGATCATCGAATGATGCTAAAAGTGGGCCAACAAATTCTTGACCACTTGCATTGATGATAGTGATTCTAGCCTTTGGTCGACCTGCAGAGATGTTGGTGACAACAGATCTTGCAACTTCGGCTAAGTCTTCGGAAGTAATTTGAAGTTTGCTGTCACCGTCAAGGCGAGCTAGTGCTAGGAGTGATTCCACCAGTGATGACATCCGGATGGCTTCACTTTCGATGCGCTGCATCGCATCATTAACTTCTGCCTTAGATTTGAAGGCACCTTTTCGATACAGTTCGGCATATCCTCTGAGAGTTACCAGCGGTGTCCTGAGTTCGTGGCTTGCGTCTGCAACAAACTGACGCATTCGGTCGAGCATAGTGTTTCTAGCTTTAATTGACCCTTCGATTGAACCCAACATTTCGTTGAGTGAGCGATTTAGCAGTGCAATCTCGGTGTTCCCAGCTACATCTGGGAGTCTTTGGTCAATGTTGCCAGCACGAACTGCATCGGCAGCTGCCGATACCTCGCGCAAAGGCCTGAGGGCTGAGGAGATTGTGAGCCAGAGAGCTAGAGCACTTATTGCAAGCAGCAACGCGCTAAAGCCCAAGCCAATTATTTGATACTGTCTGACGATGCCGAGGTTTAGATCAACGGGCAAGGCAACCACAACAGATCCCGATAGATCTGGAGCAGGAAGAGCGACCAATCGCCATTGTTCCATTTCTTTACCGGGATATTTTGCAGAGCGGAGTTCGGTCGTGAATGGCGTACCATGGGTTGCTATAACTGAGATGACATTGAATTGTTCAAGGTTAGGCACAGCAGTCTTTTGGGATGCCGAAGAGACAAGGCCTATGTAAATGTGTCCCTGTGGGTCTAGGAAAGCAATGTAGTAATCACTTGGGAGAGGTGGAAGAGTGATTTCTTTGGTGAGCAATCTCTGGTTGACTGTGGTTGGATCCTCTTGAGCTAAAACAGTCGCAGTTTGAATCAGCAAACTGTCGGTATTTTGTTGCAGGTAAGTCTTTAGCAAAGATACTGTCCCCAAAAGACTGACACCCAAAAGCAGTGTTATGACACCAACGGAAATTACAGTAAGTCTTGTCCTAAGAGATATCCGAGCCCAGGTTCTTCCAATCAAACCGATCGACTGAGCTTTTGGTGCCTGCTTCATTTACTCTTCGTTCTTGGCAACACGGAAAATGTAACCGACTCCGCGTTTAGTCTGAATTAGTTGGTTCTTGCTCAGGGGGTCAATTTTCTTACGAAGGTAGGAAACGTAACTTTCAACAATTCCCTGCTCACCGTTGAAATCATATTCCCAAACGTGATCGAGAATCTGATCTTTACTCATGACTCTGTTTGCATTTGCCATCAAGAATCTAAGCAGCTTGTATTCGGTTGGAGAAAGCTCAATTTCTGTTCCATTTACGAATACTTCGTGAGCATCTTGATTAATTCGGATCTCGCCAACTTCGATGATGCTCTCTTCCGCATCTTGCTTCTTAGTTCGGCGAAGAATCGCCTGAAGACGCGCAATAACTTCATCAATGCTGAATGGCTTAGTCATGTAATCGTCACCACCAACAGTAAGACCGGTGACCTTATCTCCACGATCATCCCGCGCGCTCAGAAATAGCACTGGAAGATCAATTTCCATGGAACGAAGTTTCTTAGTAACGCTGAAACCACTCTGGTCTGGCAACATAACATCGAGAATCATGATGTCTGGTTTGGCTTTTTCAGCCACTGCGACCGCCTCAACACCGGTGCCGACGGAATAGACACTAAAGCCAGCAAACTTTAGGCCGGCTTCAAGCAAGTCCCTGATGTTCTTTTCGTCATCGACGATTAATACTCTTGGATTCTTCATACCTCAACCATTGCACTGGTTGATAGCCAAATCCTTAAGGTTGGCTGAGTGTTTCCTGAGAGTAATTTCAGCTAAAGGTCGACTGCATCAAGGATTTCGTAGGCATATCCTTGTTCAGCGAGGAAGCGCTGTCTATTTTGAGCGAAGTCTTGATCAACTGTATCTCGAGCAATAAGAGTGTAGAAGCTCGCTGTTCGGCCATCTGCCTTTGGTCGAAGCAATCTGCCTAGCCGCTGGGCTTCTTCTTGCCTAGAACCGTAAGAACCTGAGATTTGGATGGCTACCGAAGCCTCGGGTAAGTCAATTGAGAAGTTGGCTACCTTGGAGACGACTAGTACCGAAATACGACCTTCTCTAAATTCACCGAAAAGCCGCTCACGCTCATCAACCGAAGTTTCACCGGTGATGAGTTGAGCTCCTAAGGCGGAGGACACCGCATGAAGTTGGTCGATGTATTGCCCGATTACCAGCGTCGGTTCGCCATGGTGTTTTTTGAGTAGTTTTTGAATTATCGGAATTTTAATAGGTGAACTAGCAGCCAGTCGGTATTTCTCGTCCTGATTGGCAATCGCATATTCCAGGTGCTCAAGCTCAGGTAAATCTATTCTCACTTCGTAACAGGCTGCTGGTGCAATGTATCCTTGGGCTTCTATCTCTTTCCATGGCGCATCAAAACGCTTTGGTCCAATCAGTGAGAAAACATCTCCCTCTTTCCCATCCTCGCGAACCAAAGTTGCGGTCAATCCCAATCTTCTTCTAGCCTGCAGATCGGCAGTCATTTTGAAAATTGGCGCAGGAAGAAGATGGACTTCATCGTAAACAATCAAGCCCCAGTCATGATTGTTCAGCAGTGCTAGATGTGAATATTCATTTTTGCGCTTAGTGGTCAAGATTTGATATGTGGCGATGGTTATAGGTGCAATCTCTTTCATCGAACCACTGTATTCACCGATTTCTGCCTCGGTGAGTGAAGTACGCTTTAGTAACTCAGTTCGCCACTGCCTAGCTGAGACAGTATTGGTCACCAAAATCAAAGTATTGGTTTTGGCTACCGACATCGTGGCAGCTCCAACTATTGTCTTACCTGCACCACAAGGCAAGACCACGACACCAGAGCCACCTTCCCAAAACTTTTCAACGGCTTCTTCTTGATAGTTTCGAATGTTCCAGTCATTTTGAAGAAGTGAAATCTCATGCGGCTTACCTGGAGTGTATCCGGCTAGATCTTCGGCAGGCCAACCGAGCTTGAGTAACTCCTGCTTAATCTGACCTCTAGCCCAGTCGGCGATCTGCCAGGTATTGGCGTCGATTCTTCCAGTCAACAAGTCATTTACCTTGCGCTGTCTAGTTGTTTCAATTAGAACAGCCGGTTCGGCCGAGTGGAGCTGGAGATCTCCATCAGGGCCTTTTTGAATTACTAATCTTCCATAGCGAGCCATAGTCTGCTGGATATCGACCCGAATGCTCGCTGGCACAGGAAATTTGCTGTATTTATCTAAAACGCCAAGCACAAAATCGCTGTCATGTCCAGCTGCTCGAGCATTCCAAAGTCCTAACTTAGTAATTCGATAGGTGTGGACATGTTCCGGAGCTCGTTCGAGTTCCGCGAACACTGAAAGGTCATGACGGGCGTCAGAAGATTGAAAGTGATCAACTTCAAGAAGTGCTGTTCTATCGCTTTGAACGATTAATGGGCCGCCAGACATCCTTCTAGCCTATGCGAACAGCTGTAATACTGCTAAGTGGGATGACTCTCTCGCAGTCAGCTTTTCGGTCCTTACCTCTGAGCCTCCCGTTTGCCAGCCCTGTTGGTTCAAGTAAAAAGTCTCTAGGAACTTTGTTGATTAGAACAGAGACAGAAATGCTCCCCTTACTCTTGATGCAGAGTTCCAACTGCCTGACGATATCGCTCCCCTCAGGGGATTCACCCAAACGCTGTTCATGATCTCGCCACCGTTTGATATCTGCAAGCACCGAGTTTGCTACCTCCACTGACTGCCTGGAACCGCCGGCTGCAGACCAGCTACTAATTACCTTGCCAAGCTCATCCTTCCGGATGGCAGCATATTTACTTTCGCGAAGGTGGTAGTAAACAATATCCAGCTCAAACCTGGTTTGCAATGTAGTTTCATTCTTGCGGGTTATCGACATCGGTCGAACTGTTACATCATTCAAAATATGTGTCAGCAAGACCTGATCTGTTGATGTAATCAGAGTGCCAGCTTCGCCTTGGGTAAGTACTAGTCTTCCGAAACGGCCCGCTGCCTCTCGAATTAGATAATCTACTGGCTGGGGAAGTGCTGCTCCAGATAATTCAAATAACAGGTTTCTGATTTCGCTTTCCGTTAATCCCGTTTCCAGCCCATAGGTAATGCTCAGTGTGTTGATTCGGTAAGTCGAAGCAACACCGATGCGTTCAGTCTCCACGAATCTTCTGAGTTCCAGTTCAGTCTTGGTCGGCAGGGGGCCGACTGAAATTATTGACAGATCAGCTTGAACAATTACTTTGGACTGGGTTTGCGGAAGAGCTGCGGTTAGCAACTTAGTTGCCGACTTCAAATCATTCTTCATTAGCGGGGTAAACCAAGAAGAGGTCGAATGGCCACTGCTTAAACCAATCAGTTCAGCCAGAGAAATTAACCGTGTCATGTGTGAGGCAATACCGTCATTAGCCAGCGGAAATATTTCTCGCATGGCGATATCAAGTTTTTTTGAATTAGCAAATTCCGCTGCTGATTGCTCACCTAGAAGCATCCGCCAGGTTTTAGCTAGTAGTAACCAGCGATCTTGTGGCTCTTGATGCAGCCAATTAACATATTCCGCTCCAACTCTCCAGCGCTTATCGCTGAGCGAAATCAAAGCGGCCATTTGGCCAAGAGAATACAGAGCTCTCGCATAATCAACTTCTCTGCCAAGGTGGCTAGCTAACCTTTTCAACTCAGGTAAGCCAACCGAGGCTCTGCCAACTTCACGAACATATCTCTGCTCTAAGTCAATTAGTAGTTCTGTCAAAGCTTGCACTGTTTCAAATGCAGCCACTCCAGCTTGAGGGTCGATAATTGCTAAATCCCCAACCTCCGCTTCGGTAAGAGCACTGCTTTGCACCGAAACTCTCCCCACCAGCTGTTTGAAAGATTCGACCGCGCTTTCAAATGGAATATATTCTGTTGTTCCGTTTGCAACTTTTTTCTGAACTAGAAACAGTGTGGCTAAAACATCTAGGTATGGCTTGTCCTTATTCGTAGTCTTTTTCTCAAGTAGATTCCGGAAAGCCACAATCTGTGATCTAGTGAGACCAGCAATAGCTCCGTTAATGCTTATGGGTTTTAACAGTGCTGAGGCAAGATCGAAGAAATCGGAA
>Ga0114968_10001984_pt1 | contig 15796 bp, 13 predicted proteins | sample M_130807_EF_Meta_FD_87020 | JGI IMG/M metagenome (GOLD analysis project Ga0114968, IMG submission 87020) | Freshwater microbial communities from Lake Montjoie, Canada to study carbon cycling - M_130807_EF_MetaG | ecosystem: Environmental > Aquatic > Freshwater > Lake | place: Lake Montjoie...
TAATTTAAAAAATATGAAATATATTCATATTTTGTCAAGACCATCTAAAGCCCAAATTAGAATTTTAAATGTTTTTTGTAATAAAAAAAAAAAAGAAATAATAAATTTTATTATCTCAGAAAATGGTTTTAAATTTGATTATAATTTTTGGGATAATATAATTTTGTCATGGTTAATTAAAAATTTCGACTATATAAAAACTTATTATCACTTTCTAGAAGAGAGCTTACCTAAAAAAAAGGTATTTAAAATTTATAAGATTAACTATAATGATTTTTCAGATGAAGAACACAAGTGTCACTCAAACCCTGAAAAATTTACACTTTGGTTAACCGGTGAGTATATAAAATTTAAAAAATTTGAATATCAAGAATTTGATTATCAAGATTCAAAAAAGCAAAAAAAATTTAATATTTTTTATAAAAAAATCCAAAATAAAAAAAATTATAAATTTAGGCTATATTCGTTAATAAATTTTTTTATTAATAAAATTTTTAAACCAAAACTAATTATTGACGATATCGGACTTCCAATTAAAAAAATAATATTTTTAAATTTGAAATTTATGCAATTACCATCTTTATGGATGAAATTAGGATATAATAAAAATATTTATGATAATTTTTTAAGAAAAAAATTTTTATCAAGTTTAAAATATGAGAATGAATTCGAATTTTTTTTAAATCAAATTATTGTTAAAATTTTTCCGAAAGCATATCTGGAAGATTTTGCAAATATTATATCAGTTTATTTAGATCATTATCATATACCGAAAGTATACCTTACTCAAAATGTTTGGACCCCTATAGAAAAAAGAATTTTTATTAATTTATTAAAAGCTAAAGGTTCAAAAATCGTTATTTCTCAACATGGAGGTAATTATGGCACAGGACTATATTCGCATGGAGAGCATATAGAAAGAATTTTAGCCGATAATTTGCTTACTTGGGGATGGAAAAAAAATGTTAAAGATATAAAATTTATTTCGTTAAAGTTTTCTAATTATAAAAAAGAAATTAAAAATAATGAAGAGAGTAAAAAAATTTTATTTTGTAGCAATTTAAGTACTTTTTTTTTAAACAAGCCATATATACTTCCCAGATCAAGCGTCGATAGTTTAGAAACAGTGGACTTAATTAATAATTTATCAAAATTTCTCAAAACAAAAGATTATCAAATTGTACTAAGGTATTTATTAAATTCGCAAAATTCAGGTAATTTTATAGATAAAAAACTTTATGATAAAAAAATAATTTTTGATAATTTTAATCTTAGTTTAAAAAATGAATTATATAAATATAAATTAGTAATACATGAAAATTTATCTACCACTACTTATCTGGAGACATTAGCCTTAGACTTTCCTAGCATAATTTTCATGAGTCAAAAAAATAAAATTTTTCTTAGAGATTCATTTAATATTTATTTAGATGATTTAGTTAAAGCAAAGATAGTTCATACTAATTTAAAGAGTTTAGAAGAATTTTTAAACTTAAACCTTTCATCAATTGAAGCGTGGTGGTATTCTGAATCAGTGAGAAATATTCTTAAAACTTTTAAAAAAAATTATATTCGTACAGATAAAAATGTTATTCCTTTTTTAGTTAAATTTTTAAAAAAATACAATTAATATACAGTGAAAAGTTTTAATATTTTAGATTGCACTTTAAGAGATGGAGGCTACTATAATAATTGGACATTCTCTAATTCATTTATTCAAGAATATATTAATAAAATTTCTAAAACAAACATAAGTTATGTTGAACTTGGTTTTAGATTTAAAGAAAATAAAAGTTTTAAAGGAAATACGGCCTATACAAGTGATAAATTGCTTTCATCATTAAATATTCCAAAAAATTTAAATATAGGAATTATGATTAATGCGAGTGATTTGTGCGATAACGGATCAGTATTAAATAATTTAAAAAATATTTTAGGTAAAAAAAATAGATTAATCAAATTTATAAGACTTGCATGTCATTTTGAAGAGGCATTTAAATTAGGAGCCTGTTTAAAATGGCTTCATAATCAAAATTATGAAGTTTTTCTAAATATTATGCAAATATCAGAGGCAAATGAAAAATATATAAAAAATGTTTGCAATTTTCTAAAAAATTATAATTTAAAGGCCCTGTATCTTGCTGATAGTTTGGGATCATTAAATAATTCTGATATAGCTCAAATTATAAAAAAATTTAATAAGTATTGGACCCAACCTTTGGGATTGCATGCTCACAACAACCTTGGATTAGCGTTTTCCAATTCTATTGCTGCGGTCAAGCATGGAGTAAAATGGATTGATAGCACAATTTTAGGAATGGGAAGGGGGCCAGGAAATTTATTAACTGAAAAAATTTTAAAATTCAAATCAGAAAAAAATATTAAATATATAAATCAATTAAATTCTCTTTTTTTTAATTCATTGCTAACAAAATATAATTGGGGGCCAAATAAATACTATAAATACGCAGCGATTAATAAGATACATCCTACTTTTGTTCAAGAAATTCTCTCAGATAAAAGATACACCACAAAAGATTATATGAGAATACTAGAGAGTTTAAAAGATAAAGAATCAAAAAAATATAATCCAAATAAATTATTTACACCAAATAATATTTTTTTCGGAAAAGCCTCGGGATCTTTTTTGCCAATAAACTTTTTTATAGGAAAGAAAATTTTAATTTTAGGACCTGGTAACTCAGTTGAAAAAATAAAAAACAAACTAGAAACATATATTGAAAAAGAAAAATTATTTGTAGTTGCATTAAATACAACAAGTAACATTGACGAGAAGTATATTAACTTAAGAGTTGCATGTCATCCTTTAAGATTAAATTCTGATAGCATTTTTTACAAAAATTCAAAAATACCGTTAGCAATTCCCTTTTCTATGTTGCCATCAAAGTTAAAAGATTTTATCCCAATAGAGAATAAAATTATTTTTGACTATGGTTTAAAATTATCAAAGAATAATAAAATTAAGATCAGATCTAGTTATTGTGAAATACCAACTCCATTGGCAGTAATTTACTCTTTATGTATTTTTATATCTGGTAAAGCAAAGTCTATATTTTTAGCGGGTATTGATGGTCACACTTTAGGTGACCCACATAATGATGAAACATTTTTTTATTTAAAAAAAATAAAATTTTTTATTAAAAATATTTCATTAGTTTCTTTAACAAAATCAAATTTGCCAATTGCATATAGAAATTTATGAAAAAAAAAATATTGATTGTTATTCCAGCAAGATTTCATTCGACAAGATTTAATGGAAAGCCTTTGTATAAAATTTTAGGCAAAGAAATGATTTTAAGAGTTGCTGAGGCCTGTTCCAATGTAATTAAGAAGGATAATGTAATTATAGCAACAGATAATAAAAAAATTTTTAACTTAGTTAAAAAAAAAAATTTTAAATGCATAATGACATCTAAAAATAATACTACAGGCACCGATAGAGTTGCAGAGGTCGCAAAAAAAATTAAAGCAAGCATATATATTAATGTCCAAGGTGATGAGCCATTAGTTAAACCCACTGATATAAAATCAATAATTAATGAAAAAATTAAATATCCAAATAAAATAATTTGCGGCTATTCTAGAATAAAAAATATTCATGAATTTAATAATTTAAATGTTCCAAAAGTTGTATTTGATAAAAATAATGAATTAATTTATATTTCTAGAGCTCCAATTCCCTCATCTAAAAAATTAATAAACACTCATCATCGTTTTAAACAAGTTTGTATTTATGCTTTTAATAAAAAAGAATTAATGAAATTTAAAGAAGAAGGGAAAAAAAGTATAATTGAAAAAACTGAAGATATTGAAATTTTGAGATTCTTAACTTTAGGACTTAAGGTAAAAATGAAAATTATAAGATCAAATACTTATGCAGTTGATGTTAAAAAAGATATTCCAATAATTGAAAGTTTTCTAAGATAATGAAAAAATTTTTTTTTTTAGACACAAATTTGAAGAATAAATCTAGCACCGTTGAAGAAAGAATTCAGTTTTATTCCTTCAAAGGAAAAAATCTACCATTACCAACAGAAATAGAAATTAGTGAATCTGGTATTTGCAATAGAAAGTGCTCATTTTGTCCTCGAAGCGATCCAACTTTTGATGAAAAAAAAGAGTTTATTAAAGATAGCCTTCATGAAAAAATGTGCAAAGAACTTAAAGATTTAAATTATTCTGGAACGGTACGGTATAGTGGATTTGTTGAGCCCCTTCTAGATAAAAACATTTATAAATTAATTAATATGACAAGAGTATATTTGTCTGAATCTAATATAGAATTAGTTACAAACGGGGATGTCTTAAGTAAAAAAAGATTAGAAAAACTTTTTGATAGTGGCTTAAATAGAATTCTAATTAGCGCTTATGATGGAAAAGATCAGGCTAAAAGTTTTGAGAAATTGTGCGAAAGTTTAAAACTATCGGAAAAACAATTTATAGTTAGACATAGGTATTATAGTAAGGAAGAAAATTTTGGTATTACATTAAGCAATCGTGCAGGAATGATGGAGAACGCGGAATATAAAATTAAATCTTTATCAGAATCTTTAAAACAACCTTGTTTTATCCCCTCTTATACATTTTTTTTAGATTACCAAGGTGATGTTCTTATGTGCCCACATGATTGGGGAAAAAAAATTATTTTAGGCAATTTAAATAAAGAAAAATTAATAGACATTTGGTTTTCTAATAAATCAATACATTTAAGAAAGAGTCTAAATAATTCTAATAGAAATTTTGCACCATGCAATGTCTGCGATGTTGATGGCACATTTATGGGTAAAAAAAATTCTGAATATTTTAATTAAATAATAATGCAAAAAAAAGTTTTAATCTTAGGGGGAAGTTCGGATATTGGGATTTCAGTTATAAAAAAATTTATCAAAAGTAATTATTTCGTTACGGCTCATTTTAACTCTAATTTAAAAGTCTTACTTGATCTAAAGAATGAAAATAAAAATTTAAATACAATAAAAAAAGATTTTTCAAAACTGACTTCTTTGAATATTAATTTATTTATAAAAAAAGAAAAATTAGACCAATTTGATGTAGTTATTAATTTAATTGGTTTTTTAGACAATTGTAGTCTTTTTAAGACTGATTTAGATAAAACTATTTCTTCACTTAAAATAAATGCATTAATTCCAAATATAATAATAAAACAAAATGTTAAACAAATGAGTAAAAAAAAATATGGAAGAATTTTAAATTGTAGTTCGATTGGTGTAAAATTTGGTGGTGGAAGATTCTCATACAATTATAGTCTCTCCAAACATTTACTTGAGTTTATTCCAATTGAGATTCGGGAGCTTGCTAAAAATAATATTTTAATAAATAATCTTAGAGTTGGAGTAGTGCAAACAAAAATCCATAAAAAAATTAAAAATAAAAATTTAAAAGATAGAGTTAAGTTAATACCTATTAAGAGAATAGCTACTGTAGATGAAATATCAGAATTTGTTTATAATTTATCTTCCGAGAAAAATACATATATAACCGGACAAACAATTGCTATTGCTGGAGGGGAATAAAATAAAATGAATATTAAAGATGAATATAAAAATTTTGTTGAAAATTATAAGCCTTTTCCATGGGAGATAGATAAAGATGAGATTAGAGATTTATATGCCAACCAAAACACATTTGAGATTAATTATAAGAGGTTTTTTTATGTATTTAAAAAGTTAAACGAAATTAAAAATATTATAAAAAACCCGAGCATTTTAGATGTCGGTTCTTACCCAGGAAATATGATAAAAATGTGTGAATATATCTTTAATAAATATTCTAATTTTGTCTCTATTGGTCTTGATTTAGATCAAACATTTATTTCTGAGGTAAAAAAATTAAATGTTGATTGTATAAATACAGAAATAGATCCTGAGTTTCCTCATGCGAAAGAAGTGAAAGAGTGGAATCTTAAAAACTTCGATATATGCTTACTATTAGATACGGTAGAGCATCTTGTAAATCCAGTCTATTGCTTTGATAATGCTAATAAATCATTAAAGATTGGGGGTTATTTAATTCTTACAACTGATAATATTACAAATTTTTCATATATCTTAAAAATGCTTCTTAGAGGTGAAAGTCCTAACATAAAATTTATTTTGTCTTCTATTTTTTATATTGGGAATCACAGACCTCATCATAGAGAATTTAGCAAAGATGAATTATTTTTTTTGTTAGAATATTCTGGTTTTAAAATTCTTAATCATGAATATTTTAATAGAGAACAGGGAAATTATTTTGTCGTAAAAAAAAAACTTATTAAAAAAAATAAAAGTTTTAATTTAAAAGTATCAGTAAAAAATCTATTTAATTATATTTTTAATTTAGTACCCCATTTTCGTAATCATCAAATTTTAGTTGCTCAAAAAGTGAAAAATATTGAAGAAAATGAAAGATTTCAACCAACAGCCTCAAAAAAACAATGGTTAGAATACAGATTAAATTCTTTAGGATATTAAAACAGGCATTTTAAAATTTTTATAGTAAAAATGAAACTGCACAAGAGTACAATTAAATGGCTTAAAACTAATAAACTTTATAATAAGTGGGTTAGTAAAAAAGAAATTAGAAATTTTTTTTCTGAAAATATATGCTACGAAGGATTATCCTTGTGGTGGATATCAAGAATAGTTGCTAAAGACAATGTAATCGAGAATGACTGGTATATTAGAATTAACAAAATTTTATATGGTGAAAAAAGCAACCATAAATATAACTGGGTAATATTTTTTTTAAAATTATGTAAAAATTTTTCAAAAAATTTAATAAATTTATCTTTTTTTAAAATTATTTTTTTTTATAATTCAAAATTTGAATTTAAAAATTTTAATTATAACAATTGCTTTCACTCCATCGATTATAATTTGCAAGAATTTAATCGAAATGAGTATATTGATAGACTTTATGGAAAATCTACCTTTACTAACACAAAAGAAAATTTTTATTTAATTACTGCTACTAATAAAATTTTAAGTTTTTTAAAAAAAAAAATAAGAATTAATTTTTATGTTTCTAATTCATATTTAAACTACTTTGATTTATTAAAAATTTATTTTGTAAGTTTATTCAAATTAATAAAAGTCATAAATTTTTGTAATCAAAATCCTCAATTATTTTTTATTAACAAAAAGGATTGCGGATCAGTATTAAAACCTATGATTTTTGATTCATTTTGCGGTTATATACAGGATTCTTTAATACAAGGTATCTCAATTGGTAATTTTCTAAAAAAAAAAAACATTAAAAATTTTATATGTTACGGTGAATTTAACCAGGGTTATAGAGCTGTATATTATTTTGTAAAAAATAAAAACCCCTCCATCAAAGTTATCTCTGTCCATCATGGATATGCAAATGAAAATTTACTATTTTTTAATCATCATAAAGAAGAATTTAATCTTAAAAATAAAGAAGGTAAAAATTGCTCGCCAATGCCAGATAAATATTTAGTGCAGGGCTCGCAATATGCAAATATTTTGAAAAAATATTATCCCAAAAAAATCGTAATTATTGGATGCTTAAAGTATGATCTTTTAGATTTTAAAAAAACAAAAAATAGAATAAAAAAAAATAAAATTTGTAATATTGTTATTGCACCATCTATTGGAGATGAAAAAGATATACTTGAGTATCTAAAATACTTTTCTTCAAAAGAAAAAAATAATTTAAAAAAATTTAAATTTTACCTTAGTCCACATCCAGTTATTAAAGATAAAACTATTAAATTTTATAAAGATAATTTGCCGGATTTAAATTTGAATACCTCACATAATAATACTTTTCAGAAAATTAAAAAATGTGATTTATTAATTTGCGGATTTTCAACTGTAGCGTATGAAGCTGCAATTATTGGAAAGCCATCAATTAGATTAGTTAATCCTTCGTCGCCTATACTATTTCATATTAAAGACAAAATAAAAAAAATATTTAATTTTGAAAGCTTTATTAATGAAATAAAAAAAAATAATCATAAATTGATAAATAGAGATAATATAATAAAATATTTTTATTTTAAACTTGACGGAAACACGCATAAAAGATTTTGGAACAGTATAAATTAAAATGAATTATCTAATATTGCCAAAGTTTTTGAAGCCTAGGTTTTTTTCATCCAAGATAAGAATTGGTCGAGAATATGATGGTGGTTATGTAGTATCAAAAAATGCTATAAAAAAATCAAACATATTATTAAGTCTTGGATTGTATGACGACTGGTCATTTGAAGAAAACTTCTTAAAAATTAATAAAAAAGCTAAAGTATATATATTTGATGGAAGTATAAATTTATTTTTTTGGTTAAAGTATTTACTTAAAAATTTATTTTATTTTTTAAAAAAAGAAATTAGTTTTCATCAGCTATTTAAAAATTATTATCAATTTATTTTATTTCCATTTTTTTTTATAAGGAGAAACATAAAGTTTATTCAGAAAAATATTGTTGGTTCTTATATAAATTTAAACAACAAAGAAGTTTCAATTTTAGATCTTAAACATATACATAAAAATAAAAATCTTTTTATCAAAATCGATATTGAAGGTAACGAGTATGAAATCCTGGATGACATAATAAAGATTAAGGATAGCATCGAATGTTTAGTTATTGAGTTTCATGATCTTAAAAAAAATTTAAAAAAAATTAGAAAATTTATTAATAAATTAGATTTAAGGTTGATTCATTTGCATGTAAATAATTATGGAAAAATTAGTAAAACTGGTTTTCCATCAGTAGTCGAGTTAACTTTTGCAAAAAAAATTTATTGTAAAAAAAAAATTACAATAAATTTTCCTATCAAAAATTTAGATTTTCCAAATAATCCATTTTCTTTAGATAAAAAAATAAAATTTAAAAACTAATAAAATAAATGAACAATTTAGTTATAGTATTAGAAAATTTTGAATATGGAGGAGTTTCTACGCATATAGAAATTTTGTTAAATAATAAAAATTTTTTTAAAAAAAAAATAAAAATTTATACCAACCAAGACAATAGAGCGTTAAAAAAATTAAAAAATAAAATAAAAAATCCGAATGTTACTTTTGTTAAATTTAAAAATTTTAATTGTTTATTTTTTAAGAATAAAATTTTAAAATTTTTTTATCATATTTTAAGACCATTTTTTTTTTTAATATCAATTATATATTTTTATCAAATTTTAAAGAAATTTAAAAATACCATTTTATTAGCAAATTGTGGTGGATATGGAAATTTTAGAAGTGAGATGGCTGCAATAATAGCATTTTTTTTTTTAGGAAATAAGTGCATTTATTTATTAATTCATCATGCTTTTACAAAGCCTAAATTATGGAATTTTTTATTACAATTAATTAATCTGATAATTTATAAAGCTGTAAAAAAAATTATATTTGTTTCAAAAGCGACAGAATTAAATATTTCTCATAATATTTTTTTTTTTAAAAATAAAGAAAAGATGGAGATTATTTATAATGGCATAAAAAAATTGAAAATTAAAAAGAAAATTATACCTATATTTAATTATAATAAAAAATATATTAAAATTGGAGTTTTATCAAGAATAGAGCCTGTTAAAGGACATGCACAGATAATAAATGCAATAGACCTGTTAACAGACGATTTGAAAAAAAAGATTAAAGTTTTTTTTATTGGATCAGGAAATAGTCATTATATTTACTCTTTAAAAAAAATGGTTAATACAAAAAATTTATCTGAAATTTTTATTTTTACTGGTTATTTAGATCTTGATAGTGAACAAATTATTAAAAATTTGAATTTAGTTTTATCCGTCAATCAAGAGTTCGAGGGTTTCGGATACTCTCATGTAGAAGCGGCAAGCTTAGGAGTTCCAACATTTGTGACTAATGTTGGTGCAGCTAGTGAAATCTTTGGAAAAAATTCTTTAAATTTGATAAGACCCAATGATACAAATGCATTAAAATTAAAATTAGAAGAATTTATTAACAATAAGACTGAATTTAGTAAAAACGCCAACGCAATTAAAAGTATTATAAATAGCAAGTTTAATGACGATTTAATGGTAAAAAAATTTAATAATATTTTATTTAAGAATGAAAAATTTAATTGATTGTTTTAAAAATAAAAAAGTTCTAATTACCGGGCACACTGGTTTTAAAGGATCTTGGCTTGCACTTTGGTTAAATAATATCGGAGCAAATGTTTTAGGTATATCAAAAGATATACCAACAAACCCATCACACTTTGAGCATTTAAAATTTAAAAAAAATTTTAAAACAGTAATATTTGACGTAAAAAATTACAAACTCCTGAATAATACAATTAAAAATTTTCAGCCCGATTTTATTTTTCATTTAGCGGCGCAATCAATAGTAAATAAATATTATATAAATACTTTAAACACGTGGGAAACAAATTTAATGGGAACAATAAATCTTCTTGAAAGTCTTAAAAATCACAAAAAAAAAATTGTAACAGTTATTGTGACAAGCGACAAATCATATAAAAACTTGGAAACCAAAAGAGGATATAGTGAAAATGATTTATTAGGTGGTATAGATCCTTATGGAGCATCTAAATCAGCAACAGAAATAGCAATTACATCTTACGTAAAATCATTTTTTAATTCAAAAAATAATAATGTATTTATCGGGGTTGGCAGGGCAGGTAACGTAATAGGTGGCGGTGATTGGTCCTCTAATAGACTTGTACCAGATTGCATGAAATCTTGGCTGCTAAAAAAAAAAGTACTAATTAGAAATCCAAATTCAACAAGACCGTGGCAACATGTTTTAGAGGTAATCCACGGGTATTTGCAACTTGCCAGAGTATTAAAAAAAAATAAATCTTTACACGGGGAAGCATTCAATTTTGGACCTAATATGAAAAAAAATTATAAAGTAATTGAAATATTGAATTTAGCTAAAAAAAATTGGTCAGAAATTAGTTGGAAAATTGAAAAAAATAAAAAGATATTTTTTGAAAATAAATTATTAAATTTAAATAATCAGAAATCTAAAAAAATACTAAAATGGAAACCAAATTTAACTTTTGATCAGAGAATATATCTGACTATAGATTGGTATAAGCAATTTAATAAAAATAAAAAAAATATTAATAATATATCTTTAGAGCAATTAAAATTTTATCAAAAAATTTGTGAAAAAAAATAATTATCAAATTGTTATCTTGGCGGGGGGTAAAGGATCAAGATTATCAAATCTTACCAGATCCATTCCAAAACCAATGGTTAAAGCTAATAATTTACCTATAATTGTGCATATAATGAAACATTATTATAATTATGGTTTTAAAAATTTTATTGTTGCAACTGGATATAAAAATAAAATTATAAAATCTTTTTTTAAAACAAATAAATTTCCATGGAAAACGCAAGTTTGTTTTACCGGTCTAAATACAATGACAGGAGGAAGAATAAGACGACTTAGAAATATTTTAAAAAATAAAAGTTTTTTTTTAACTTATGGAGATGGTTTGTCAAATATAAATTTGGATAAATTACTAAAATTTCACAAAAAAAAAAAAGGAGTTATCACTCTTACAGCCGTTAGGCCTCCTGCTAGATTTGGTGCTATTGAAATTAAGAATCATAAAGTTGTCATGTTTAGAGAGAAATCAAGACTAGATACTGGTTGGATTAATGGTGGTTTTTTCATAATGGAGCCAGAAATTTTCAAATATTTAAAAAATGATAGAACTTATTTGGAGAGGGAGCCGCTAGAGAAGCTTGGAAAAAAAAAAAAACTATTTGCTTATCAACACAACGGCTTTTGGCAATGCGTAGACACTCCTAGAGATTTAGAAATATTAGAAAAAATTCTAAAAAAAAAAAATAGAGCAATTTGAAAAAAAAAATTTTAATAGTTGGAGGGTCAGGTTTTATAGGTCATAATTTAATTAAAAGTATATATAAATTAAATTATAAAATAACATCTATATCCTCAAAACTTGTTCCAAAAAAAAAAAAGTTTCAAAACGTAGATTATATTATCTGCGATATATTTAATTTAAAAAATTTGGAAAGAAAACTAATTGATAATTATGACTATGTTATAAATTTAAGTGGCAATATTGATCATAAAGAAAAATACAAAACAATAAAAACACACTATATAGGATGTAAGAATTTAGTTAAGATTTTTAAAAAAAAGAATATAAAATTATTTATTCAAGTAGGTAGCAGTTTAGAATACGGAAGTTCACAATGCCCTCATATTGAAAGTAAATTTTGTTTTGCTAAATCAGTATATGGTCAGGCAAAACTTGACGCATCCAATCATCTAAAAGAAGTAAATAAAAAATTTAACTTTCCTTATATTGTTTTACGCTTATACCAGGTTTATGGACCCTATCAAAAATTCGATCGATTGATTCCAGCTGCTATACAATCATTCATAAGAAATGAAGAATTTCAGTCTTCCCATGGTTCTCAATTGAGAGATTTTATTTATATAAAAGATTTAGTAATTTTATTTCATAAAATTTTGAGTAAAAAAAAAATTGAAACAGGAATTTATAATGTTGGAACAGGTAAGCCAATAAGTGTTAAATACGCAATTAAAACTATAAACAAAGAAATTGGTTTAGGAAAAATATTATTTGGAGCTTTAAAAATGAGAAGAAATGAAACGATGAGGTCATATCCAAGTATTAAAAAAGTAAAAAATTTTTTTGATTGGACACCAAAAACAAGTTTTTTAAATGGAATAAAAAAAACAATAAAGTATTATAATGAGATCTGTTAGTGGACCCAAAGTAAGCGTCATTATGAATTGCTTTAATGGTGAGAAATATCTTAGAGATAGTTTGAAAAGTGTTTATAAACAAACATATAAAAATTGGGAATTAATATTTTGGGATAATAATTCAACAGACAATACCTACAAAATTTTATCAAAAAATTTTGATAAACGTATTAAATATTTTAGATCTGAAAAATTTTTAAAATTATATGAAGCTAGAAATGAAGCTGTAAAAAAAGCCAAAGGCACCTATATTTCATTTCTAGATACTGATGATATTTGGAAAAATAATTTTTTAAAAAAACATATTAAATGTATGCAAGAATTTAATTCTGAAATTGTTTATTCTAAATATTTAATTAAGAATGAGCAAAATAATAAAATATATTTAAAAGATGAAAAAAATTTAATTTCAGGTTACTTAACTCAAAATTTACTCAATAACTATAATATAGGCATAATAGCAGTAATGATCAAAAAAAATATCTTTAAAAAATACAAATTTAATTCAAATCTAAATCTTATTGGCGATTTTGATTTTTTTTTTAGAGTGAGTTTAAAGTATAGATTTATTGCTTTAAATAATGCCTTAGCAATATACAGGTTTCACAAAGATAATTTTACCAACAGAAATAGCAGAATTTATTACTTAGAGTTTAAGCATTGGTACAAGGATAATTTTAAGTTGATTAAAAAATTTAGTTTAATAAAAATAAAATACATAATTTTTAAACTAAGATTAAAATATTATTTAAAGTTAATATTCTAAAATTAGTTATTTTTTTTGTTCAGAAGTGGCAAGTGTGCAAAAATATCGTATATATATATTAATTTTTTATATAATAATACATTACATTTATGAAGTCTCTAAGCATTATTACAAATGAAAGAATTTATTTTAATAGAAACAATAATAAATTTTATGCAGAGAATGTTGATTGCAAAACTATAATCGATGGTCTAAAAAAAAATTTTAGAATAAGTTTATTCGCTAGATATTCAAAAGAGAAAAAAGATAATTTAATAAATATTAAAAAAGTTTTAATTTGTAAAAGTTTTATTTATTACTTTTTAAATAATTTCTTTTTAAAAAAAAAAATAAAATCAGACTATAATTTAATAATTTCTATTACGCCTTTTACATTTTTAGCATTTATATTAATGCATTTTGTTTTTAGTGTTAATTTTTTTTTATATTTAAGAAGTGACGGATTTAAAGAATATGAAATTATATTAGGTAAAAAATATGTTTTTATTTATTCGTTAATGTATAGAATTATGTGCAAAAGATCTAAGGTTATTTCTTGTCATGAGAGTTTGTATAAAGAAAAAAATGTTAATCTCATTTATCCTTCCGAGTTAACACAAAGTTGGTTCTCTACTGTTAACAATAGAAATATAAATAAATTAAAATTTTTGTATGTCGGTAGATTTAAAATAGAAAAGGGAACAATTTATATTTTAAATTTTTTTAAAAAAAAGAGTATGCAAAATTATTCTTTAACTTTAGTTGGTGAAGGAGATATTTATAATGCAAAATTATCAAGTAATATTAAAATATATTCCTATATAAAAAATATAAATAAGTTAATCAATATTTATGATGATCACAATATATTTATTTTACCATCGTATACAGAAGCTCATCCAAAAGTTATTGATGAAGCGCTGTCTAGATTTTTACCAATAATAATTTTTGATGATATAAAACATATAATTGAAAATCGAAAAGGTATATTTTCTTGCAAAAGGAATATGAGTAGTTTTTTAAAAACCGTTAAGTACATTCAAAAAAATTATAATAATATAACAAAGCAAATGAAATATAATAAATTACCTACAAAAGATAAATTTATTAAAGATCTTCACAAGATTATTATTGCTAAAAATTTTATTTAATTCTTTGATATTTTATTGAAGAAGTAATTGCTAAAATTATCCAGAATATTGATCCATTCATTGTTTGAAAAATACTTCCGTATGATCTAAATGGCATTAATTCAACAAATAGAAGCGACATTAAAAGTATATATAATATGAAATTTTTGTGACTATTCTTAATAAATTTATATTCACTGTAATATTCTTTAAAAATAAAAAATATTAAATAAATAAAAGCTGAAATTCCGATAATTCCTTGATTTACAAATATTTCTAAATAGATGTTATGAGGGTGTGTAGAGCATGATATGTGATTTGAATCTGGAGGTAACTTAATGCATTCATACCAAAAAGATTTAACACCAGTTCCAATAATTGGATTTTTATACCACAAATGGATTGCTGCATTATATATTCTAAGATAACCCCCCGTAAACCTGACTTTTTGCTCAGCATTATTATCAGTATTACTTTCAATACTTATTTTTGTTGTAGTATTAAATATATTGGTAATCTTAATTAAATTATTTTTTATTATTTCGTAATTTAATTCACTTCTTAATGACAAGTATCTTTTATTTGTGACAGAGTAATTATTAAATAAAATTAAAAATATTAATAATAAAGACATTAAATTTAAAAAAAAAAATTTTGTATATTTTTTTAGAAAAAATAACAATAAAAGAAATGTAAAAATAAAAATTACGAAAGGCATTCTATCATTGGTTAATATTATAGCTGCGCCTAAAAGATTTATAAATAAAAAAACTAAAATTTTTTTTTTAGTTTCATCTAAATTCAAAAAAAAAATACTTAATAATGCAAATATAGAAAATTTTTGTATATACCCACCAGCAATCGCCTCACTTTCAAAAATACCATTGTATCTTTCATCAAATGGTTCAATGCCAAATAAGTCTACCCCATATATATGTTGAACAATAATATCGATTGATAGAAAGATGGTAGTAATAAAACTTATGTTTAAAAAATATTTGAGATTTAATAATTTATATTGAAATAAATTCCTAATAATTAAATATAATATTGCAAATCTTATATCTAAAAATGATTTAAATAAAATAAAATAGCCTAAATGAGTAACATTAATTAATGTGCTAACAAAAGATATAAAAAAAAAAAAAAAAAAAATAAAAAAAAAAAA
>Ga0114968_10001990_pt1 | contig 15777 bp, 8 predicted proteins | sample M_130807_EF_Meta_FD_87020 | JGI IMG/M metagenome (GOLD analysis project Ga0114968, IMG submission 87020) | Freshwater microbial communities from Lake Montjoie, Canada to study carbon cycling - M_130807_EF_MetaG | ecosystem: Environmental > Aquatic > Freshwater > Lake | place: Lake Montjoie...
CCGCCTACGACGTCATGCGCGCCACCTTCCCTGCCGGCACCGTCAGCGGCTCGCCCAAGGTGCGGGCCATGGAGATCATCAACGAGTGCGAGAAGAGCAAACGCTGCGCCTACGCTGGCGCGGTGGGTTACTTCGGCTTCGATGGCAACCTCGACTCCTGCATCGCCCTGCGCACCTGCGTAGTGAAGGATGGCAAAGCCTACGTGCAGGCGGGCGCCGGCATCGTGGCCGACTCCGTTCCTGCCGCCGAGTACCAGGAAACGATCAACAAGGCCACCGGCATGCTGCGCGCGATTCAATGGGCGCGTCAGTTGAGCGCACCGTGAGCCGCTCAAGTTGCTCACACGCTAATCACACGGTGCTAACAGGCTAATCACACACTTGCTCACAATGTGCGAATGCATCACTCAGAAACAGAGAACCCCCCGGCATGCGAAGCCGGGGGGTTCCATTGGCGATCCAGCAACCAACAACGATAGAGGACCGATTGGCACGAAATGCTTTAGCTGAGGAAGCTTGAAAACGTGGCCCGCGAGTTGCCCCACAGACATCCACATGTTAAAAAGTTTTGTCCCTCCCGTCAACCGGCCCACCCTTCTTTTGCAAAAAGAAACCGCTGAGTCGCAAAATTGAGAGTAAAAAGAGCCCATTTGTTCTCAAAAATTTAGCAAAACGTATCTTGACACCTGATCTGTCACTTTCGCTCAACCACTAATCAACTGAACACCCACTCACCATGCCCTCCTCCCAAGACCTCGGCCAGCTCCTCCTCATGGGGGTTCCCGGCACCGAACTCACCCCTGAAACTGCGGCCCGCCTCAAAAAACTCCAGCCCGGCGGCTTCATCTTGTTCGGGCGCAACATCCAGACCCCCGAACAGCTCCGCAAACTCATCGATGACCTGCGCGACATCTCCACCGTCGAGCCCTTCATTACGATTGATCAGGAAGGCGGTCGCGTTTCGCGCCTCCGCCTCATCGGCGAAGAACCACCAAACGCCCAGGCGCTGCGTGACAAAGGCGATCCCGCGCTGATCAAACGCCATGGCAAACTCACCGGCCAGATTCTGCGTCTCTTCGGTTTCAATCTCGATCTCTGCCCCGTGCTCGACATCTCGTATAACGATGCGGCGGACAATTCGCTCAAAGGCCGCACTTATGGCCGCGATCCGCAGCAGGTGATCGACAACGCCGGCATCTTCAATCGCGCGATGCGCGCCGAGGGCATCCTGAGCTGTGGCAAACATTTCCCCGGCTATGGCCCGGCGGAGTGCGATCCGCATGAGTTCCTGCCCGTCATCACCAAAAGCCGCGAAGAAATGGAACGCAGCGAGCTGCTGCCTTACTCCGCCCTGCTGCCGGAACTCGACAGCGTCATGACCTGCCACAGCAACTATACCGCGTATGATCCGGATCGCGGCCGCTGGCCAGCCAGCCTGAGCCACAACATCGTGACGAAGCTGCTGCGCCATCAATACGCCTTCGACGGCCTAGCCATGACCGATGACCTCGACATGGGAGCGATCCTGAATGAAGTCACCTTTGAGCAGGCCATCCAGGAAGCCGTGCGCGCTGGCAATGACCTCGTCATGATCTGCCATCGCGTCGAAATGGTGGAGCTCGCCCGCGAGCATCTCGAAGGCGTCGAAGCCCCCGCGCTGCATGATGCTTTGGTGCGCATCGAAAAAACCAAGAAACGCCTCGTGAAACCGGACCAGTTCAACCTTGACCGCTTCGCCGCCATCAACCGCGACATCTGGCAGCTTCGCGTCGATACCCTCGGCGAAGAGGCCGCCAAAGATCTCAGTGTCGAAGACGGCAAACGTTCACCTGTGGAGCTGTATTGATTTTCACAGCATGCATTGAAGGCCACGGCCTTCCTAAACCGCCCCCTACAAACTCTTGTCAATCAGCAGCGCCGCTGAACGGCGCGGATTTGGATGGTACCCATTCATGGCCGCACGGATGCGCTTGGCACGGTCCACGCAGGCCTCGGCCTTCTGAAAATCTCCCGCTGCTTTATACACCGCGCCGAGATTGATGAAGGTCTGCGACAAATCGGCGGGATCCATCTGCCCGTCACTTAGATTCTGCCGGATCGCGAGCGCTCGCTCATGCATGGCCTGCGCGCGGTCCACATCCATGCTGCTGTAGTAGAGCACGCCCAGGTTGTTGTACACGGAGGCCACACGTGAACTCTGCTCGCCATCAATGCGCTGAAAAGTCTCCAGCGCTTCGCAGTAGTAGCCTTCGGCCCTGTCAAACTTCCGCAGTTGTTTGAAAATCATGGCCAGGTTGTTTTTGATCGTGGCCACCTTGTCACTCTCTTCCAGGCCATTGTTAGCACTGATGCTCAGCGCCAGCTCATAAAACTCAGCCGCCTTGTCCATGCGCCCCCAGCGGTCGTAGAGATGCGCCAGCAGCGAGTAGATGCCGGTCAGCAGATCAGGATCCTGCTTGCGCAGCTCCTGCGCACGGAAGAGCGCCTCACGATACAACGACTCGGCCTTGCGGAAATCCCCCTCCTTCTGCCGCAGGTCAGCCAGGACGCTGATCTGCTCCACCAGCGCACCCACGCGCACCGGATCGTGGTATGCAAGTCTCCGCGCCTCCTCGACGCTGCGGGAGGCGGAGGCAATTTGGCGCTCCAATGCAGTTTCCACGTTGGGTTGAAGGATAGGTCATGGGCCGCGCGGGCCTAATTCCGGCTAACTGGCGTCACGATAGGATTGAGCGAGGTTGACGATCGTGTTGCGCGCATGCGCCATCATGTCGCGCGAGACGCCGTTGTTTTCATACCAGTGCGTGTAGGCATGGTTGTCGAACATGATGTCGAAGTTGGTGATGAGACGCTCGAACACGGCAGCGATGCCTGTGTGATTGACCAGTGCGAGACCGCTGGAGGCAAAGCCTTCCGGCGCGGTTTCAGCCACCCCCAGCTTGACCCCGGTGGGAACATAGCTGGCGAAGTTCAGGCTCTTGCGGATGGCCGCCATGTTTTCTTCGACTTCCTTGGCTTTCACATCGCCACGGAACAGGGCGCAGGCGGAGAGATACACGCCATTGGTCCAGTCAATGGCCGCCGTGAAATTGTCCTGCGCGAAGGTTTCGCGTGCAACGTCCGGGAAATTGATGCGGACCTGGCCTTCCTGACCCGGGGCACGCATGGGAGCAAACGAAGCCGTGAGGAAATGGTTGCCGGGGAACGGTACCAGATTGGTCACGTATTCACTCAGGTCGGTGTTCAGTTTACCAGGGAAGCGCAGGGACGCCGTCACCGAACTCATGATGAGGGCGATGATGTGATTGAGGTCCATGTAGTTCGGGCTGCGATGCAGCTTAGACTTGGCGATGCGGAAGAGCGCCTCGTTGTCGAGCAGCACGGCGGCATCCGCATTGTCAAGGATGCGCTGGAGAGTGAGGATGGCGTTGTAGGGCTCGACAGCGGAGTCGGAGATTAGCGGAGAGGGAACGACGGAGAAGGTGAAGATGCGCTTCTTCGGATAGGCCTGGCGCAGACGCTCCAGAATGAGCGAACCCAGACCGGAACCGGAACCACCGCCGATGGAGTGGGTCATCAGGAAGCCCTGCAAGGACTTGGTCTTTTCGACAGCGGCATCGATCACATTCATGATCTGGTCGATGATGCGCTCACCTTCGACGTTGTAACCACGAGCCCAGTTGTTGGCGGCACCGGGGATCTTGCGGATGATGCAACTCTCATCAAACAACTGGGCCATGTCACCGCCTTCGATACGGGCGATCACACCGGGCTCCAGGTCAACCAGAATGGCGCGCGGGATGTATTTCCCATCACGGACTCGGTGAAAGAAGACCTCCAGGTTGGCATTGGCGGCAGCCGACATGTTGCCATCCTTCGGGGTGCCGTTTTCGGTCAGGCCATGCTCACGCAAAACCAGCCGCCAGTAACGGTCGGCGATTTGATTGCCACATTGTCCGACATGAATGCTCAAAATCTCTCTCACGGGTGTTCTCCTCCAAACTGTTGTTTATCTATTGCCTGATTTGCTGTTATTAACGACGACGATCAACGAGGTCACGCAGACTCATACCGCTGCTGCGGCTGTCATCCGCACTGGCGCTGCCGCGCGGGATGTCAGACGAGCTGTCCTGCACCTTGGCCTTGGCACCGCTTTCCTCTGCCACCTGATAGCTCTGGATGAGCTCCTGGGCGGAGGCACGAAGAGCGTTGATCTGCTCTTCGGACATGCCCTCGTTGAGGTACCAGTTGGCGAACGCCTTGCGGTGCCAGAGCTTGTCAAAGTTATGGCAGATCCGGTCCAGCACACGGGCGATCTCGGTGTTGTTGGCCAGCAGCACCATGCTCTTGCGGTGCGAGATGCCGGGCTGCTCCACGTAGCCGATCTTGAATGCGGTGGGGATCCAATACGTCAGCGGCAGTTGCTCACGCATGGCGGCGAGGGCGGCGTCAGCCAGCGGCTTGTCATCCATGATGCCGCGATACAGGACGGCAGTGCTCAGGAAGCGGCCTTCCATGGGCGAGCACGCGGCAAACACGGAGCCGTTGTCAAACAGGCTGCGGATCATGTCCTCGACTCCCATTTCTTCAAACTTGCTGCGGTCTGGCGGTGTCAGCGGGGCAAATGCACACATGAGGAAGTGCAGCGAAGGCTGCGGCACCAGATTCGTGAGCAGCTCGCGCAGGCTGATTTCCACGGTCAGGAAACCGCTGAAACGCATGGAGGCGGTCAGACCAGCCAGCGCTTCGGTGATGAGCAGGTTCAGGTCGTCCACCGTGGGGCTCTCAATGTTCCATTTGCGATGCGCGAGTTCAAACAGCGCCTCATTGTCGAAGATAAGGCAGGCGTCAGCCGAACGGCGCAGCGTGTTGAGCGTGAACACCGTGTTGTAGGGCTCCGTGACCACGGAGGAAACCTGAGGAGACGGCAACACCGCGCAGCTCAGCACCGGGAATTCAGGATACTTCTCTTTGACGGATTCAATGAGCAGGGCACCAAAGCCGGAGCCCGAACCACCACCTGTGGCATGCAAAACGAGGATGCCGCCCACGTTGTCGCACTTGTCGATCTCGGCGTCGAGCCGTCCCATCACTTCGGGCAGCACTTCGCGCCCGGCACCCAGATAACCCACGGCGAAATTGCCACCGGCGCCTTCGGTGCGGCTGATGAGGTTGCCAGGATTGAACAGCGAGCCGGATGTGGCCTTGATGTTGTCGATCACGCTTGGCTCCAGGTCCACCATCACCGCACGCGGCACATAGCTGCCGGAACTGGACTCACCGAGCTTGGTGAAAAACGCGCTCCAGTTGCCGCGCGGAGTCTGCCCCTGGGCGGTCTGACCGGTGAGCGGATCGATGCCGTGCTCCTGACAGATGGTTTTCCAGAAAGACGCGGCAATCTGATTGCCTGCCTGACCGATTGAAATAACGATAGTGTTGTTGACCTTCATCAGTCTCTCCTAATTTTCGCGGTTGCTAATTTGATGTGTACTGCCTGCATTTGAATGGGGGGGACGCCACCGGCCACACCATGCCAGTGATTCTCATCCGGCAAGCCCCGGAATTCGCAATCAAAGCGGCATTGTTTGCGGAACGCATCTCCACTAAAGGTAGTTTTACCTGTGAGTGCGCCGGGAGTCCAAGCAAATTCCGTTCTTTCGTGAGGAATCCCACGCAGAAACAACTGCAGTACTGAAATGCGGGCGATGGCTGGGATCACGGTGTGTCTTTGCGTTTCGGCGGCAGCGGTGCGGCGGTGGAGATCGTGGGCATCTGTCCGGTTATGCTTTCCACCTGCCCCTGCTTCATGCGGTCGATCTCCTCTTTGGACGGCACAATGGCACGGCGAATGATGATGGGTTCCTTCTCCGGCTGCCTGGCAGCAGTCGCGGGCGCAACGACGGGCGCAGTCGCGGTTTGCGGCGGAGTGTTGGCGGCAGGTGTCACCACCGCAGTGGTCGTCCCCGCATCTGCTGCCGGCTTTGTCATCGGCTTCACGCCATCCTGATGCGCTGGCGCGCTCTGCGATAGGGCGGGATTTGGCACCGGCACCACAGCCGCAGCCGTCATGGGTTTGACCGGCGGATTCGCAACCACCACCGCAGGTGCAGACGGCTCGGCTGGTGTGACAATGGCAGGAGCGGGTGGCGGTTTGACGGCTTCAGCCTGCGCCGGCACCGGCTTGTGTTGGACAACCGTCACAACAGGTGGTGGAGGATTGTTCTTACTGATTTCAGGTCCTTCGGCTTCAGCCGATGCGGTCACCTGCTGCACTGCCGCATCAGGCTTCGCTTTGTCACCCATGAAAATCCATGCGCCAATGCCCATCACCACCACGGCCGCCGCAGCCAACACGCCCCACGGAGTGTTGCGCTTCGGCTGCATCAATGGATTGAAGTCATGCGTTTTGATCCCGCGTTTGATGGGGGAAATGGGTTCCTCCTCAAAGCTTTCGGTACTTGCATCATTCGCACTCCAGTCATTGTCAAAATCAGATACGGAACCGACGCTCTCCATTTCCTCCAGCGCCACGGAGCTGCCACGCAGCCGTGTGGCCAAGTCCACCGTCGGTGCGGACAGCAGGCTCTCGAATTTGTCGATGAAGTCGCCGGGGCTGGGGGACTTGCCCGCACGGCGGATCAGTTCGAGGGACTCGCGCACATAAGTGGCCGCCGCTTCGGGAATGGATTCAGGAAACTGCGGTGCTCCCCCGCTCTGACGCTCTCCGGTCAGCAAATAGCCTGCAAGCGCCACAAAGGAGCGATGCCGGAAATCACGATTCTGCAGATGCTCCTCCAGCATCTGGCCTTCGGTCAGGTCCATGTCAACGAGCAGCGGCTCATATAGGCTGCGCATGGTCATGTGCGGACGCAGCTTCACCACAAACGAGGGCCAGGCATCCAGACGCTTCTGCATCAGCCGTTCCAGTTCACGCGCCAGCAGCGGACCATTTTTCCCCACGCGCAGCAAAATATTCGAAGGGTGCAGATCCACCCGCTGCACACCGCACTCCACCGCCTGATCCAGCCCGGCGCGAATCTGGCGCATGAGCACCGTCACTTCGGCGGGATTCAGCGTGATGCGCTCCGCCATCAGACGGCTGAGCGCGAAGCCAGGCTCACGCTCTTCGGTTAGGAAGGTCCAGTCCGGACTTTCCCACAGGCTCAGCGAGCGCAGGATGTTCGGATGCCGTTCGGGATTGAAGCGCCACATCTGCAGTGGCACCGCCTCGTAACGGGTTTTGTCCACGATGCGCGACGGCGGCAGCAGGTGCACCGTGACCGGCTGCGCCAGCTTGGTGTTGAGCGCGGGAATGGAGAAAGGATAGCGGCGGGCGTGGTCGGCATCCTCCACGCGGAACCGTGTGCCCAGAATGGTTTCGACCGGCACGTTCTCCAGCAGCAGCTCCTGCAGCTGGGACTGCGGCAGCAGGGCGGAGTTCACCACAAGGTGCTTGCGGAAATTGCGCGCCTTGATGTTGCTCGACAGCGCGCTGAAGGCCTCGCGCACATCGTCCCGCAGTTTCTCGATGGAGGTCGGCGCGTTCTCCGGGTCAGAAAGAGCCGCCCGGACCGCCGTGCGCAGGCCCATCGGCAGCTGCGTCAGTGCCGGGAATCGATCCGGGTTTTCACCGGCGTAGGGCTGTCCGGTTAGCAGCAGGAAAATCAAGCGGCATGCCTCCACCACCAACCGGGAGCCGCTTTGCACCTCGGTGCCCGCGTCCATCTGTGACAGGCCGTAGTCAAACACCCGGAGTTGCAGGAAGGTGTCCTCCAGCGTCGTGACCAGCACGCGGTCCAGATGCATGCGAGACACCAGCCGTTGAAAGCCCTGCAGCTGCAGCAGGTCGTCCAGCAGTTGGTACACCAGCGCCAGCGCCGTGGCGGGCGCCACCGCCCCGCGCCGCCGGGTGTAGTCTTCGATGAATTCACCGTCGTTAAGATTGCTGGTATAATAAACCAGCCCTTGGTCCTCGCCCACCTCCAGAATGCGCATGAACGCATGTCCGCGAATCTCCGAAGCCTGGCGGGCGCGGTCAAAGGCCGACCGCTTCATCGCGACATCCAGCGTATTTCCTCCGCGCAGCACATGCAGTTCCACCAGGCGGTGGATCCGGTTGTCGAAGGCTAAAAAAACCACCTCGTCCTTGGAACGCACCAGCTCCACCGGAGCGCCACCGGTACGATGCGCTACAGACAGGCTGCCAAATTGCTGGAACTCTTCCATCATAGATAACGAAATTAATGAACCATGCAATTCGGTCGGGTCCGAGCGGAAATTTCAGATAAGGGCCTCACGTTCATATTCTAAAATCTAAGGGTTGTGGCTCAAAATTGCAACGTCTATTCTGAAAAATCTGGTAATTTTATAACTCATTCTGGTTACTTTTAATCGTCAAAGTCATAATAACACAACTTTCCGTGGTTATTCTTAATTAGCTCATAGAATACCAACTGCGATCCCAAAATAGAACATTTCCGCTTCTGAAACTCAATTCTGCAAGCCTAAGAAATCCCTTATTTCTTTTTACCTGCTGTCGGAATGGCCCGGTAGCCCTTGCTGTCCGCCACGATCATGCCGAGACGTCTCTTATCCTCTTCGCTCCATGGGTAAGAGTTGTCGGTCAGCGCCGCGCGGGCCGCTTCCTTGATTTCCGCCGCGTTCACCGAGCCGGGATAGATCAGCAGCTCCCACAGGGAGATGGCATCCGCCTTTACCCGTTTCAGCAGCTGGGTGCAGACGTGCATGCGCACCTCCTCGTTCAGCGGCGGATCCAGATGCAGCCACACCAGCAGTTGCAGGTACTGCGGGCTTTCAAACAGCAGTTCCGGGCTCAGCCCGGAGATCACCTTCTCGTTCTCCGGCCAGCCGCCCGTCTTGGCTAGGGCGTGCTGCGGTGCATACGCCGCCATCTCGACGGCCTTCTTCCGCAGGGTGTCCCTCCGCCATGCCTCCACCTCGGCAGGGGTCGAGAGCGCCGTCCCTGGTTTTAAGGCATCCAGAATGCTGACGACAAATCCCCGCGGTAGCACCAGTACGGTGAGCAGCATCGCCAGGCAGCCGCAGAACCAGGGCAGGAGAAACCGTACGAACGGCCCCGCCTGCGGACGCGGCAGGATTTCTCTGGGCGCTCTCCCGTGTGTCAGTGCCGGTTCGTGCTGGGCTTTCGGCGTCACGCCGTTTTCGAGTTTCACCGCCTCCAGCTTTTGTGTGACCTGCGTCAGCTTCTCCTGCTGCTGTGCAAACTTCATCGCCAGCTCCCACCAGCAATCCGGCAGCACCGCCTTGAACAAATCCGCGCCTTCCATGTCAGCCGTCAGCCACTCCGACAGATGATCCAGCACCTCGCGCTCCGCCTTGCTCCGCCAGGTCCAGGCCGTCTTGGGTTTGCGCAGCCGCACGTCCCAGAAATCACGTTCATCCTGCGCGGCGCTGCACACCACGCGCCCGGCCGCCAGCCAGCGCCGGGCATCCGCCAGCGCCTCCTGGTGCTCCTCTCCCGCCAGCGGCAGCGCCGCATTGAAAAGCTGCTCTGTGCGTGAAAACCGCGTCACCGCCAATGTGGCTGCCAGGGCCAGCATGATGTCAACGGCACAGGGATTTCTGGAGGCATGCGAGGCCACAATGGCGTCTGCGAGACGGGACAGCCGGTGCGTCTCCCCACGTGCCGCCCAGCGCGCGGCCACCATGCATGTCACGTTGACCTCGCCGCTGCCCATTTCAATCACCAGGTCGGGAATGCGCGCAAGCTCCGCGAGCTGGTCCTCGTCCTCTTCAAACATCTCCGCGATCAGCAGACTGCTGGCCGCAGCCCACTCCGGCTTGGAAAACGCCTGGCAGCAAAACGCGTCAAAATGCCCCGGCACCGCGACTTTGGTGGCAACGGCGCGCAGCAGTCCCCTGGCGCTGGCACGAAGCTCCTCGGGCAGTTCAGTCTCGATCAATGTGGCAATACTGAGCGCCGCCGGTGCTCCGGCCACGCCTTCTGCTGATGGCTCCTGCGCATGGCTGGAGGACATCTTCAATGCGGATGCTGAGGCGCTGTTTCCCATTTTCAGCGCCATTGATAGGACGAATCACGGCAGATGCAACGCATGCGTCACATAGGAGGCCAAATCGCTCAGGCCATGATCTCCTTCGCCACCGTGCCATAAACGTCCGTAAGACGAAAATCTCGGCCTGCATAGCGGAAGGTAAGCCGCTCGTGATCAAGGCCCAGCAGCGCCAGCACCGTGGCATGCCAGTCGTGGATGTGCATCTTGTTCTGCACCGCCTCGTAGCCGTAGTCATCGGTCATGCCGTAATTCATCCCTCCCTTCACGCCGCCGCCGGCCATCCACATGCTGAAGCCTTTGTTGTTGTGATCGCGCCCGTCTTCGCCCTGGCTGTGCGGCGTGCGGCCAAATTCCCCGCCCCAGACAATCAGTGTATCCTTGAGCAGTCCGCGCTGCTTGAGATCGGTCAGCAGTCCGGCGATGGGTTTGTCGATCGCGCCGGTGTTGCGTTCCAGCGAGGCCTTCAGATTGAAGTGCTGGTCCCAGTTGCCGTTCGTGAGCTCAATGAAACGCACGCCCGCCTCGACAAACTTGCGCGCCATCAGGCACTGTCGGCCAAACGTGTCCGTCTCCTGCTCATCGATACCATACAGCGCTTTGGTGGCCGCCGTTTCTTTGCTCAGATCCATCACCTTCGGCACCTCGGCCTGCATGCGAAACGCCAGCTCATACGATTCGATCACGCCCTCGACTTCGGCGCTGACGCCGCCGTCCTGCTGCATGCGCGCTTTGTTGAGCGCCTGGACCAGGTCCAGCTGGGTGCGCTGCTCAGCAGTCGTGTAGCGGTCGTTTTTGATGTTCGCCACCGTGGCCTGTTCAGTACCACCGCCGAATCGCCGCCCAGCACCACCGCCGCCGGGGAACCCATTGCCGCCGATCTTGGTGCCTTGATAAATGGCCGGCAGAAAGGCGCTGCCATAGGTCCGTGTCGCATTGCCGGGTGGATTCACGGTGATGAATCCAGGCAGGTTTTCATTCAGAGTGCCCAGGCCATACAAGGCCCATGATCCCAGCGATGGACGCACAAACTGCGTGGTGCCGGTGTGAAGCTGCGAAAACGCCTGCGGATGCGCCGGGAGATCGGTGGCCATCGAATTCAAGATGCACATCTCATCCGCATGCTTGCCCAGATTGGGAAACAGCTCCGAGATGTACAGGCCGCTCTTGCCTTGGCGGTTGAACTTCCAGGGCGAGGCCATCAGCTTCGCCGTGCCATAGCGTCCTGCGGCCGAGGGCGCGCCCTTCCCCGCATCAGCGATCAGCTTTGGCTTGTAGTCAAACGTGTCCACATGAGACGGCGCTCCCTGCATGCAGAGGAAGATCACATGCTTCGCGCGTGGCGCGAAATGCGGCGCTTTCGGTGCCAGTGGTCCGGTGGCTGCCTCTGGATTGGCACGCAGGGCCTGCTGCTGTGCCAGTGCCGCAAAAGCCAGATAGCCGAAGCCGTTGGAGCCGGTCTTCAGAAACTCGCGCCTGGAGAAGGGATTCGTGTTCATGATTTGGGAGGTGCTTTAATTAAGGTAACGAAACTCGGCGCTCGCGATCAGGCTCTGGCAGAAAGCGGACAGCGCGGCAAATTCCACCTGCTCCTTCGCCTGCTTGCTGCTGCCACCGCCTTTGGCGATCTGCTGCGGGAAGCGCATCCAGAAATTGCTGATCGCGGCTTTCTCCGGTGCCGTGGGCTCACGGCCAAACGCCAGCTCATAGGCGTAGCTGAGGCGTTCGGCGGAATTGCCCGGATGTTTGGCGATGCGCGCCGCAAACGCATCCGCCGCATTCTGCGCCTGCGGATTGTTCATCAGGTAAAGGCTTTGGGACGGCACATTCGTGGTATCGCGATCACCGTTAACCAAGCTCGCGTCTGGATAATCGAAGACCGAGAGCATTTCCGGAATTTGATCCCGGATGATCGGAATGTAGATCGAACGATACGTGTAGGCTTTGCTCGTCAGTTCACCACGGAAGATCGAGATCAAGCCCTGGCGGCCTTCACCTGCGCGGGCCACCGGAGAGCCATCCACCGGATACAGATTCAGCGTGCCACTTACCGCGAGCATCGCGTCACGGATAGCCTCCGCCTCCAGTCGGCGCTGGTTCATGCGCCAGTGCCACTTGTTGTCGGGATCGACAGCGTAGTTCGCAGCATCATAGCCTGATCCCATCTGGTAGGCACGGCTCATCATGATCTCACGGATCAGTTTCTTAACCGACCAGCCGTTCTCCATGAATGTGACAGCCAGATGGTCCAGCAGTTCAGGATGAGACGGCTTCTGGCCCATGGTGCCAAAGTTGTCCGGCGTCGGCACAATGCCACTTCCCATCAGTTTCAACCACACCCGGTTCGCCATCACCCGTGCAGTGAGCGGATTGTCTTTAGAAGCGATCCAGTAGGCCAGATCCAGCCGGCCGCTGCCGCTTTGTGGTGCGATGTTCAGCGGCTCGCCTTTTGCGCACAGCACTTCCACCAGTCCGCGTGGCACGACATCGCCTGGCTGCTTGATGTCGCCACGGATGAGAATCGGGCTGTTGAATGGCATCGGGCGGTCCAGCACTCCCATGGCCAGCGTGCGTGGCGTCCCATCTTCATAGAACAGGTCCACGTCCGCCTTCACCTCTTCCGCACGATCACGCGCACCACGGATGCGCAGGAAGCTCGCCGCACCCGCCTTCTCGCGGTCCTGCTGACGCATGGCGAAAATTTCCTTCTGCGCCTCGGCGGCGGCGGTTTTCGCTCGCTCATAGTTGCCCTTGAGTTCAGCCACTTCAGACGGCGAAATCTTCGCCAGCGCTGCCGTCTGCCCGGCGGCACGGTCCAGTTCGATCAACCCTGCAGTGTTGTTGTTCTGCAGCTGCTCATACGTGCCAAACAAGGTCTCGCTGCTCAGGAAGATGCCCGCCAGCGCATAGTAGTCACGCTGCGTCACTGGATCAAACTTGTGATCATGGCAGCGTGCGCAGGCCAGGGTCAGGCCCAGCATCGACTGTGACATGGCATCGATCTGCTCATCCACCACATCCATCGAGAACTGGCGGCGGTCACGGTTGTTGTGCCCTTTGGAGCCAATCGCCAGAAAGCCCGTGGCTACAATCTTGTTTGCCTGATCGCGCTTGCCATCAAACTTGAGCAAATCTCCCGCAATCTGCTCCTTGAGAAACTGGTCATACGGCTTGTCCTTCTTGAATGACTCAATGACGTAGTCGCGATAGCGCCACGCATGCGGGTAGAGCACGTTCACCTCCTTGCCGCTGCTTTCACCATAACGCGCCACATCCAGCCAATGCCGCGCCCAGCGTTCGCCATAGCGTTCGGAGTCGAGATACATGTCGATCACGCGCTTCAACGCTTCGGGCGACTGATCCGCGACAAACGCCTTCGCCTCGTCGGGTGTCGGCGGCAGTCCCGTCAGATCAAACGCTATACGGCGGATCAGCGTGGGCCGGTCCGCATCGCGCATGGGGTGCAGCCCGTTGGCTTCGATGCCAGCCAGCACAAACTGGTCGATCTCCGTCTTCGCCCATCCGGCTGTTTTTACCGCCGGCGGCTCATGCTTCAACGGCTTTTGAAACGCCCAATGCTTGCGGCCCTCATCCATGTCGATCACCCGCTTGCCGCCGCTCGCATTCACCACCTGGTTTTCACGCGGGTCCGGCGCGCCCATCTCGATCCACTTCTTGAAGTTCGCGATCACATCGTCCGGAAGTTTCTGCTTCGGCGGCATCTGCATGTCCTCATTTTTCCAGGTCATTGCCTCATACACGCTGCTTTGCGCGATGTTGCCAGGAGTCACTCCCGGATGCCCGGATTCCCCGCCCAGCAGCGTTGCCTGCTTCGTATCCAGCGTGAGCCCGCCTTTGACCTTGGCCGATTCCGCAGAGTGGCACTTGTAGCAGGACTGCACCAGCACCGGGCGGATGTTCTTCTCAAAGAACTGCAGTTGATCCGGCGCGATGCCCGCATGCGCCGTCTCGGCGGCGTCCGCAGCATGCAGCGCCGCCGGAGCCAGCAGCAGCAAAGATAGGGTCAGGGTCTTCATGGGAGAATTGGCGGCAAGTTGTGGCATTCAACACACCAGCCCAAAAAAGGTTTCCAGAAATCACCGGACCGGTCTGGCAGCATCCATGCTGACAGAGCCGCCGCCCCGGCATGAACTTTGCCAGCATCATATTATATCATTCTTTAAAACTCGCTCTTTTCTAAGCAAAAGGCCAAATTATGATCGACTTTTTCAGGTTCATTTTTTACTTATCATTTTCACCATGACACAGCAGGCAAGAATGCACGGCAACCACAGCTCACTTTGCATTTTAAACTGCATCACGGGAGACCGTGCCAGAGTGGAAGGCACCACCTTTGTCATCGGCGCAGCGCCGCAGTCCGACCTGAAGGTGAACTCGCCCCAATGCCCCCCGGTGCTTTGCAAGGTGATCCAAAGCGGTGAAGCCATGGACCTACAGTTCAGTTGCCCCGTGCTGGTTGACGGTGCTGAAGCGAGTTTTTTCAGAGTCATGCCCGGAGAAGAGCACACCGTGGCAGGAGCCGGGCAGTTGCTGGCCTTTAAACACAGCCCCCAAGCGGACGCCTGGATGGCCCTAGGGAAGGACAATTCATGGTATGTTTACAACCGTGAACAGCATGACTGGAACGGCCTTTTCGGCCCGGAATTTTTGAAAACCTGGCTGGGCCAGTTTTCCACCACCGCCCGCAAGCGCCTGCTGTTGGTGCCGAACGGAATGGAACAAATGGGGTTTCATGTGCACGACGCCGTGGAGATTCTTAAAATCCCGCCCCCGATGAACCCACCGGCAGAAAAAACCGCTTGGTATGACCGCTTCAGTGCCACTGCCGATGGCCCCTCCCGGCATGCTCAGAAACCTTTGGCGGCTGACCTGGAGGTGAACAGCGAATACGGCGAGTTCACCTGCCCGATCTGCTGGTTCAAATTTGACCGCGGCGATGCCATGAACATCGCCGTGCACAACAGCCTGCGTGGCGATCCCCTGCTCGGCGACGAGGCCATGCAGCGCTTCCATGCCACGCGCTTCAATGACCGCGGCCAGGCGCTGGACGCTATGGGGCTCTCCACCTCCGACCTAGCCTGCCCGCACTGCCGCAGAAAGCTGCCCCCGGGTTTCCTCGACCTGCCGCATCACATCTTTTCCATCGTCGGTGCGCCTTCGTCCGGCAAATCGTACTACCTGAGCGTGCTGGTCAAAATCCTGCAGGGTGCGTTGTTTCAGAATTTTGGCATCACCTTCCGCGATGCCGACCCCTCGGAGAACGTCATCCTCACGCAGATGAAGACCCAGTTGTTCTCCTCCTCGTCACCGGAGGATGCCTTTCTGGCCAAGACCGACCTGGAAGGGGCGCTATACGAGACCCTGCCGCGCCAAGGGCGGAAGGTGCGCCTGCCGAAGCCCTTCATCTTCAAACTCTCCCATCCCGCCACCCCGGAGAACGGCTTCTCCGTGGTCTTTTATGACAATGCGGGCGAGCATTTCGAACCGACCCGCAACAGCGCGGACTCGCCCGGCGCTCAGCACATCGCCGTGGCCTCGGGGATTTTCTTCCTCTTCGATCCCCTTCACAACACCGAGTTCCGCGCCATGATGAAGGGCGTCACCGATCCGCAGATCAAAAACCACCGTATTGATCAGCAGGATGTGATCCTCGCCGAAACCGAAGTCCGCATCAAAAGCCTGCTCGGGCTGGACTCCCGCCAGC
>Ga0114968_10001992_pt1 | contig 15770 bp, 15 predicted proteins | sample M_130807_EF_Meta_FD_87020 | JGI IMG/M metagenome (GOLD analysis project Ga0114968, IMG submission 87020) | Freshwater microbial communities from Lake Montjoie, Canada to study carbon cycling - M_130807_EF_MetaG | ecosystem: Environmental > Aquatic > Freshwater > Lake | place: Lake Montjoie...
TCAAATACCACAGCCCCGGTCGCTCCACTAACTGGTCAACTTTGGTGGGACAAGACCAATAGTTTACTCAAAGTTTACAACGGTACAACTTTTAAAACACTAAGTTTCTCAACAGCAAGTTCCTCACAACCCACTTCAAATGTTACTGGTGACTTGTGGTATGATACCACAAACCAGCAAGTAAAAGTTTATACTGGTAGTTCATTTATTGTAGTAGGCCCGGCATACTCCAGCAGCCAAGGCACAACTGGTGCTATCCCCGAAACAATTAATGATACTTCGGCTACCCCTCACTATGTTACTACACTTTACTCTAATAGTGTACGAGTCGCTATTTTCAGTAGCGATGCTGACTTTAGTGCGGCCGCACCAGTTTCAGCACTATTCCCCACAGTCTTTAAAGGTGTGACATTTAGCAATGCTACTGGCACCAACATGGCTGGTAATCTTGTGAGTTCAGGCAATTTGGTTGTGACCACCGGCGGTACAACACGAGCCATTTTTACCACCACTGGCGCAAACATCAGTGGTTATGGCAACGTAACTGGCAACATCACCGGTGGTAATATTTTAACTGCTGGAGCAGTATCAGCCACAGGTAACGTAACAGGCGCCAACTTTATTGGTAACGTGATCCCCCCAGCAGGCGGCGCAGTTAGCACAACTGGTAATATCACCGGCAGTAATATATTAACTGGCGGAATAATTTCGGCAACTGGTAACATAACTGGTAATTTCATCAATGGTAATGGTTTCTTCTTGACAGGTATTATTACATCAGTTGCTAATATCAACAATGGCACAAGTAACGTAAACATTGCCTCAGCCAATGCCAACATAACTGCCAGCGTTAACGGCACACCAAACGTGGTAATAATTACTTCAACCGGTGCCAACGTTGCCGGATATGCCAATATTACTGGCAATGTCTCAGCCAACTATTATTATGGTAACGGTTCCACACTGAGTGGTATTAGTGCCGCTGCCAGCGCCGCACAAATTGAAAACGGAACATCAAACATAAAATTTACCGGTTCAGGTGGCAGTGCAACAGTTGGCATTGGTGGAACATCAAACGTGGTTGTGATTGATACTACCACAGTATACGCCAACGTGGCCAACGTACAAAGTATTGCCAAAGGTGGCACCAATGCCGTGGGCAATATTGGTAGCCTAACAGGATATTTTAATAACATATATGCTGTTACCTATACAGGAACAACGGCTAACATAAGTGCCAACATCACTGGTGGCAACGTATTAACAGGTGGATTGATCTCTGCCACAGCCAACATTACTGGTGGCAATTTGATAACTTCAGGTACAACAGGTATTTTGAGTGTAAACAGTATTACCCATACCGGTACCAACGCCGCTGGCAATATTGGTAGTTCCAGCAGTTACTTTAATCAAGTGTTTGCCACAGCAACCACAGCACTTTATGCTGACGTTGCAGAACGTTTTGCCGCAGATGAAGTGCTGGAAGCAGGTACTGTGGTTGAACTGGGCGGATCAGCAGAAATCACCCGATCCCTCACAGAATTAAGCGAAAATGTGTTTGGCGTGATAAGTACTAGAGCGGCATACTTGATGAATGGCGGTGCTGGCGAAAACGACACACATCCTCCAGTTGCAATGACCGGACGTGTCCCGGTCAAAGTGACAGGAATTGTACGCAAAGGCGACAGATTGGTTTCAGCAGGAGCAGGCATTGCCAGAGCGGCCCAGCCCGGAGAAGCCACATCGTTTAACGTAATTGGGCGAAGCCTGGTTGACAAGACCACCCCAGAATCAGGTACAATTGAAGCAATTGTGACCATTAAAAATTAACTAGGAAAAGAAAATGACATATTCAAGTGCAGGTTTAATACAAGCGGCAGACTATAATGGTTTTGTTGGACCCACTGCCAGTGGCGGTACAGCCGGAGCCAACTTAAATGATATCTGGGGAGTGGGCGCCACTGACAAAGGTTGGGGACAAACAGCAGTGACAAACGTAACTGCTGTGTCCAACACTGTCTCGGCCACACAATGGGCCAGCCTGGTCAACAACTTGGCCACATCAGGAACTCAAACTTCAACCACACTCACTGCAAGATCAGCACCCACAGTAGGTACCGTAATCAGTATTTTGGCAGCACTCAATGCCGACCTGACCAGTGTCACCACCAACCGTGGCAACGCTGCCGCATCAGGCACTGAATACGGCACATTCTCGGGCACCACAAGTAAAACCACAGCCACTGGTACAGGGCAGGCAGCCTGGTCAATTACATTCACACACACAGTGACTTTCCCGTCGGCTGATCAAGCACGGTATTTCTGGAACGCCGGAGGCATTGTGCGCCTCAAGTATGGCAAATCTAGCACAGGCACCGACACTGATCCAGACTGGAATACCTTTTCTGGACTGTGCGGCACAATCAACCTTACTGGTCGTGTGGCCGGCGCGGCTCAAACCATTGCGGGTCAAAGTTACACAGGAACCACTCGACTGAGCGGCTCAGGCGGCACCCAAACCACTCTTGCAACCACAACAGGCTGGTACAACCTAACAGGATCACCCACTACCATATTCCAGTTAAACAATGCCACTGCCCCGTATTCAGGCGAATATATCAGAACCACAGCCACAGCCACCAGTTCCACAGTGTTGACCTTGGTCACAACTTGGGTTAGTGATGGATCATCAGGTGCAGGTACCAGTGCCAACATCACAGGCGGAACTGCCACCTCCAGTCCGTCAACCACTATCTCAGGCACAGCGCCAACCACATTGGTCACATACATTCCACCAAGCACAGCATCACTAACCAATTCGTGGGGCACACCTGCTATTGCGGCCTCAGTAGCCTAATCGGTTAAACTCTCGCACAAGAGGTAGACTTCTACCTCTTTTTCTTGTATAATCTATCTATGGAAACTGAAAAACTTGTGGCCCATGCACGGGCTCGATTCGATCATGCGGCCGCACGTCGCACCCTAAAAGAAAAGTACGAAGCCCGAATGTTGTTTGCTCACGCAGGTGGCATGTGGCGAGCCGGACCCGAACTACAATGTGTGTTGTTGGCCTGTGCTCAAGACAAGGATGTTGTGCTGTTAGACTTGTACGAAACTCCTGTACGTGTGAACGTGCCTGAATTGTTTGCCCGGTCACACGAACGCTGGCAAGAGCAAATGAATGCCTGGCGTGTGGAACATGAAAATCTCAACAAGAACCGATGACCACAGGCGCATTAATATTTGCTTTTAACAATGAATCAACCGACTACGTTGCTATGGCTGAGTGGAGTGCTAGGAACATTCGTAGGCACCTCAACATACCTACTGCCATCGTCACAGATGCAAATCCAAAAGATCCGCGACTCGCAGGATTCGATCAAGTTATTCCAGCAACAGCAAGTGCAGGAGGAACACGTTGGTTTGAGGATTATCAAGCGACTGTTACGTGGCACAACGCAGGTAGAACTGATGCCTATACTCTTTCCCCATGGGATCAAACCCTAGTACTAGACGCTGACTATGTTGTGGCTAGTGATCAACTAAAGGCAGTATTAAACAGCGACCAAGAGTTTTTGGCACATGCCGCGGCATATGACATCACTGGTACAAACAATTTTGCAGGACTCAATCGGTACGGTGAGTATCACATGCCCATGTCATGGGCCACTGTGATGATGTTCAGACGCAGTACACATGCTGAGTTGATATTTGACTGTATGCAAATGATTCGTGACAACTGGCGACACTATAAAGATCTGTATCAAATTGCCAGCGCAACTTATCGCAATGACCATGCACTGAGCATAGCATTAAATATTGTGAATGGACAAACATTACAGCACACAAGCATACCCTGGAGTCTGGCCAGCGTCACACCCGAACATGTACTAACTAGAACTGCCAAGGATTGTTACAGAATAGATTACGTGGACCAAGACAAACGACCACGTTGGACCACAATAAAAAACCAGGATTTTCATGCTATGGGCAAGAGTCACTTGGAGAAACTAATTGAAACCCGTTGAAGAACAAGGCTACTTGATTGTGGCAACCAATACTGCCAACACAGACTATGTGGATTGTAGTCGTGTGCTGGCCAAGACTATCAAGTACTGGCACCCCAGTGCTCGAATCTGCCTGCTCACCAACGACAAAATTGAACCGGATCACTTGTTTGATCATGTGCGTGAGTTTCCGTTTCCGATTAACGTGACCAATCCTTATGCCAACGACTGGCAGGTGTTCCATGCTACACCATTCCGTGAAACAATCAAACTAGAAGCAGACATGCTGATCACCAGTCCGATTGACCATTGGTGGAACCTGTTGCGCCATCGTGATGTTGTGGTATCAACAGGCTGTAGAGACTGGAAAGATCGTAGAGCCAGTGCCAGACATTACAGACAAGTGTTTGACGCCAACAACCTGCCGGATGTGTACAACGCAATTACCTACTGGCGCTTGAGCAAAACAGCACAGGACTTCTTTGCCACTGTGCGCAACATATTCGAAAACTGGCCGCACTATCGTGCCATGTTAAAGTTCCCTGAAGACGCACCGTCGACGGATGTGGTGTATGCTATTGCGGCCACAATCGTGGGTCCTGAAACTTGCACCATGCCGTTTGCCAGTTACCCCACAATCGTACACATGAAACGTCACATCATTGCTGCCAAACGAGATCCTTGGATAGATGAAATGATATGTGAGTACCGTGACTATGAGTTGCGAGTCAACACCGTGATACAACGTGGTGCATTTCATTACAATGTAAAGAATTGGCGCCATGAACCCTGAAGAATTCTGGGCTATACTGCATGCCATGCCCGAACCCCTGCCGGTATCGTTTCGCTTGTACTACGATGCGAAAGGTGAGCCGATAACCTATAGCATGGAGGATTTGCCCGGTACATACATTGAGGTCGATGCAGAGACTTATGCACGATCGCCCCGGAATGTTCAAGTACGCAATGGACAACTGATTGAATTAAAATCTGCCGTACGCAGGCTTGCACCCGCAGACACAGGAACACCTTGTTATCCTGACAATGTGGCCATAGTAGTCGCCGACACAGAACCTTACCAAAGATGGAGTATGAAAACACATGAATCCAATTGACATTGCAGACCTAGACTGCATTTACCTAAGTTATGATGAACCTGAAAAAGAACAATATTGGCTACGCATTAAGAACATGGTGCCTTGGGCCCGACGGGTCGATGGTGTACTCGGAAGCGATGCGGCACATAAAGCCGCGGCCCTGGCATCTGACACCGAAAGATTTATCCTTATTGATGGAGACAATATCCCCGACCCGGCATTTTTTAACCAAACGCTTGATTTTCCTACACCTGAACATGAGCAGGCTGTGTTCCGATGGCGGGCTCGTAACCATGTGAACGGACTCATGTATGGTAACGGAGGCCTTTCTTCCTGGACACGAGAGTACGTGCTAAACATGCGCACACACGAGAACACAGACGGGCGTGATGAAACTGTGGTAGAGTTTTGCTTTGACCCACTGTACTGGGCCATGCATGACTGCTACTCAACAACTTATCCCAATCAAAGCCCATTCCATGCCTGGCGTGCCGGCTTCCGTGAAGGTGTAAAAATGTGCCTGAACCAAGGTGCCAAGCCTACCATACAAGACTTCAAACAACGTGTGCATCAACGCAACTTGGACAATCTAACCATATGGCACAATGTGGGTGCAGATGCGGAAAATGGCATGTGGTGTATTGCCGGATCAAGAATGGGCACTTACATGACCATGCTCACAAATGCAGACCATGTCATGGTACAGGACTTTGAGCGACTGCGTGAGTTATGGGATACTGTACGAGATTCAGATCCACGCTTGCTGGCCAATAGAGTGGCAGAAGAACTAGGTACTGCATTGGACCTGCCATTGGCCATGTTGGAAGCCGAACAAAGCCGATTCTTCAAACACCACTACAAATCAAACTTTAATAACCGTGGAATTATGACTAGGGAAATAGATGTTATTAGAAAACAGGAGGGCTGGTAGTGTTAACAGTATTTGAAAATGCAGTCACAACTGAAGAAATACTACATTTGCAACAACAGTTTGCTGAGTTAAAAGCCCGAGTTGAATTTGACGACACCTATCTCATAACCAATCCAGATGAAATACGCGAACTGTACCATTCTGAATCCGAGTCACTGACACAACAGGAACGAGTCGAGATAAATCTATACCCTGTGGCAGATGTGGTTAGGAACATAGTCAACAGAATTCTACCAAATCCTTTAAAAGATTCAATTCCTATCATGTTTTCAAGATCTGTCTACCCTGTTGGAATACATACCGACACTGATGAAAGAAATCATAAAGGGCACACCATAATGATACCGTTGACGTCAGATGATCGTATCAAGACTGTGGTCTGGCAGGAAACTGCAATAGCACAAAAGGGGTTGAATGAGATATTTCATCGTTTTCAAACCAATCCTAAAAGTTTTCGACCACAACCGAGAATTTCTAATAGATTTGATTTGAGAAATTGTTGGTTAAGTCAGCCGTCAATTGTGGATTTTTTACAACTAGACGGCCTAGCAGAATGGCGTACAGGTTCTGTATTTAAATTTGAACGCCAACAATTGCATGCCAGCAACAACTACAGAGAATTTGTTGAATTCAAAGACTATATTCTAATACACAATGACGAATAATTGGAGATGTCCTGCTATAGATCGAGGAGTAACAATCTACGATGATGGTGTGATTCGCCCTTGTTGTGTAATAGATTGGAGTTACAGCAAACCCATTGCTGAAATACGTAACCCAGATAGATTTAAAGATTTATACACAGATGGAATTCCTGCTGTGTGTAAAAAATGCACCCGACAAGAAAACAATAATTTACCCAGTCGCAGACAATATCAGTTGGCCTTGGAAAAACAAAAGCCAAACAACAAAACAACAATTCAATATATTGATTTAAGAAATACAAATCTTTGCAATGCACGTTGTGAGTTTTGTGGCCCGCATCATACCAACCAATGGCCTGGCGCAGTATTACGCTATCAAGATATTGCCGAATACACAAAAGATTTGTTTTCAGATGATCTAATAGAAATTTACTTTGCAGGCGGCGAACCTTTGATCAGTCGAGATCATTTTATGACTTTGGATCACTTGATCAACAACTGTGACACTACCAGTATTAATTTACGATACAGCAGTAATTTAAGCACATTGAAATATAAAGATGCAGACTTTGTACAAATGTGGAAAAAGTTTAAAAGTGTGCTCATAATGCCCAGTGCCGATGCAACGGGCCTGGCCTATGAAAATATACGGGTGGGATTGAATTGGGAAACATTTGAAACAAATTTAAAAACACTGATTGCAAACAAAATAAAAACACAAATTTTATTTGTGTTGTGTACACTCAACATCTGGACCATAAAGGAAACTCTGGATTACTTTAGAAGTCAGGGCTACGCCTTTTCAATTGAAATATTAAACGGACCCGACGAACTACGACTGCGACACGTGGCAGATAAGGACCGCGCAGTACAGCAGATACAGGCTTGTCGGTTACCGAATGCACTAACAGATTATATAATTAAAGAAATACATGAGCAAGAGTAATTTTATGAGTTCAGCAGAACACATGCAGGCCCAACTGGGACCTGCATTATGCTTGGCCAAATGGAAACAAGTGAGTTTACACTTGGCCACAGGACTCAACAACTCCTGTTACCATCCGCCCTTGCACCCAATTGATCCTGTGGCCATTGCTGCCAATCCTGCAGCCTTGCACAATACCAAACACAAAAAACAACAACGCCAGATCATGTTGCGGCAAGAGCGCCCTGCAGAATGTTCCTATTGTTGGAACATGGAAGATCAAGGCAAACTCAGCGACAGGCACTATCGTTCAGGTGAGCCTTGGGCCGCAGTAGACTTTGAAACAATAAAGAATTCCTCAGGAGCAGAAGATGTTGTTCCTAGTTATGTGGAAGTCAACTTTAACCATGCTTGTAACCTCAAGTGTAGTTATTGTAGTCCTCAGTTTAGCAGTAGTTGGGCTGATGAAGTTGCCCGTGATGGCGCTTTCCCTACTTCCACACCACATAATGCTCCTGAACACTTTACAGGGTCTAGACGTGTTATTCCCGCTAGGGAAGATAATCCCTATGTCGATGCGTTTTGGCGGTGGTGGCCAACACTATACCCTGCGCTTGAACACTTCCGCATGACTGGCGGCGAACCGCTAATGGACCGGAATACATATCGAGTGTTTGATTATGTCATGGCCAATCCCAGTAAGAAACTGCACCTAAACGTTACCAGTAACTTCTCAGTAGAACCCGAGTTGTTCAAACGCTATCTTGACTCGGTAAAAAACATCTGTGACGGACGCATTGAACACTTTATGCAATATGTGAGTGTGGATTCGGGCATGCCAGAGCAGGCCGAATACATACGCCACGGACTTGACTACATGCGAATGTTTGACAACGTGAACCGCTACTTGACCGAAGTGCCCTCCTACAACAGTCTTACATTTATCATTACCATGAACAATCTTTCTGTTTCGGGATTAAAATCTTTACTGGGTTGGATATTGTTCTTGCGCAGAACACATAGCCGAACCTATCAGCGAGTATGGTTTGATACTCCTGTGCTACGCACACCTGCCTGGCAGAGCCTGCAAATTTTGCCCCCAAGTTATGCACTCAAACTAGAAGAAGTCAAACAGTTCATGCTGGAACACATGGAAGATCCCAGATATCCTCATCAAGGATTCAAAGACTATGAAGTGGCTAGACTGGATCGAGACATTGCCTGGATGCGCAGTGCTCAAGACCAAGATCACTCCAAGGCACGTGCAGACTTTTACAGATTCTTTAGTGAACACGATCGCCGACGTGGCACAGACTTTGCAAACACATTCCCTGAAATGAAGTCTTGGTGGGCTGAATGCGAATATCATGCCAAAAACACATAAACTCATATGCGATACCTTTTGCGAAATCTATCCACAGATACAACAGTTCTGCGACGATACATTTTGGGATTTTGGTCAGCATGTGCCACAAGCAGGTTCTGTCACAGTGATAAGTCGTCAAACATTCAATCATCATTACCAACAGATAAAACAACTAGCAGATGCAGGATTCTTTTATCCTGTGTTGGCCAATCCCACTGAAGGATCTATCACACTCAAGCATCAATGTGAACGTCTGGGGTTGATCGATTTGTTGAAACAAAACAAAATAGCCCTGGTAGGATGTGGTGACATGGAACCGGAGTTACCGCATTTGTTTTATGACAGTTACATGTGTAAACCTTACGAGTACCAAGAAAATCGTGATCAGTGTGCCAGGGTCAATGAGATATATACTAAATTACACAAGCCCTATAAGTTTTTGTTTTTAAACGGGCGCACTAGACCACACAGAAAATACATGATTGAAAGTCTGCGGCCATTGTTGGATCAAGCACTATGGACCAATCTTGACGCTACCCCAGTGTATCATCACACCTATCAGACTGATTTACTAGCCAAGCCGTCAGAAATACGATTGTTGCCGCCCGAATACGAAGTAAAACAGTTTCATAATGGACTGGAAAAAACACATGAATCGTCATTTGTCAAGTCTGAATTGTTTAGCAATCTCTGGGGCGAAATTTACATTCAAGCCGAACCTTACATTGACACATACTTCAGCGTGGTAACAGAAACTGTGTGCGACTATCCTTATAGTTTGCGCAGTGAAAAGATATACAAGCCCATTGCCATGGGACATCCTTGGATAGCAGTGGCCAATCGTGGATTTTATCAGGACCTGAGGAATCAAGGATTCCAAACATACAGTCATCTAATAGACGAATCATTTGATCTAATAGAAAACAACCAGGACAGATTGGACAGGATTGTAACAGTAGTACAGGATCTATGTCAACAAGATCTGGCACAATTCCTGGTTGCGGCCGAACATGTAAGTAAGTATAATAAACAACATATGGCGGATCTTGGCCCTAAAATTCGCGCCAATTTTCCACAGCAGTTCTTGGACTTTGTTGACCACACATTTAACCTAAAATGATCACCACTATAATTAATTCTTTTCCTGACAACTGGATCTATGGCAAGTATGAACAGTCTATCCTTCTCAGTATTCAGCAACAGATTAATCAGCAGTTCCCGGAACAACATAATTTGTTGTTCAATACCACCTGGCGGCCATTGCCCAATGACGATGTAGAACTGCAACAGATACTCACATCAGGAGAACAGTTTGACAACTTGTTTGTGGTGTCTACCGTAGATTACTTTTTACAACATCACCAACAGGTGGTACTAGATCTAATCAAACGCTTGGGAGTTAAGCACACATACTTTTTGGGTAATTTTGACACTCCTAGATCAAACTGGGCGCCTGCAGACAGCACAACCATTTACTTTAACTTTTTTGCCATTGTGTGCAGAGACCATTTTGAAACGTATCAAACACAAGAATTATCATTAACTGATCCCAAGTATCCGTTTATCAGTTACAATCGCAAACCGTACCCACATCGAGTGGCATTTGTAAAAAAATTAATTGAACACGATCTTAAAGATCTTGGGGTAGTAACACTAGGCAGATCTTTTTCTGGAGATACTGGACCAGATAGTGATCTTTATTTCTCCATTGGAGAGAAAAATCTGGACTATGTAAAATACGGGCACTGGTACTCAGATAGCCCAGAAGCAACTTCACATGATATTCCACACGATTTGTTTAGTTTACACAACATGCATTACTGGAAACATCATTTCCTGCATATAGTAGGCGGCACAAGCGCCGACAAGCAGAACCGATTTATAAATCAAATTGACTTTAAGCCCATTATTGGTCTGCGCCCGTTCTTGATCAACGGGCAAACACAAAATTATCAATTCTGGGAAGACAACGGATTCCGTATGTTTGACCACTATTTTCCTGAGATCAATCTAAGACCCGAGTCTTGGGATCCTAATAACACAGCACAACTGGCACTGATTGATGCAATAAAACAAGTGACTGCATTGCGCCATGATGAATTGTTGGATATGTACAATTGCATGTTGCCGGACCTGATGCACAACAGACAACGTTGGTATTCTTGGGCCGACGAACAAAACCATAAAGTTAATAATTTATTCAATGAATGATCTAGAATTTAAACACACAGTATTAGATAAACTATCTGCAAGTTTTTGTGCGGCCAAATGGTACAATGCTACCATCTGGTTAGGCAGTGGTATGACCACAAGTTGTCACCACCCTCCAGCCCATTTAGTGGACCGTGATCGAGTCCAGGCCAACCCCGGGCTGTTGCACAATACTGATCAAAAGAAAGAGGATCGCAGAAAAATGCTGGCAGGAGAACGTCCCGCAGGCTGTGAATACTGCTGGAAGATTGAGGACATGGGCAAGGATGCTGTTAGTGACCGTGTGTACAAATCAAAGATATACCCCATTGAGGCACTAGATGACGCATTTAATACTGCACCCGATCACGACGTCAATCTCCGCACACTGGAAATTGCTTTTGACCGTACTTGTCAATTTGCTTGCAGTTACTGCAACCCTGCTTTTAGCACAACTTGGGTTAATGATATTCGACACAACGGCCCCTATCGCAATCTTGTTAGTGACGGGCGCAATCACTTTACCCACACCCATGATAGTTCTCAACAGTTTAAGATCACAGAATCTAATCCCTACATTGATGCATTTTTTGCATGGTGGGAAAGTGATCTACATTGTAGCCTTACAGAACTTAGAATTACCGGAGGCGAGCCCCTCATGTCCGCCCATACTTGGCGGCTTATTGATTGGTTTAAAAGTAATCAGGGCAAGAGTAGCACACGCCTGGCTATCAACAGTAACCTGGGCACCGACGTTGATGTTGACCGATTACTTGACAGCACAGCCGGGATGGCAATCGATGTGTACACGTCAAATGAGGCTGTCTCCACTCAAGCAGAGTATATCCGTGACGGTCTGGTTTGGGACGACTGGGCCAACAACGTAGAACGATTGCTGGACTCAGGACAGTTCCGGGGCATACATGTTATGTGTACAATCAATGCCTTATGTTTAAGCACACTGGATCAATTGCTAGAGTGCATAATGAATTGGAAACTAGAGTACGGGCGCGATGCCATTAGTTTTACATTAAATATTCTACGCTTTCCGTCATTCCAATCACCCCTGGTGCTACCTGATGCACAGCGCCAAGTATATAGACAACGCTTGATCACATGGCTAGAACACTGGGCCGATTCAGAATTCATACACGAACATGAAATCAATCACACACAACGATTGATAGACTATTTAGATGTAGTAAAGACTCCGCATTCAGATGCGTTTGAAATGCCTAAATTGTTGAATGATTTTCGACAGTTTTATGGGCAGTACGATCAACGCAGATCAAAAGACTTTGGTCTAGCGTTTCCCGAACTAAAGGAATGGTATGACTCAATACCAGTATAATTCAACAGACCTATTAACGCCCACAGTCTTAGACGATCGTGAGCATTTTTTGCTACACGAAAGCAAGACTTTTTGCATGTATCCTTGGATACACCTGCATGCATATCCCACAGGTGAAGTACATCCGTGTTGTCATGCTGAATGGAAGATCCCACCAGTGGGAAATGCTCGTGAACACACACTAAAGGAAATATGGAATAGTCCAGCACAGCGCCGTCTGCGTGTTGAAATGCTAAACGAAACACCCAGCGCAGCCTGCACACGCTGTTATGAGCAAGAAGCATCGGGATTTTTTAGCGGGCGTAAGAGTGCCAACAAGCATCACGGACACAACATTGACAAAATCAAATCCACAAAATCTGACGGCACTGTAGATGAATTTCAAATGACTTATTGGGACATACGATTCAGCAACTTATGCAATTTACGTTGCCGCACTTGCGGCCCTACATTTAGCAGTCAATGGTATCAGGATCAAATTGAATTGGCCGGGCCCGAATGGGGCAAGAACAATCGAGCGTTGAACATAGCCGGACGCAACAAAGATGACATGTGGGAACAATTGATTCCACATTTGGATCACGTGGAAAAGATCTACTTTGCTGGGGGTGAACCATTATTAATGGATGAACATTATCGTATTCTAGACGAGTTGGTTCGTAGAGAACGATTTGATGTCAAATTGATTTACAACACAAACTTCACGCACACTGATTTAAAAGGCCGGAGTGTATTTGAATACTGGAAATTGTTTAAATCGGTCAGTGTGGGTGCCAGTTTAGATGACATGGGTGCCCGCGGCGAATACATACGCAAGGGCACAGACTGGAGCACGGTACAGGACAATCGAGAACAAATGATGCTGGTTTGTCCACAAGTGGATTTCTACATTAGCCCTACTCTCAGCATCATGAACGCCTGGAGTTTGCCGGACTTTCATCGCGCCTGGGTAGATCAGGGCTTGATAAAAGCACAAGATTTAAATGTAAACATCCTGCAAGACAGCACTCAGTATAGAATAGATATTGCGACAGCAGAGTACAAACAAACACTCAGTGACAAATACCTAAATCATTTGCATTGGCTCAGGGATCGCGATCCTCTGCAACGTGCAACTGTGGGGTTTGAAAGTGCTATCAAGTTCATGATGGCCACAGACAACACAGCATTATTGCCCAAATTTTGGGATAGCATAAACAAAATGGATGCTGTCAGAAATGAATCATGGCACGATGTATTACCAGAATTGGCAGCACTCAAATGAAAAATTTACATCTTTATGTCACAAAAGATGATTACACTGAAATGGCAGGACCAGACTGGCCATTGTATGATAATTTCTTATCGGGCGATCGCGGCAGCCACCCGGAAATACAACAAGAAATTTCAGAGTTGATTCAACGCTCTAAAACACAAGGCATAAAGTTTCCCATTAAAACTGCCACCGCCTGCCAGTCAAAATGGACATGGAGCACTGTTTTTCTCAATAAACTTACCACTGCCAGTTGCCATAGAGTTGGATCCAGCAAGTTCGATCTAGACAATTTTGATGATTTTCATAACACTCCAAAAAAACTTGAAGACCGCAGAAGAATGTTGGAGGGCAAATGGCCCGATGGCGGCTGTTCATATTGCAAGGACATAGAAGCAGCTGGAGGTTGGAGTGATCGCCTGCACAATCTAGACATACGGGGACTTACTCCACCAGAATTAGAAACCGACCCCACTGCTGTGTCAGTTACTCCACGTATATTAGAAATATTTGCACAGAACACTTGCAATTTAAGTTGCATTTATTGCAGTGGTTCGCTTTCTAGCAAAATCGAACAAGAAAGCATCAAATACGGCGAGTTTGATTCTGGCGGAGTTACCATACCAATTATCAACACCCCCACAACGTCAGTGCAAAAATATTTTGATCGTCTCATGTTATGGCTAGAGAAAAACATACTACAACTAAGACGCCTGCATCTATTGGGTGGCGAAACATTTATTCAGCATCAGTTGATGAATTCAGTATTGACCATATTAGAAAACAATCCCAATCCTGATTTACAATTGTGTGTGTTCAGCAACATGAATGTTCCGGACCGATATTGGAATTTGTATATAAATCGCATAAAAGATCTACAACATCGTGGACACATACAACGATTTGATTTGACTGCCAGTATTGATTGTTGGGGCCCAGAACAAGAATATGTGCGCAGTGGCCTAGACCTTGACAAGTTTGAAAAAAGATTTGCCTGGGCCAGTCAGCAAGGCGACTGGATGCACCTAAACGTCAATCAAACAGTCACAGCCATGACCATAAAAACCATGCCCGACTTGATTGATAAAATCAAATACTACAGCAAAACCAAGCACATTGGGCACTACTTTCAATTTATCACCGGCGGCTTGACCAATACCAATATGTTTCAACATCCTAAGATTTTTGCCTGGGATTTTTGGAAAAATGATTTTGAAAGAATTTTCAAAGCAATGCCAACAGATACCAACGAGCAACGAGAAGCAATTCCTCGCATGCAAGGATTACAAAGCCTATTGCAACAACAACAGCAACACAATTTCGAATCCATTAAGCAATTGCACATATATCTTGACGAGTTGGATCGCCGCAGATCAACCAACTGGCGAGAACTGTTTTCTTATCTAAATATATTATGAACCTACCACAAGACAAATTTTGCGTGTTGCCCTGGATCAGCCTAGAAGCCAGCCCTATTGGCACTGTGCGTCCCTGCTGCCTGGCTGATGACGAAATCTTAGATGATGCGGGCCGCAAGTTTGAACTAAGCACTGCCAACTTTCGTGATATACAAAACTCAAATCACATGCGCAGTTTGCGTCAACAGTTCCTGGACGGAGAACAGCCACAGACTTGTCGCAAATGCTGGACAGAAGAACGTGCAGGTCGAACGTCAAAACGCATGCACACCTTGGATAGACTCAAGCACATGGGCATTAGTGCAGAATGGACTCAGGACGCCAAGCCCTTGATGTTCCTGGATCTAAAACTGGGCAACATCTGCAATCTCAAATGTCGCATCTGCGGATCCTGGAGTTCCAGTCAATTTGCCACAGAAGAAATTGGTTTCCTGCCACGCGATCAACAGAAAAAGTCACACGCTTACACAATGCTACGTGCTGGCGCTTGGCCTAGAGACAATCCTCAATTCTGGGATCAAATCGACGCTGTGTTAAATGACATACGTTATATAGAATTCACTGGCGGCGAGCCCTTTATGATCGAAGA
>Ga0114968_10001997_pt1 | contig 15751 bp, 15 predicted proteins | sample M_130807_EF_Meta_FD_87020 | JGI IMG/M metagenome (GOLD analysis project Ga0114968, IMG submission 87020) | Freshwater microbial communities from Lake Montjoie, Canada to study carbon cycling - M_130807_EF_MetaG | ecosystem: Environmental > Aquatic > Freshwater > Lake | place: Lake Montjoie...
GCCACCTCAACACCCACCATGCCGCCGCCAATGACCGTTACCGAAGTACCAGGGGCGATGCACTCGGGCGTCGTAAACACGTCCCAGGCATGCATCACTGCGATGTCACTTGCAAGAGCCTGAGTGTCCATAGGTGGAGCTTTTGGCACAGAGCCCGTTGCTACCACGACAAAGTCTGGCTTAAACGCCTTAATCATTGCCGCGTCTGCATCAATGCCACACTTAACCGGCACCTTCATTTCCATCAACTGTGACCAGCGATAATCCCAAACTGGCTGAACCTCAGTCTTATCAGGTGCTGCGACAGCCAAATGAATTTGTCCGCCAACACGCTGTGCTTTTTCCCAAATCTCAACTTCATGACCACGCCCACGTGCGACGCGTGCGGCTTCAATGCCGGCGACACCTGCCCCCAACACCAAAACTCGTTTGCGTGGTGCTTGGGGTGGTGCAAACAATTGCGGTTCGGCAAACTCAAGGGCTTCGAATTCTGTGCCGACCATTGGGTTCTGTACGCACGACACGTCTTTTTCAAGCGTTAAACGTTCAAAACAGACATTGCAAGCAATACATTCACGTATGGGTGCCTTAACCTCACCAAACGCTTTGACTGCCCAATGCGGGTCTGCATACAAGGCGCGTCCCACCGACACAAAATCAGCGCTGCCACTGACGAGTACAGCTTCAGCGTCTGCTGGCGTCACAATACGGCCCGCTACAAAAACTGGCACCTTCACAGCCTCTTTAATTGGCTTGGCCACGGGGGCCAGACAGCCGCGCGCAAACGACGGGGGTTGGATGCAATACTTTGACAACTGCGGGCTTTCATTACTGCCACCAGACAAGTCAATCGCATCAGCACCCGCCCGCTCAACGGCCTGAGCCAAGGCAATAATCTCGTCTTGTGTGTAGCCGCCCTCAACAAACTCGCTGGCGCTTAAACGTACGACCAAACACAAATCAGGCAATGCTTGCTTGACCCGATCAATCGTTTCAAGCAGCATCCGCATGCGATTTTGTAAGCTGCCACCATACTGGTCAGTGCGCTGGTTCACCCGTTCAGTAAAGAACTGTTGAAACAAATAACCGTTGCCTGCATGAATTTCGACACCGTCATAGCCTGCAAGCCAAAGACGACGCGCTGCTGCAACGAATAAACCCTGCAGCTCGTGGATCTCAGGCACGCGTAGCGCACGTACCGCATCACCCGTATTGGGATTGATCCAGTCGCTGGGGCCAACAGGCTCCATGTTGAGCACGGCCCGACGCAGCAAGGCACCGCGGTGGTTGATTTGACCGAACACGTGGCTACCGTGCTCTTTGATGCCCTGCACCAAGCGAGCAAGCCCTGGAATAAAACGGTCGTGATAACAACATAATGAGTTGTGATGCGAGCGGGCCGTCTCGGTCACGATCATCGCCTCAGTCATAATCATGGCGACCCCACCGCGTGCGCGTTCGGCGTAATACTCGCAGTCGCGCTGGGTCGACAGGCCGTCCGTCGTGCTGTAGTTCGTCCCCATCGGCGCCATCACGATGCGGTTTTTTAAACGTAGATTGCCGATTTGGCCCGGTTGTTGCAACAGCATAAGTCACCCTATCGCCTCGCCTGAATGTGCGCGACGTTGTCTCTGCCCCGAAAAAACGAGGCCTGTTATAGATCTTCAGGCAGTATGCTAACTACTGATCATTTGCAGGTCAATCCGCTAAAATGAAAAACAATACTGAATTGCAGTCAACAATAGGGTTTTCACCATGCGAAATCTCAATGCCTTACTGGTTTTCGCCAAAGTCGCAGAAACGCGCAGCTTTACCGTTGCAGCACAGCGCCTAGGGCTGACCGCTTCGGCCATCAGTAAGTCAGTCGCACGGCTTGAACAAGAGCTCGGCGTCAAACTCTTGCAACGCTCAACCCGCCTGGTCAGTTTGACGGATGAAGGCTCAAGCTTTTACGAACGCTGCCGAAATATTTTGGCCGAACTCGACGATGCGGAAAGCGCCGTCACCAGAAGCAACGCCACACCAAAGGGTCGGCTCCGTATTCAAATGCCAGTCGGCTTTGGTCGACGCGTGATCGCACCAAAACTTTGGGCATTCACGCAGCAGCACCCAGAGTTGGTGGTAGACGTTGAATTAAGTGATCGCGTGGTTGATCTTGCCTACGAAGGCATCGATGCCTCTATACAGATCGGACCGGTGAGCGACTCACGTGTGGTCGCGCGCAAGCTTTGTCGCTTGAGCTTCGCCGCCTGCGCCGCACCTGAATACTTAGCCAAATACGGCGAACCCACAACCCCCGAAGAGCTTGAAACGCACCATTGCTTGGCCTATTTGCTGCCCATGACAGGTGGACATCGCGAATGGCAATTTGCCAAAGATGGACAAAATTTTTCTAGGTCATTCTCGGGCGCGTTGAACATCAATAATGCAGAATCCTTGCTCGAAGCTGCGATCGCTGGCGCGGGGATCACCATGATCAGCAACTTCATCGCAGCAGATGCGTTAAAAAGTGGGAAACTTAAGACGATCTTGCCCAATTACATCGTTGAAGGACCCGAGGTTTCTGTCGTCTATTTGCCACGAAGTAATCTTTCGGCGAAAGTAAAGGCCTTTGTTGAATTTTTAACCCTGACTGTTGAAGGTATTGAACGCGCAAAATGATGACAAACTCCACAACCACACTCAAACTGATGTCAACGATGGCGTTACGAAGCGTTCTCGATGAAGTCATCCCTGATTTTGAAAAACAAACAGGCACGACCGTTGAAGTCAAATATGGTGCGACTGCAAAATTAACCGAGCGAATTCGCGGCGGCGCTCGCGGCGATATCGTGATAGCCGTTGCGGGTTCAATTAACGAACTCGAAGCCGAAGACATTTTGCAACAGGGCGCACGGGTCGACCTCGTCACCTCGGATGTCGCCATGGCCGTTAAGCTTGGCGCGCCTGCCCCTGACATCTCAACGCAAGACGCGTTTATTGCAACCCTGCGCGCAGCGCGTTCATTCGTCTATTCTAAACAAGGGGCAAGCGGGATGTACTTCGCAAGCCTGCTCAAACGCCTTGGAATAGACGAAGAACTTCGGCCTAAGGCAACGGTCTTGGCAGAGGGCCTGACGGGCGAACCTGTGGCTCGCGGTGAGATTGAACTCGCAGTGCAGCAAATGAGCGAACTGATGCAGGTATCTGGAATCAATATCTTTGCCAAGCTACCACCTGCTGTCCAACAATCAACAACGTTTTCAATTGGCGTCTTCAAAGACCCAACCAAGCGCGACGCGATCAACGCCTTCACTGCGTTTATGCTCACCGCAGCGGTCACAGCGGTATACAAGCGTCGAGGTTTAGACCCCATCATGCCAGCCAAGGGTTAGACCCAATCACATCAATCAAGGTTTAGATCCAATCACGCTTTAATCTATAAGAGCCACATTCATGACCAATGCCCTGCATGACCTAACGTTAGCGCAAGCAGCAGAACTGCTGCGTACCCGTAAGCTCTCACCACTTGAATATGTCAATCATCAAATCGCGCGTATTGAAGCGTTTGACGTTCAACTCAGTGCGTTCATTACACCGACCTTTGACTTGGCGCGCCAACAAGCGCAAGCGGCTGAAACGCAGATCATGGCGGGTGACTACCGTGGGCCCATGCATGGCATCCCCTTTGGGGCAAAAGATATCTACGAAACCGCAGGCATTCTGACCACGGGGGGCTCGCGCACGGCGCAGCACTATGTACCCACCAAAGATGCCGTGGTCGTCTCTAAGCTCTACGGCGCTGGCGCCGTGTTGATGGGCAAGCTCAATACCCACGAATTTGCGCATGGTGGGCCTTCACTCAATCTACCGTGGCCGCCGGTGCGCAATCCTTGGGGCCTGGATCGGTTCAGTGGCGGCTCATCGAGCGGCTCGGGGGCCGCAGTCGCAGCGGGGCTCGTGCCCGCAGCCCTAGGCACCGACACAGGGGGTTCGATTCGCGGGCCGGCTTCTCTTTGTGGCATCGCAGGCTTTATGCCTAGCTCAGGGCTAGTGAGTCGTACGGGAGTCATGCCTAATTCTTTTACGTTCGATCATTGCGGCCCCATGGCTTGGACAGTCGAAGACTGTGCGCTCATGCTGCAAGCGATCGCGGGACATGATCGGCAAGATGGCAACAGCTTTGAGCAACCGATCCAAGATTACAAGTCTCAGTTGGCCGGCGGCGTCAAAGGACTGCGTATCGGCGTGCTGCGCCACTGGTGGGAAGAAGAAAATCCGGCCAATCCTGAACATCGGCAAGCACTCGAACAGGCCATCGACACCTTCAAACAGTTAGGCGCGCACGTTTCAGACTGCCGTGTGCGCTCGATGCAAGACTATATGGATGTCAAGGTGGTTATCGCTGAGACAGAAATCTTTGCGGTGCATCAGCATAATCTGATCAGTCGTCCTGGTGACTTTGGGCACGATTTCTTGAGTCGTATCCTACCGGCCTCGCTATTTCAATCCGTTGATTACTTGGCGGCGACACGCGAGCATCGGCGGATGATCAACGAGATGCAACCCATTTATGAAAAGTTTGATTTGCTCTTGATGCCCACCTTCGGCCCAGCCAGCCCAATCACGGCGCATCGCCCCATCACCTTTTGGCAGCGCGGCAATTCACAGGTGCTAGCGAATGTCTCAGGAGGCCCTGCGCTTGCTGTGTGCTGCGGCTTCAACACTGCTGGCCTACCTATGGGCTTACAACTTGTCGGCGCCCCTCAGGCCGATGCCTTAGTCTTACGCGCTGGCCACACCTATGAAATGGCAGCGGGCCTGCGCGCGAAACGCCCGGCACTCGTTGCGGGCAATCAGCCGCCGGTACTCGCGCCGCAAAACTTAACGCCTGACACCTCTGGCTGCGATGCTGCCACGCGCGAGCTTGCCCTGCGCATGGCAAAAAATGCTGGGCTTAAGCTGAACGACGCTCAAACCGAAATCTTGCTTGAAGCTGCGCCGTATGCCTTCGCGATGACTCAGCGCCTGCGAAAAAATCGCAATTGGTTCGACGAGCCTGCAAATGCCTTCAGACCTTAATTTTTTATTTACATAAAAACTCTAGAGACACATTCATGATCAATCTTAAAAGTCGCCTACAACAACCCGAAATTTTATTAGCACCTGGTGTATACGATGCCTTGTCCGCCTTGATGGCAGAGCAAGCAGGGTTTGAGGCTGTGTATATCTCGGGTGCCTCGGTGGCCTACACGACACTTGGACGTTCTGACGTTGGGCTCACGACGTTTACTGAGGTCAATGAAAAAATCGTACAGATGCGTGATCGCATCAGCTTACCCATCATTGTCGATGCCGACACAGGCTTTGGTAACGCGTTAAATACCGAACGTACCGTGCGTGGATTTGAGCGTAATGGCGCCAATATCATTCAGCTTGAAGATCAAAGTTTTCCGAAGCGCTGCGGTCATCTGGATGGAAAAACGGTGGTATCCACTGCTGAGATGGTGGGTAAGATCAAAGCCGCTGTGAACTCACGCCACAGCACGGATACCTTGATCATGGCGCGTACCGACGCCGTTGCTGTTGAAGGTTTTGAGCAAGCACTTGAGCGTGCTGAACGTTACCTGGCCGCCGGTGCAGATATTTTATTTATCGAGGCTGTGCGTAGCGATGAACAGATGCGCATCGTCAACGAACGGTTTAAGGGTCGCGCACCGTTGCTGGCGAATATGGTCGAAGGCGGAAAAACACCCGTTAAATCAACCGCTGTGTTGCAAGAGCTTGGCTACTCAATTGCCATCTTCCCAGGTGGTACTGTACGTTCAGTGGCGATGACGTTACAGGCGTACTTTGCAGAATTGAAAGCCACTGGCAGCACAGACGGCTTTCGCGACAAGATGTTTAACTTTGATGGCTTAAATAATTTGATCGGTACGCCTGAATTACTTGCCCGCGGCAAGCGTTACGAGTCAGGTGGTGAGTAGTCACAAAGAATATGCCGGCACGATTGTCGCTACTAGTCGGAGTCGGCACGCGATCGCACGACCCAGGAAGAGACGCTTTTTGCGCCAGTAAAACGCTTGATAACTGAAGCGTCATCACACCTAAATCGTCAACCATATTTAAAAATTAATCTTGAACTTTGATTGGAAACCCGCATGAAAACGTATCGCATCGCCACGATTCCCGGTGACGGCATTGGTAAAGAAGTTGTCCCTGAAGGGCAAAAAGTGCTTGAGGCACTTGCGCGTCAAAACCCTGCCTTGAAATTTGAATTCGAAAATTTTGACTGGGGTGGTGACTACTACCGCAAGCACGGCATGATGATGCCTGAAGATGGGCTCGATCCATTGCGCAATAAAGATGCGATTTTGTTTGGTTCGGCAGGCGATCCGCATATCCCCGACCACATCACGCTGTGGGGCTTACGACTCAAAATCTGCCAAGGCTTTGATCAGTACGCTAACGTTCGCCCTACCCGCATCTTGCCGGGCATTGATGCACCGCTTAAGCGCTGCACGCCAGCCCAACTCGATTGGGTGATTGTGCGCGAAAACTCAGAAGGCGAATACTCTGGTGTGGGTGGTCGCGCGCACCAAGGGCACCCGATCGAAGTCGCAACCGACGTCAGCATGATGACACGTGCGGGTGTCGAACGCATCATGCGTTACGCCTTCAAACTTGCGCAGTCTCGTCCACGCAAATTGCTGACTGTTGTCACCAAATCAAACGCACAACGCCACGCGATGGTGATGTGGGATGAGATTGCCGTGCAAATTGCAAAAGAATTTCCGGATGTAACGTGGGATAAAGAGCTGGTGGATGCCGCGACAGCGCGTATGGTCAATCGCCCCGCCACACTCGATACACTAGTGGCAACTAACCTGCACGCCGATATTTTGAGTGATCTCGCGGCCGCCTTGGCAGGCAGTCTAGGTATCGCGCCCACCGGCAATATCGACCCAGAGCGGCGCTACCCGTCGATGTTTGAACCCATCCACGGCTCGGCCTTTGACATCATGGGCAAAGGCTTAGCAAACCCGATTGGCACCTTTTGGTCAGTGGTGATGCTGCTTGAGCATTTGGGTGAGCAGGCCGCAGCCGATCGATTGATGGCCGCGATCGAGGCGGTAACCGCCAACCCAAGGCTGCACACGCGAGATTTAGGTGGCTTGGCCACCACCGCACAAGTCACCGCGGCGGTGTGCGAAAAAATCGCCTAATTACTGCGTGGGCTGAATCTGCTGAAGATCAGCCACGCGCTTAGCCACTAGCATCGACCACTTGTTGAAGGCTGCCTTGGCATAACCCCAAGACTGAAACGAACTCATGTAGCCGTTCGCCCAAGTCTGGGCTGCCTGCGCAGCACCTGCATCGAGCTCTGCTGCATACTTACGACCAATTTCAGTGTCGCGACATTCGGCTAATACCGCGCCGCTTGCTCCATCGCGAAATTGCATTTCCATGCCCGTTTCACCCAAATAGGGCGTCGACCCAGCGGGACGCCCAGTGGCCTTGCCCGAACTCGCCTCAGCAATAAACGCGTAGGGGATCAAGGTACCTGCAACGCTACCAGGAACAGAGGTTGGCACTAAATCTGTCAACGCAATGCGCAGTACCGCAACACCAGGCCCTGCCTGCGAGACGATCTGTAGCTGACGCTTGAGCGAGTCTTGAAGCGTTTGATAGAAGTAATCGGTCAATTACTTCAAGTCAGCGGGATCCACCACGGGGATCTTGCCATCTTTTGAATCTTTCGGTGCCATCAACGATACGACGATAGGTTCGATCTGAATCTTTTTATATTTTTTTGGATCAAAACGCATGTCTCGCCAGCACTCGATACCCTGCATGGCAGCGACCGGTTTGAGCCTCGCGTAGTTGGTTAAAAAACCGCTTTGCGTCAGACGGGCAGAATCTATCGCCGTCACGTTTTCGCCAGTACCGAGCGCCGCCTCATAGGTTTTGCAACCAGTGAGCGCGCCCGTAACCAGCGCACATAAAATTACACCCACAACCAGTCGACTGCGCACGAACAATTTTTTTGCGTTACGCATCTATTTCGCCTTACCCATGACATAGTCTGGCAGCACCGTCACCACCTCAGGGAAAACCGTCACGATGACGATACAAATGACCAGACAGATAAAAAACGGAACCGCGGCAAGCGCAATCGTATTGCTGTCTTTGCCTGTCATATTTTGCAACACGAATAAGTTAAAGCCCACCGGTGGCGTGACCTCTGCGATCTCAACCAACAAGACGATAAAGATTCCAAACCAGATCAGATCGAAACCCGCTTTTTGAATCATCGGCAACACGACGGCTGCGGTCAGCACAATCATGCTGATGCCATCGAGCGCGGTCCCTAAAATCAGATACACCACCACCAAGCAAGCGATTAGCGCGTAGGGCGAAAGTTGCATGGCATTCACCCATTCAGCTAGCTCGCGAGGCACACCGGTAAACGCCATCGTTTTGGTCAAGAAGGCAGCGCCAGCCAAGATGATCATGATCATGCAACTGGTGCGCGTGGTGCCCATCAAGCCTTCCCAGAAGTTTTTCCAGGTCAGCGAGCGACTGTAGGCGGCGATCGCCAACGAGCCAAAGACGCCATAGGCCGCACACTCGGTTGCTGTGGCGTAACCGGCCACCAGCACCCAAACGATAAATATGATTAACAACATACAGGGGATTAAGTTACCGCTTTTTTTCACCTTTTCAAGAAAGCTTGACGGGGGGTCGGCAGCAGGCACTTTTGATGGATTTCGGATCGACCACCAGGCGATATAGCCCATGAACAACGCCATCAAAATCGCAGAGGGAATAAAGCCCGCAAGAAAGATTCGAATAATTGAGGCGTCGGCGGCGACGGCATACACCACCATCGTGATCGAAGGCGGGATCAGAATCCCTAACGTACCAGACGTGGCCAAGGCGCCCAACGCCAGCTTTTCGTCGTAGCCGCGCTTTTTAAGCTCGGGCAAGGCCACCTTTGCAATCGTGGCACAGGTGGCGGCAGACGAACCACTGACTGATCCGAAGATGCCACAGCCCAGCACCGTTGTGTGCATTAAGCGGCCAGGCACGCGGTTGAGCCAAGGGCGTAGCCCTTCAAACATTTCTTCACTTAATTTTGTTCTGAACAGGATTTCACCCATCCAGATAAACAAGGGTAAGGCCGCAAGCTCCCAAGAGGCGTTAGTCTCCCAAAACGCTGAGAATAAATTTTTGCCGGGTTGTGTGTTGACAAAAAAAGCTTGTCCGACCCAGCCGCAAATCGCCAGTGTCATCGCGATCCAGATGCCGCCAGATAAAAACAACAACATGATGATCAGTAAAAACAAACCGATTCCGAGCGTTTCCATAAAGTATCTCTAAAAATTGCAGACTAAGCGTCGAAAAAACCCAATAGTCCTGTGCCTGAGGGCGTAAAGCTTTAGCAAGTCAGCAGACGCAAAACGCGACGACTACCTTGAGAGCCGAGTACCAAACGCGCGAGAAAAAAGATACGCGCTAAACCCACGACGGCCGCTTTAGACATCAGAAGAAAAGTCACCCTGCGCATGCCGCTCTTCGACGGCAACCACATAGGTTGGCCGATTACCGCGCGCCACAATCACAAGCTCGTCGACAACGGCAATAAAAAATAACCACGCCCCGACCAGAAAAGACATTTGTGGAATCCACATCGGCATAGGCAGGAGCCCGCCGGCAACATCTTTAAAGACATAGCTTTCGTACGTAAACAAGGTCGCTGACCAAGCTAGGTACCCCACCGCAACTGCAGCACAGGCAAGCGATACCAATTCAAAAAGGTGACGCGGCTTGGGTGACAGTTTTTCGAGCAGCAAGGTGACGCGCACGAAATCGCCGTGCTTAAAAGCATGCGCCATGGCTAAAAATGCAGCGGCGGCACATAACCAGGCGACGACGTCGTTAACCGCGCCCGTCTTAACACCAAACTCGCGCAACACGCTTTGCCCAACCATCAAGGCGCAAATCGCGCACACGCACAGAGCGGCGATGCCGCCCGCCACGAGGTACAACGTATCAAGAAACTTTCTCATGGGGCGACATCACTTTAGTCTAAAAAATCAACAAATAAAAACTACTTAGCAGGAACAAGTTTGCGGTATTCAGCAATTAAAGCGGTGCCCTGCGCACCAGCTTTCTTTTCCCAGTCAACAGCCATGGTGGTGCCGATCTTGTTGAACTCAGTCAAGAACGCTGCAGACGGCGGTGTCACTGTCATGCCATTGTCAGCCAACACTTTTTTCAGCACAGCTTCTTTTTCTGCGCTGATTTTCCAGCCGCGTTCCTGCGCCTCGGCAGCCACTTTCGTGACAGCCTCTTGGGTGGCTTTGTCTAACGCATTGAACGCTTTTACGCTCACAATGACGGCATTTTTCGGAATCCAAGCCTGAAATTCATAGAAAAACTTCATGCTCTCGTAGGTTTTAGTATCCACGCCCGTCGCGCTTGAAGACAAGTAGGTTTCAACCACGCCCGTGGCAAGTGCCTGACTAAGTTCAGCCGCCTGAATCGTGACAGGTATCATGTTCATCATTTCAGCTAAGCGAGCAGTGATTGGCGAATACGAACGCCATTTCAGACCCTTCATGTCGGCCACGGCATTAACAGGCTTCTTGGTGTAGATACCTTGAGGCTGCCACGGCACCGTGTACAAGATCTTCATTCCTTGACCTTCGAGGTACTTATCCAGCGCTGGGCGCTGAACTGTCTCGAGCTTTGCGGCGTCGGCATAGCTGCCCACAAGCGATGGCAGACCATCCATGCCGAATAGTGGATTTTCATTTTCGTAATTGACCAGCAGAATCTCGCCCAACTGCGCCTGACCGCCCTGCACAGCCCGCTTGATCTCTGGGGCCTTAAAGAGCGAAGCATTTGCGTGCACCACAATTTTGAGCTTGCCTGCCGTAGCGGCATCAACTTGCTTGGCAAAGTATTCGAGGTTTTCAGTGTGGAAATTGCCCGGCGCATAGGCCGAAGGCAAATCCCATTTAGTTTGTGCCTGGGCCAAGCTGGTCAAACCAACACAGGCCAAGGCAGCGGCCAAGCGAATAAGAGGTAAGCGGGACATGGTGTCTCCTGGACGATGGATTAAGGTAAAAGGTACAACTCGACGCATCAGGTGCTACTGCGTACACAAGGGACTGCATTCATACCGAACGGCGCAGATCAACGCTTGCGCACTGCACCATCACGGATGGCAAACATAGTAACGAAGAAGTAACATCCATGCTTAAAATCGGCAAAAAAATACGAAGATTAAGGGATTCATTTTGAACGCACACTACGAACTATTACTGAAAGGCAACAGCCTGAGCTTTAAGGGGGGCTTTTTTGGGCTTTGTAACGTGGCTTTGCTTACCGCCGCAGATGGCACCCGTATCCTCTTCGATACCGGCCATTACTGCGTGCGCAAAGCCTTGCTGGCAGGCCTCAAAGAGCGCGGCTTAGCTCCGACGGATATCGATTTGGTGTTCTTATCTCATTTGCATTTTGACCATTGTCAAAATCTGGATCTTTTTAAAGGCGTCAAGGTCTGCGTCAGCGAAACCGAACTTGCCTATGCACGTAACCCGCACCCAGACGACTTGTTCGTGCCCTGGAAAATTCATGAACTCCTCGCCGAGTTTGATGTCCGCATCCTACCCAAGCGCGGCGAACTTGTGCCCGGCGTCGAGCACTTTGAAGTGCCGGGCCATACCACGGGCTCGCAGGCCCTGCGCTTCACTCAGGCCGACGGGCGCCGCGTGGTCTTAGCAGGCGATGCGGTCAAATATCCTAAAGAGGTATTAGCCCAAATGAGCGATATGTGTTTTGCCTCGCCCGAAGACTCAAAGCGCTCAATTGCCGAGATCTGCGAAGGAACGGACATCATTGTGCCAGGGCATTTTCCTGAGATCTTCAGACGTAACGGGGGCTGGATTTGGGATGAGTCGCCTTCAATCGAGCTGGTTTTGCGTTGAAGGATCAGGATTTCCCTAGGTTTCGCTCAAAATAGCCATCTATTTAAAAATAATTCGTACATTTCTCATTTTTTTTAGGTATATTGAAAGTTCGATGGGGAGTAGCTCCAGTTCTTTGTGATCCGGTTCGAATTTGATCTCACAAAGGGCACGTCAAGTCGTCATTACGAAGCGAAAGCTTCCGGCTTGTCGGGCACATAACTGAACCATAACAAGCCGAGCAAGACCTTCGATCAGTGGCCTAACAAGGCATGTTTTGTCCAAGACGTTCTGTTGATTTTTTCAACGCGCGGTGCGGCATTTCAATTCTTGTTGGGCTTGTGATTGATTGTCCTTTTAAGGCTTGAACATGGAACTATTTTCCTCCACCTGGTGGTCGGCTCTGCTCGCCATTATCCTGATTGACCTTGTACTCGCGGGCGACAACGCAATTGTCATTGCGCTTGCTGCTCGTAAACTCCCCCCCGCTTTACAAAAGAAAGCCATTTGGTTCGGTACCGTTGGGGCAATTGTCGTGCGCTCTAGCCTGACCGTTGTCGTGGTGTGGCTACTCAAAATCCCTGGCCTCATGCTGATCGGCGGCCTTGGGCTTCTTTGGATTGCCTGCAAATTGATTCTCGATACCGGAGATGACAAAGAGCACGACATTCGCGTCACCTCTTTCTGGGGTGCAATGAAAACCATCATCGTCGCCGATGCCTTAATGGGTATTGACAACGTTCTTGGGGTCGCTGGCGCTGCGCAAGGCTCGTTTGATCTCGTCGTGATTGGTTTGCTGATCAGCGTTCCAATCGTCGTGTTTGGTAGCACGCTCGTACTTAAGTTGGTCGAGCGCTGGCCTGTCATCATCAATATCGGCGCAGCGGTTCTTGCCTTTACTGCAGCCAAAATGATTACCGACGAAGCCCTGCTCGACCCGATCTTTGACGGCACTGCACGCATTAACGAGATCGCGCGCTGGGCAACCTACGGCATCGCCATCGCGCTTGTGCTCATTGTGGGCAGATACGCATCACGCAAATCAAATAGCAATACACACTCTTCAACAACACTCGCCAATCATAAAATCTAGGAGAATGTCACATGGAAACCCTTATTGTTTACGTTAATGATTCTGAATACGCGCGCAACCAACTAGCGACAATGATTAATGCCCGCCAACCCACCAAATGTGTGCTGGTGGGCTGCCCACCCAAACTGAATCGCCATATTTCAAGGTGGATCTCGGGCGGCGCCCGCAAAAAATGGCAAACGCAATGGTCAGAGACGGCCTGCGCTGAAATTTCACAGGCCTTTGTTTCTGAGGGTCATCAGTTCGTGAATCGCGTCGCTTTTGGCCCACTGATTAATGTCACCAAGCAACTTCAGGGTGAATTTCTTGGGGCGCGCGTGCTGGATGCTCGCAGACCCAAGCTGGCGCAAACTCCTGAGCCTATCGTCGAAGGGCAGCAAGCTCAGCCTGATTTAGTATCGACGGCCATGGGCGTCGCCGCCACCACCGCGATTTTGGCCTTGGCAGCAGATTAACGTTTTTTAGCCCGTGTGAATTCCCCTTCGCGCTTGCGAAGGTCAGAATTCAAATTTCCAACTATGATTAACAGGCTCAGGCTCTCTTTTGAGGGACTGAGCCTTTTTTGTGCACCCTGATGTTTCTAGCCGTGACCTTTATGGTGGGATACTGACCTGATAATTGATAAAAAATGACAGAGACAACGCAATCTTCAACCAGCCCTGTGGGCCCGTTTGCCGGGCTGACCGTCATCGAACTCGGGCACAGCGTCGCCGCGCCCTTCGCGGGACAAATTCTCAGTGAGCTTGGGGCACGCGTCATCAAGATTGAAAAGGCGGACGGCGACGACGCCCGCCGTTGGGGCCCTCCCTTCTGGGAAGGTGCCTCCGCTTTTTTTCAAGCTCTGAACCGCAACAAACAATCGGTGGTCTGCGAACTACGCGACCCCGAACAAATCGCTGCCCTCAAAGATCTGATCTGCAACGAGGCTGACATCATCATCCAAAATTTGCGCCCGGGTCACGTTGAGCAGCTGGGTTTAGACGGCAAAAGTCTGTTGGCGCGACAGCCCCGCCTCATTTATTGCAGCCTAGGGGCCTTCGGCCGCGAAGGTCCGCTCAAAACACGCCCAGGATACGATCCATTGATGCAGGCCTTTGGTGGCATCATGAGCACCACCGGTGAGCCTGGCAGACCCGCCGTACGCGTGGGTGCCTCGATTGTCGATATGGGCACGGGTATGTGGGGCATCATCGGAATCCTGACTGCCCTTTACGAGCGTCAGGTGTCTGGATTGGGTCGCATCGTTGATGTGTCTTTGTTCGAGACCGCGACCTGTTGGGTGTCCTTGCTCGCGTCGCAATACTTGGCCTCAGGTCAATTAGCGGGCAAGCAGGGCTCTGGCGCTCCAGGTATCGTGCCCTACAAAGGTTACCTGACCAGCGATGGTGAAATCGTGATCGCAGCGGGTAGCGATGGTTTGTTTAAATCTTTGGCCAAGGTCTTAGGGCGACCCGAATGGCTAGACGACGCACGATTTGTCGACAACCCTGCGCGCGTCGATCACCAAGCCGAGCTTTATGGCATGATCGAGGCCATCGTGTCCACTCAAACGACTGCGCATTGGACTGCCCTGCTAGAGGCCGCTGGTGTGCCCTGCGCCCCGGTCAATGATCTGGCGCAAATGCTTGCCCACCCGCAAACCGAAGCACTCGGCTTAGTACAAGACGTCCCGGGCACCGGCATGCGGTTTCTTGGCCTGCCCATTAGCTTCGATGGCGTACGGCCCAAACCACTTGCGCCTCCGCCAAAACTTGGTGAACATACAGAGCTGTTTTTGAAAAGGAAAAATCCATGACCGCACTCCCCAACTACGAAACGCTTGCCACAGAAGTGATCGGCGCACACGTCTTGAAAGTCACCATCAATCGCCCGCAAGTGGGCAACGCCGTCAATACCCAAATGGGTCACGACATGCTTGACCTCTGGAACCGTCTCACGGCTGACGCGGGTGATATCCGTTGCGTTGTGCTGACTGGCGCAGGCGAAAAAATATTCTGTGCGGGTGGCGATCTGAAAGAGCGCAACGGCATGACGAAAAAGCAATGGACACTACAACACGAACTGTTTGAACGCATGTACTGGACGCTGGTGGATTTGCCCGTGCCGGTAATTGCAGCGGTCAACGGGCATGCTTATGCCGGTGGGCTTGAAATGGCATTGTCGTGCGATTTTATTTACGCAAGCAACGCCGCGCGTTTTGCGCTGACCGAAGTCACATTGGGTATCATGCCTGGCGCCGGTGGCACGCAAAATCTGCCGCGCGCGATTGGCGAGCGACGCGCAAAAGAAATCCTCATGACTGGTAAACCATTTAACGCGCAACAGGCGAATGAATATGGCTTGGTCAACGCGGTACTAGAACCGGCTGACGTGTTGCCACGCGCGCTTGAAACCGCTGAGGCGATCGCCAGCAATGCCCCCCTATCCGTTCGGCAAATCAAAAAATCAGTACGCTATGGTGGTCAAATGGAATTGCGCACGGCCTTCAGATTTGAGATTGAGGCCTACAATCATCTGATCGGCACTGAAGATCGCATGGAAGGCATCGCAGCCTTTAATGAAAAGCGTAAAGCAAATTTCAAAGGGTGTTAAGCGAATGAACGGTGGTGCTGCGGAGGCAGCGCCCGAACGCGCTCAATCGCACGGCGACAATACAACGGTACAGACAAGCAAATAATAATTTTGATACGGAGCACGTAAC
>Ga0114968_10001999_pt1 | contig 15738 bp, 17 predicted proteins | sample M_130807_EF_Meta_FD_87020 | JGI IMG/M metagenome (GOLD analysis project Ga0114968, IMG submission 87020) | Freshwater microbial communities from Lake Montjoie, Canada to study carbon cycling - M_130807_EF_MetaG | ecosystem: Environmental > Aquatic > Freshwater > Lake | place: Lake Montjoie...
CATATTTATGTATTTTAGATTTTATTAATCCAAATTGTTTTTTTAATTCATTTTGTTCTCCAACTAATTGTACATGATCCCTTGCTTCTTGTTGGAACCCATTGCTCGACCATGAAGAATAAAATATATTTGAATCATACTTAATATCAGTTGTTTGAGTATCTAACTCTGAAACATGTATAGTATCAATACCAATTTGTTTAGATAATATTCCAAATTCTTGTTTTTTCAAATGTTTTTTCATTTTTTCATCACCATATTTATTAACATACCAATCAATCCAATACAAGACGAAGCAACTAATAAGTCCAGGATTCATAGCATGAGAATGTAATATTGATTTAGCGTTATGAGTTCTAATTTTATTTAATTGTTTTTCTGTTTGAATACCACGAAAATATAATGTTTTATGTTCAATAGGTTTATTTTTTTTTAAATCATCTTCATAGTCTTCGATTGAAGAATCATTATACATTGCATTTTTAAGTTTACATTTTTTCATTAATAATAAAGAATCAACATCAACAGAGACATTAATCATAAATGTTTTATCATCTATATATTTATCAAAAAATTCATCCATATTTTCTTTAGTTATTTTACCTTTTAGATGGACAATATCATCATATCTATCCATTAATTCATCAGGTATATTATTAGGTTCTACAACTATTATTTTATAATTTTTTAAATCATTTGGTATTGTTTGCCATAGTTCTAATATTCCCCTACCACTTGATCCGCATCCTATAAAAACAAATTTATTAATCATATAATATATATTTAGAATTTAACTTTTCTATCAAACATTGATAAAGATTTAATTGTTTTATCACCCATCTTTTTAAATTTACATTCAGTTGGTTTTTCATCTACTTTACATAATAAGTCAAAAATAATTTCATCACCAAGAAATAATTTATAAAATACATCATAGACTTCCATATTATTGATTTTAGCATAATGGTCAATAGATTTTTCAGAAATACCTTTCATTCTTGTATGATAACCGTTAACTTTATTACCATCTTTATCAGTACCTTCAAGAACATCAATATATGATTTTTTACCTAGATAAATTGATTTTTTAGAAACAATATTATCTGCACCTTTTAAGTCAAAATCAGAATGGAACTGACCCATATCAGAACCAATTAATTCTTTTCCATATTTTTTATTATATGCTTCTTGTAATGTTTTAATTTGTTCATCAATAATATGCATAGAATCAGTATCTTGATAATTAATTTGAATATTTAAATCTTCAGCGAGACACATGACTTCATTCATAATACGTTTAGACATAGATAATACCCAAACACCACATTGTGGTCTATTAAAATGATTTGAAACAGGTTTATAAACTTTAACTCTAGTCATTTTTTCATTAGTTCCATCAATATATTCATAACTATGGATATAATTGTAATTATAATCAAGATAGTTTTCAAATTCATCTTTTTTAGAAAAATATTTATAATCTGTATTAGTATTTTTAAGAATTGTTTTACCATAAGCTGAATTCATAAGTTCTTTATAAACCATTTGAATTGGATTTTTAACTTTTTTCATTTCAACACGTTTATTAAATAAGTATTTAATAGTTTCAGCGATCTTATAATTAAAACCATCATTAAAGTAATAACCTTTAATAATATCAAATTCAATCTTTTGATACTCAATAGCATCTTCAAGTGCAATTTTATCAATATAAACAGTTTTACCAACCATATCATTAGAAAACATTCTAACACCATTTTGATCAACATATGAAAGAAGTGGAAATTTACGATTAATACCAACTTTATTAATTTTAATTTCAACAAAATAACCATCATATTTTTTAACATCTTCATATTTAATTGTTTGTAATACTTTTGGTTTACCTTTTAAGAAACCAAGTCGAGCCATCGCAGAAGGATATAAACTTACTGCATCAAAATCATTTACAATTTGTTCACAAATCATTTTTTTATTTTCACAACACATAGTTCGACCACCAACAACACATTTCATAATAAATTGTTGAGGCACACCAGATAATTGATAAATACCATCATAACAACCTTGTTTAATTAAATATTTATCAGCTAATGATGCAAGTGAAATAATATCATTAACATCTAATTGTGTAACTTCTAACATCCAATTACGAAATACATTGTAACCTTTTTTAAGAACTTGACAATCCATAATACAATAATTTTTAGAGTATTGGATACAATCATAAGAATCATCAAAGTCAATATTCCATTTTTTAACATTTTCATCAAATTGTTTTTTATCTTCATCACTTTTAATATATTGATATGCTTGAAATTTAGGAATAATTTGTTTTTTAATATTATATTCACAATAAGCATCATAAGGCATAACTTCTTTTTTAATTGTTTTTTGTTCTTCTTTAGTAAAGAAACATTCAGGGAACTTAGATAATTTCATATTAATAAGTTTAAGTGAATCTTTAATTTTAATATTAATTGTTTTTTTGATCTTGGCATTATAGAATTTACATTCACAAGACATAAAAGAATTGTTACGAGAAATCTCATTAATAGCAAATAAATGTTTAATAATAAATCTAAAATCATAATCTGCATTGTGAGCGATTAATAATGTATTTTGAGTAAGTTCATTTAAGAAGTCTAAACCGCAGTTTTCACCAATTTTAGAAATAACTTTATCAGAATTATTATATACACCACAAACAAGATATGGTTTATGTTTATCATTATCTTTTTTATCAACATAAGTTTCAAAATCAAAGAATATAATATCTTCATATACTTTATGATATTTAGGTAATTGTTTTAATCCTTCATCATAATTATCATTATCTTCATCTACATTAACAGGTTTACAATTAGATTCTAAATATTCAAGATTATCAATATAATCAACTTTATCATTATAGATAGTGTTAAGAATAAATTCACAGTTATCAATCTTTTTAAGACATGTATCTTTATTTTCAACCATAGTTTTAATAATTTTATAAGATGATGTCATAACATCTTTATTGTATACATAAGATATTTTAACTTTATTAATAATAGTTTGACCATTTTCTATATCTTTTAATTCATCATAATGTTTAACATAATAAGTAGATACATTAATATCTTCATTTAAGAAATAATGTTTTTCTAATAGACCAAGTTTATATTCTGGACCTTCAGTTCCATACTTTTGATCATCTTTATGTTTTGTGATTTGTTTGATTCTAATTCTAATTTTTAATTCATTACAAATATTTTTTAATTCACATTGGGGAATTTCTCGCATGTTACATTTTAATTTTAATACTTTTAATTTTTCTTCTTCTAAACCAGCGTTACGAAGAGCAAAGATTAAACAGTTATCATTATATGCTTCAATATTATCATTAGCTTCTTTTTCAGTAAAAATTTGGTATCTTTTTAAATCAATATCAGTATTATTAAAATATGGAAAATAAGCACCACCACGTTTTGATTTAGTTTTTGTTTTACCTTTATCTTTACCAGTAGGAATGATACGTTGTTTTTCTTTATTAATTTGTACAGTAATATAACCTACTTCTAATACTTCAGTAATAAGAATACCATCAGATACTTTTTCTGCTTTTTCAATAATATTATCTTTTTCAATAAGTTCAAGTAATCTGTATTTGTTATTATCATTAAGAGTATAAAATGTATTATTTACTTTAAGAACAACTTTTTGACCAGATAATACTTTGATACAAGAACGAATTAAAGCTTTGATTCTTAATTTGTCACTTTCAACATTAAAAGTTTTAGATCCTGAAGGTAATAATTGTAATAATTGTGGTTCATATTCATTTTCATATTTTTTAACTAAACCTGCAATATATTTATTTCTTTGTTCTAATTCTTGTTCTTTTTGTTTTTCTAATTCTCTAGCTTCTTTTTGTTCTTGTTTAATTTTTTCTATTTCAGCTACTGATTTAACTTTAATACTAACTTTTTCAAGTTTTTTAAGTTTATTATATTTATTTTGTGAAATAGTATCAATTCTTTTCATTTGTGATTGATTTTTATCTTGTTTTGCTTGTTTGAATTTTTGTAACAGAGCAACTGAATTATTTAAAATATTTTTTGCGATTTTATTGTTATTGTATAACTTTTTTGAGAGATTGAGGAGATTAACAACGTTTGTCTGATTTACCATTTTCTATATATATAATTTAGATTTTATTTTTTAAGTAGTTTAATTAAAATTATAAAAATATTTTTCTATACTAAAAAATTTTTAATTCTATTTAAAAATAAAAATATTATACTATAATATAGAAATGGTATTTTGTGAAACTTGCAAAATCAATACTTCAAATATGACATCACATGCAAAAAGTAAAAAGCATTCAAATGGAGGAAAGACACCCTCGAAACAAAATAAGTTATCTGACAACCCTGATTATCATAAAAATTATTACATGAATAATAATTTAAAAGATAAATACAAACAAAAAAAACATTGTAATTGTTGTCAAAAAGATATTGCAATTTATAATTGGTCTAAACATGTTCAAACTGAGAAACATAATAAAAGAGAAAAAGCATTAGAAAAACCAAATAGATTAGTTCAAATAGAATTAATTGACCAAGATCCTTTAACAATTAAAGAAGAAGATTTAACTGACAATGATGAATAAATTATAAATCAGCCCATATAATCCTACCTCCTTTTTTCTTTATTTCAATCGCTTTTTCTATTTGTTTTTTTGTAAATTGTCCAGCTAGCTTTGGTGTTTTTTCATTAACCTTTTTCTTTGGTCTACATACAGTAGGTTCTTTTTGACCTTTATATTTTGTTCCACACGGTAGTTCAATTCCTTTATCCTTCAAAGCATTGAGGTTCAACCATCTCTCATCTGACCAGCGTTGTAATGCTCCCTTATTTGATTTATTTGTAGGTTTAGTCTTACCTTCAGAAGCCAATTTCATACTTCTGTAAGCACTATGTTTTTCTTTACTCATATATATTATAATTAAATATTATAAATATAAATATTATATAAATGTATATGTCTGAAAGGAAGAGAAAACTTGAGTTGATATTAAAAGAGGAAGATTTAGCCCTTACAAAGATAGCAGATGATAACGAACCAGATGAATTAGACAATTTACCACTATCTAAATTAACTAAAGGGGTAGGATACTTAAAAGATGGTTGGATCTTAGAAGACAATGAATTTATATGTGTAGAATGTGATAAAGTCTTTAAAAAGAAGAATTTAAGAAAGGATGATATATGCAAGAAATGTAAAAGATTATAAATAATTTTGTCTGGTAAATATTGGTTTCTTTTCAGGTATTGGTATAGGGTCAGACGATTGTAATATTGGTGATGAATTTTCTGTATTTAATAATAATTGCTTCTCTTCAGTGGGTGTAGTTGGCTTTGATGTTTTCATGTCGATATCAATAAGTCCATAACAGCAACGAGAGTGTCTTAGATGTCCTATAAATGATGATAATAAAGCAATTAAACTAATCATTAAATTTATATATTCTAAATCCATAATAAATATATTATTATCTTATAATATAATATAATGAGTGTAAATATAGGTTCAATAAGTTTAAGTGATAAAACAGATGGTGTGTATTTGGGCTCTGTGAATCTTTCTAATCTAAATTCAGATGCTAATTCTATTTTATATTCAGTAAATGGAAGTGATATTAAAGGAGATAATAATATTCTTAAATTTGAAGAAGATATTAAAAAACTAACAGTAAGTGAATCAATGTCATATGTTTCAGCATATCCTATAGGAGTTGAAACAGCAAATAATGATAATACTTTCTTTACTGGTGTATTAGCACAAAATAAGAACAGTGTAGATGGTTCATCGGCTCATTTATTAATTACAAATGATTTAGGTACAGATAGTTCTTTTTATGGTGGTTTAGATATGTTCTCATCTAATTCAACAGTTCAGTATAACCAATTTGGGTCTATGCCAAATGCTTTAGGTTTATCATCACAATCATCATCTATTGTATTGACAGCAAATGCTGGAGCAAGTGAGAATAAAGCACAGAACTCAAATATTTTTTTAACTTATAGTGATGGGACAAAAGCACATTACATCAATAATGCTGGAAATATAGTTGTTGGAGCAAATAATCCAAGTTATAGTGGTAGTAGTTATAACGGAGATAATGGAGGGACAGATAAAGTACTGATGAGTAATGGAAATGATGGATTAAAATGGGTATCGATTGCTGATTTAAAGACTATGTTAGGTATATAAATTAATAATAATATATAATTATTAATTTTAAGCAATTGTGATATAAGCAGTAAGTGTTGGAGTTCCGCTTACTACTACTAATCTTATTGTTGGAGCACAACAACCAGCTACGCTAAATCCAAAATCGCCAGCACCTGCTAAAGTACAACTATATTGACTGGTATAATAATCTCCATTATCGACACTAAATTGAAGAGCTAATACACAAGCACTTGATGTATTACCATAAACTGTACAATTAGATACAGCATATGTTCCACCTACTGGTTGAGATACATCGCCAATGATAGTTGCATTATTATCCCATACTTTAGATGATAGATAAGGACCTGCTTGAACTACTTTTAAATTATCACCATCATAAACATTACCAGAAACGCTAACAGTAGGAGTATTAGCAACATTTACTAATAGATTGTGTGAGGCATCGGTTATAATTTCATTACCAGATGTATCATTTATGTTAACGGCTAGATTATTAATACCATCCACTAAACTAACTGAACCGAGATAAAGAGACATTTATATATTATATATTTATAATTTAATTTTATGAATAATTTAAAAATAATATTAAATTAGCAATAGGATTGATTATAGAGAATCTGACCCAATTATAACTTCCAGCTGGGATATTGAAACCTATAGGTGCACCAGACTTAACTGTATAAGCATACTGAGTAGGATAATATGTAGTATCATCATCTGATAATTCTAATGTTAAAATACAATCAGCATCTGTAGAACCATAAACAGTTAAATTTTTATATAAATATTCTATTTGATATGCTAATGTATTTGAAGACACATATCCATCAGCAATTTGAACACTTCCACCACTTGGTAGATTTTGAACAGATACTTTTACATTTCCAGAACCATCAACAGGATCAATAATAGTAACATTAGACCCTGGACCACTTGATACGGTATATGTTGTAGAAGTTTTATAAATAGTTTGAACATTTAGAACAGTCATATCACCATCAGTAGCATCAATTCTTAATTTAAAATATCTATCTTTTACAGTTAATTTATAGAATTGTGTATCTGCTTGAGCAGAAATTGATTGCGTAGTTTGATAATCAACAGTTAATTTATCTTGTGAATAAATATAAGTTAAATCATAACCAGTATCGCATTTGATAGATATATTTATTTCTACAAAATCTAAAATATTATCGTATTGCTGTCCTAAAAAAAAATCTCCATTCAAAAGCGGTACTATAGTAGAATTGTTTAAGGATAAACTCATTATATATTATTACAATATAAATTATTTTATAATTCTATTTTATATATTGTTATGGATATAGTAATAAAAAAGATTTATAGTCAGGATTTAACAGGTTCAGATATACAAATAACAACAAATGGAAAATGTCCAGTTCATTTATATAAAGATTTATTAAAATTTAATTCAATTCAAGAAATATTAGGTGAATATAATAAATGTATAGTGTTGTTTCCTGTTAAATCATCATCTGATGGTCATTGGTGTTGTATGATATATCATGATGATATTAACACATTAGAATGGTTTGACCCATATGGTTTTAGTTGGGATCAAGAATTAAAATATTCAGAAGATACTAAATGGACACAATATAATATTATTGGTCAATTAATGCAAAAAGCGCAAGAACAAGGAATAAAAACAATGTGGAATAAATATAGATTTCAACAATTAAAAGATGGTATTAATACATGTGGTAAACACTCATCAATTAGAGCAAGATTTTCATATTTAAAAATAGATGAATATGCTAAATTAATGCTACATCAAAATGAAACACCTGATTATTTAGTTTCTATTTTAACTTTTATAACATTACGAGATAATAGAAAAGAAGAAGATATAATAAAAAATTGCATTAAAAAATAAATTAATAATTTTCAACTAATGTTTTAATAGCATCATAAAAATCATCGCTTAAAATCAAAATAATTTATTCAATAACCATTTAGTCCCTGCTTTAGCAATAGGTGCGACAGTAGGACCTATAGCAGGAATATGACTGACGCCAAATGATACAGCTTCGGGAGCATACTCTTTAATATATGGTTTAGCAAATTCAAAACCTTTTTTAGCCATAGGAACAGCTTGATCAAAGAACGATGATGTTTTATTAACAATATTATTACCAAAATCCTTAGCCATATTAACAGTAGATGAACCTATTTTTTTAACAAAGTCAAAAATACCACCACCAGTTATATCGTTTGATTCTATTAATCTCTTTTTGGCAATTCTTGCTGTTTTACTTTTTAAGATTTTGTTTATATGAGGTTTCAATTCATCTGGAGTATATTTCTTAAAAGTTTTAATATTATGAAGAAGGTAATCTACATGTTCTGGCTTAGTTCCTTTAAAAAAACTACTACCTTCGGAATTATCTGTTTTAACAAGTTTTTTTAATTTTCTTATATAAGAATCCATATATAATATCATAAGAAAAAAATTTTAAAAACCTATTGAAAAAAGTTTAATTTCAATGTGGTTGAAATAATAATTCTTTCATTAAAGTATCAATAATAATAAAAACATCACCTTTTTCATCAAAATGAGTAGTTAATATTTTAATTGTATAATTTAAACAAGAAACTTTAATCTTGACTAATAATTTTTTCATCTAATATTTCGTCTTCTAATTCTTGAATTTCCATTCTAAGTGTTGTTTTTTCGATAATTAGTTTTTCTAATCTTTTTTTCATTTCTATTAATTGTTTTTCTTTAGTATCAGTTTCAGATAAAGTAGCAGATTTACCGCATCTACAACAAACTAAAACATAAGCTTTATATTTACATTTACAATTTGAAGATATATCCATAATATTATTATATTATTATATTATATAAAAAATGCCTGCACAAATTTTAGCATCGTACGTTGAAGATAGAAATGGTGATATTTATAAATTTGATAAAACTTTATATGATCCAAAATTACCACGGAGTGATTTATTACCAACCCGTAATATTTTATTACAACAATATGAAATAGCACATAAAGCAAAAAATAAAAAAAAAATGGCAGAAATAAAAATAAAAATAGATGCTATAAATAAACTAATTGAACCATTTGTTAAAAAAATATCAAGAACTCAATATAATAAAGAAATAAATAAACTCAGATATACTAAAAATTAAAGAACCTTTACAGCGTTTTCTGATATGATACAAGTTGGATATGAACGTTTTATTACAACCCATCTACTAGGAACATCTTTAAGATAATTTAATTGGTCTCTATCAAAACCATAATATCTACGACATAAATTAGATACAGCTGAAAAGTTAGATTTTGGGAACAATACTACTTCTTCAGATTCGTTTAAAATAATTTTTGTTGCTTGATTAGCAAGAATAACATGATGAACTGCAATTGTTGTAATATTAGTTGGTGCTCTACCAATTTCATAACATTGGTCTCTAAATCTTCTAACTGCTTCATTTAGTGCTTTATTAGTAATACTTTCGATATCATCAAATATACAAACAGAATCTTTAAATTCAGATACATCTAATGGAGAAGATAGAATTGAATCATCTAATTTAACATAATGTAAATTTTTTATTTTTGTAAATGCTGGATCATCTAATTTTGGACTAAATACAAATATACCATTTTTTGGATATTTTTCTTTATATGTTTTAAGCCAATTTCCTATGAATGTTGATTTACCAACTCCAGCGGGTCCAAATACAGCCATACGCGATGATTCTTGTAATGGGACTGGTCTTACTTCACCTTCTGATTTTGATATAATAAAATTCTTCTTTTCTAAATCTTTTAATAATACTTGTGCTTGATCATAAGCTTCTTGTAAATTTCTGCTATTATTTAAATAACCTTTTTTACTTTCTCTTATTGATTTCTTTAACATTGCTATTTGTGTTGTGCCTACATTCTTTAATCCTGTATAAAATGATTTTGGTAAAATATCATCTCTATTTACTGCTGTCATCTCATTTTTACTACCATCATCATCTTTAACATGTATCGTTTGTGGCTTCTGCTTCTTATTTTTATATATTACCTCCGCTATTGGTTGACCTGATTTAAATGATAACATCTATATATTAAGGCTTATATTATATTTTTTTACAACTTATATTTTATATAACATAAATAATTCACTAAAATAATTTAATAAATGATGAAATAGTTATATTAAATAAAATATTAAATAAGAAACATATTAAAGAAAATATATTTATAACAAAAATAGTTCATTGTTCAACATCATCTGATGGTGGTTTAGAATGGGATGATTATTTTAAGATGGATTATAAAGAATTTTTAAATGATGTTGAAAAAAGTAAAAATTATTTAGATAGTATTATTCAAAATAGAATATCTAAAGATGAATATGATAAATTACAAGAAAAAAAAGAAAAAGAAAAGAAAATGTTTGAAAGATTACAAAAAGTACCAGAAAGATATAGAAAGAGATTACTTTAAATTATATTATAATCTGTACAAATATTATTAATATTTTAGACATTAAATTTAATCTGTATTATATATTATATAGATTATGCCATACAAACTTGTTAAGAGTGGTAAAGGTTATTATGTTGAGAATAAAGATACAGGTAAACGATATTCAAATAAACCAATTCCTTTAACTAATGCCAAAAAACAGATGAAAGTTCTATACATGCACTCTAAGGGTGAATTAGGTGGTGAATTTCAAAATGTTAATCCTGATCATCTTGAAGGTGCTGGATTAGCTGATTTTCTTAAAAAAGCATATAATAAAATAGCACAAAAAACAAAATCAGTTGTATCTGGTATTACTGGAAGAGTTCAAGGTGTTATCATGGGTAGAAATGATTATCCACCAGCAGAAAGAGATTTAATTCAAAAATATGGAGATAAAAAAGTTGTAGGTATTTGTGCTTATCGTGAACCTTTAGATAAAAAAGTTAATACATTAGTAAATACAATAACTTTAGGTAAATTTAATGATATTAAAGATAAATATTCAATTGATGAATTATATCATTTATATATGGTTGTTACATTAGAAGGTGGCATACCTATTCTTGTTGAAAAAAATGAAGTTATAAATATTCATGAATATCCGAATATAAAACCTAATGCTCAAAAATTTGAATTAACTATCCCACCTAATTTTAATTTAACTTTTAAACAAATGTTAGATGCTGGACAAGCATATATGGGTAGTGATTGGTTTACATATGATGCTATTAAAAATAATTGTCAACGATTTATTATGTCAATTTTAAATGCTCAACCTGAATTAATAAAAGCAAACCCCGATGTTGGTAAATTTGTCCAACAAGATACAAGTGGATTAGATAGAGATTTATCAAAAACATCTAAAAATTTATTTAATGGTATAACTGGTTTAGCATCTAGATTAAATGTTCTTGCTAAAGGTTATGGTTTTAACCCAGTTATTCACAAATAACTAGTTAAAAGCGTAATAATTTGTAATATACAAATTCTTTTCGGATTCAATCCACTTTTACATAAGTGATTAATAAAAATTATTTTTATTTTATAATATAATATTATATATATTATGAATTACGGTGAATTACTAATACGGGGCGCTGAAAGAAGCACCTATAGAAAAAGACCAATCGATACATTAAAACAAATTGAAAATATTAAAAGCAAAATAAAAGCTGATAAACTTGCTGGTAAAGATGTTAAAATTAAATTAAATGAAAAATTAACTCCAACTGGTATCGCTATTACTGAAGCAAAACGTAAAAGTGGTAGAAAAGCGTTTAAAGAACAAGTTGATTTATTTGATACACAACAAAAATTAAAAGAATTAAAAGATAAAGGTGCTAGTCAAAAAGATATTGAACAATTTTACGCTAAACAATTAAAAATTCAAAAAATGGAAAAAGATCTCATGTTATTAAGAGATGAACCAGAAAAATATCTTGCTAAATTACAAGAATTAAATCAATTAAAACAAGACCAAAATATTCAAAAAGAATTACTAGAACAAATTAAATCACAAGGATTAGCATTAAATCAATTAACACAAATTTATAGCGGAATGCTCACACCAGCACAATTATTAGAAGCATCTCCAGAATTTAAAGATTTAACAAGTTCTGAGAAAAAAGTAGCACTTGCTAATTTACAAAAACAAGTTCCACGTGATAAGGCACAACAAAAAGTAGTTATACAACAAATTTTATCACAACCAAAAGAAGTTGTTGAAAAATTAAAACAAGGTATTAAATTAGAAACTGAATTACAAGAATCACTTAAACCAATTAAAGCAAAAGCTGAAGAAGTTGAAGAAAAACCAAAAAAGAAAAAAGGTACTTTTGATGTTTTAGCAGTTGAATCAGATTATAGAAAAGAAGCAACTAATAAAATATTAATTATTATACAGGTGACAAAATTTGATTCACCAGAACAAAAAGATTATGTTATAGATAATATTGATGGTTATCTTGAAAATATGAGTGATGCTCAATTAGAAAAATTATCAAATACTAAAATTGAACAATTTATTAGACAATATAAAGAAGAATATGACCAAATTAAACCAAAAGCAACAGATGTTTTATTTGAAGAAGCAGATAGAGATGAAGCAGAAGCACTAGTAGAAGGTGAAAATATAGTTAGAGCGGTTGATGAAGCAGAAAATGATGAAGTTGGAGAACAAGAAATACATCCACAATTAGAACCTTTATTACCTGCTGTTGCTGAAAATTTACAAGAACTCGATGGAATTAATGAAGATGAAGCAAATATTGATGCTGTTGATGCTTTACAAGGTGTATCAGCTGATGTTGATGAAGAATATCAAAAATATGAAACAGAATTAACACAAAATGCTATTAATTTTTATTTAGATAATCATCCAGAAATTGATAGAAATAGTTTTAATACACAAATATTAAATGATCCTGATTTAGCAGAAAAATTAAGAATGGATTATGTTATATCTCAACCATCACAATATGATATTAAAGATATAACTGAAAGTGAAGGTAAAGAAGAAGCAGAAGAAGAACCACAAGCTACAGCATTGGAACCAGGACAAGAAATATTTTCAAATAATGGTGCTTATAATGCTTTTACAAATGTTCCAAAAACTGGTGTTTTATCTAAAAAACAATTAACTAAATTAAAACTCGAAGATTTACAACAAGTATCTCAAGATTTAGGTTTAAATGTTATAGGCAAAAAGACAGTAAAACAATCACATGTTGATGCTATTCAAAAATATAAATCTGGTAAAGGATTTACACCTAAAAAATTAACTGGTAAAGGTTTTGTCCCATTACATAAAATACCGCCTCATGTAATTGCTGGTTCTCTTGCTCATCATATTAAACGTGTTAGAAATAAACGAAAACTTATGAAAGTTCATTTACATAATCCTTTTCAAAATACAGAAAATCAAGAATATAGAAAAAATTTAACTCGTAATGCTATTCATGATGTAAAAGGTGGAAATATTTTTGGATCATTTCTTGCTGGAATTGCTACACCTTTTAGACTCGCTCGAAATATAAATCCTGCATTTGATTTTGGTGTAGGTAAAGTAGCAGATGCTTTAGGAGTTCCAACAATATCACAAGTTATTTCATCATAATTTTATTTTATAATATAATATAATCTTATACTATATTATAAATGAGTCGTAATTTTTCAACAGACGTAGATACACAAAGAGAATATTTTAACGCTTCCTATTTTAATCAATCAGGACAAAATCAAATTGCTAAATATGAAACAACTCTTTTAAAACCATTTTTTAATGATCCTGATAAATGGAAACTTGCTATCAATCGCATGAGAATTCCATTAAGTGGTATACCTCTAACAAGAAATAATATACCTTTTGAACAATGGGAAGTAGGTCTATATTATCAGACAGACGATGAAGGTGCAGGACAACAAGAAGATATACAATTTGTACCACAAATAAATCCAAAATCAGAAACATTAGATACTTATTTCAATTTATCATCTAATTATAATTCACAAGATGTAGCGCTACAGCCAGTATTTGATGTTTTAAGTGAATCAACAATTGCTAATATTAATTATAATATTCAACCAGCATTTGAAAGTTCGAATGGAAAAAAAACATTCTATGTTATGGATAATTTAAATAATGATACAATAAATGTATACCAAAATAATTCAAATGTAGTAGTAGCGACACTTACAGCACCCGCTCAAATAGCACCTAATGTATTAACAGGAATCAGTGCTATATGTGCAGATCAAGCAGGTAATTTTTATATAGGGTATGGTGTAAATAATACAACTACAGGTTTAAATACATTATATATTCAAGAATATACAAGAACAACTGCAACAAGTTGGACAATTGGAATAAATTATTACCCTACAGATGTCAATATTAGTCAATTTGGTGTCAGATGGTCTACGATATGTGTATATAATAATGTAATATATGGATACGCACAAGTAGGTCAAGCGTTTGACTATTTTGATACTTGGGTTTTAGGAACACCTGCAAATGTAGATACTGGAGATTCTGGTAGTTTTAATTGGTTATCAATAGCAGATGATACTTTTATTTATAGATACGATAATACAGGAAACTTAACAGCATCAAATGGTATTATTATAAATTATACATATACACAATATGCAGTTAATAGATTTTTAGGTTTTGATGTAGATGGATATATGTTATTTTATGGTTATACAACAACCAATCCAACAAATACTTATTATGCAATTGACGCAAAATCAGGTTCAGGAGCAATAAAATATACATTTTCACCAACAAATGATTCATATGGTTTACTTTATAATACAACAAATAATATTCTATTTGATTCTGGTCCATATGATATATTTACATATCAAGCATTCTTAAACCAAATAAACTTGGCATTTCAAACTTCTTTCAATAATTTAAAAGCACAAATGGGTTCAACATTTCAACCTACAGAACCACCATCAATAATATATAATGCACAAACCAGATTATTTAATTTAATAGTAGAAGGTCAATATTTAATAACAAATTCAGATGGTTCAAATCAATATAAAATCTTATTTAATCTACCATTATGGAATAAATTTTATTTTCCATCAAATGCGTTTTCACCAAATTATCAAGAGGTTATATTACAGAATTATGGTATAAATGCTGTTTATGGCACTGGTTCGAGTACTACACCACAATTTATATATATTCAACAAGAAGATTCAACTATATATGCCTTTTATGATCTTACTCGTATTATTTTAGGTACTATTAGTATTCCTGTCTCTGGTGATGGAGAAGGTAAAACATTTTCAAATAATGGATTTTCATCTAACAATACAATAAACATGATTACAGATGTTGTACCCGATACAACTACATTAACACCTGGAACTGTTTTAATATATGTTCCTGCTGGTATCCTTAGATGGTATAATTTGTATGCTCAACAACCTTTTCAAAAAGTAGATTTAATTATGTATTATGAAACAAAA
>Ga0114968_10002001_pt1 | contig 15728 bp, 6 predicted proteins | sample M_130807_EF_Meta_FD_87020 | JGI IMG/M metagenome (GOLD analysis project Ga0114968, IMG submission 87020) | Freshwater microbial communities from Lake Montjoie, Canada to study carbon cycling - M_130807_EF_MetaG | ecosystem: Environmental > Aquatic > Freshwater > Lake | place: Lake Montjoie...
CACGCCGTGTGAAGTGGAGGTGATCCTCAAGGGGGCCTCGGACCGCCATTTCTACCGTCTTAACTGGTGGGCGGATCGTGAACCGATGATCCTCATGGTTTACACCCTGGCGCGGCGGGACAATCCGAAGTTTGTCCCCGCCACCTATCGGCTGAAGAAGATTGGGGCGCATGTGCCGCAGGTCTATGCCTTTGATGAACAGCGTCTCTGCGTCTGGCTGGAAGATCTGGGGCGCGTTGATCTGCAATCTTTCAACGATCAAGACTGGGACCGGCGTTTCCCGTTGTATCAGGCCACCCTGCGTGAGGCGGCCAAGTTTCATGGGGTGGGCGAAAAAGCATTGACGCCGGCGGATATCAACGAGCTCGAACCCGGCTTTGATGAAGCGCTCTACGAATGGGAGCAGAACTACTTTCTCGAACACTTTGTGCGCGGGTACCTGGGGCGTGAGTTTTCCCATGCCGAGTACAACGCCGCCCATGAAACGCTCAGGCAACTCCGCCGCCGCCTCGCCCGCCTGCCGCGCTGCCTGGTGCATCGGGATTTTCAAAGCCAGAATGTGCTCATCCGTGGTGAGGACGCGTGGCTGGTCGATTACCAGGGCCTGCGCCTCGGCCTCGCCGAATACGATCTCGCCTCGCTGCTCTATGACCCGTATGTGAGCCTCACGCGGACGGAGCGCTCTTATCTGCTGCGCTACTATGCAGACCATCGCGGCCTTGGGCTCAGTGACGTGCGCGAGGTTTTTTACCTCTGCGCCGCCCAGCGGCTCATGCAGGCGCTCGGTGCGTATGCCAATCTTAGCCGAAATCTTGGCAAACCGCACTACGAGCAGCACATCCCCGCCGCAGTGTCGAATCTGGCCGAGGTCTGCGCCGAAGGGCTGGGGCTGCACGAGCTGCGCACGTTTTTTGCCGGCGGGCTGTGATCACACCGGCCAGCGGAAGCACTGCCCCTGCCGCCAGTTTGCCGCAGGAGCAGGCGGAGATGCCAGCGGTGCATCGCCGGGCTGGATGACGCAGGCTGCCATAAATCGTGAAATTAACGGGTATGAAGGAAGGCCAAATGCGAAATCGCATTGCTCTCACCAGCGGGATGGGCTCTTAATGCGCACCCCAACCTGCCGCATGTCCGAAACCGCCGCCGCCACGCCGACCACCGCGCCCAGCAAGCGTCGCGTTTTCGTGTCCCGTTTGTTTAGTACGCTGCTGCTGTGGTCGCTGCTGTCGGTGGCCTTTCTGGAATGGCAGAACACTTGGCTGGTCATCGCCATCACCGGATTCTTCGGGGTTGCGGGAGCCGTCGAGTACTTCCGGCTGCTGCGCAATGACCCGCATGCACGCTCCTTCAACGTGCTCGGCTTCATCATTTGCATCACCTACTGGGGCGTGGTGATCTGGTACACGACCTCGCGGCACAAGGCGCCGCCCATGGAGTACGATCTCGCGGCGCTCACTGCCAGTGTGCATGGCTCCTTCATCCTCTGCTACCGCCACCAGCTTGAAGGCGCGTCCACGCTGCAGCGCATCTTCAACACCGTCTTTGGCACCGTTTACACCGTCATCTTCTTCGGTTTCATGGTGCGGCTCATGTATTTCCATGGCGATGGCAAGGGTATCACCGACATCTTTCTCGTGCTCTTCCTCATCATGGTCACAAAGTTCAGCGACATGGGGGCCTACGTGTTCGGTGTTCTGTTTGGGAAGCACAAAATGATCCCGCACATCAGCCCCGCGAAGTCGTGGGAAGGCTTTGTCGGCGCCTTCATCGGCTCGTTCACCGCTGCTGCGATCCTGCTGGCCGCCATGCCGGAAAAAATCGCCCCCATCACCTGGATGCACGGCATGATCCTCGCACCGGTGCTCTGCGCCACTGCCGTCACGGGGGATCTGGCCGAATCCGTGCTCAAACGCTGCGTCGCCATCAAAGACAGCGGCACCACGCTCCCCGGCATCGGCGGCATTCTCGATCTCACCGACAGCCTGCTCTTCACCGCGCCGGTGTTTTATTTTTACTTGTCCGCCATCGCACGATAAGCCAAAGCAAGCCTTCGTGATGCGCAAAGTCCTCCTCCTCGGCTCCACCGGCTCCATTGGCACCAGTGCCCTCAAAGTCGCACGCGACATTCCCGAGCGCATGCAGATCGTCGGCCTAGCCGCGAACTGTAGTGTCGAGGCGCTCGTGGAGCAGGTTCGTGAAACCGGCGTGAAACAGGTGGCGCTGACCGATTCCGCCGCAACGGAGAAAGCTCGCGCGCTGCTGCCTGCGGATGTAGTTTTGCATACAGGAACGCAGGGGCTGGTCGATTTGGTGAACGAATCCGACGCCGACATGGTGCTCGTCGCCATCGTTGGTACCGCTGGCCTCGCGCCAGCGCTCGCTGCCATCGAGCGCGGCATGCATCTGGCCGTGGCCAGCAAGGAAATTCTCGTCATGGCAGGTGAGGCCGTCACCGAGGCCGCCAGGCGCAAAGGCGTCAATATCCTGCCCGTGGACAGCGAGCACAACGCCATCTTCCAGTGCCTCGAAGGCCACCGGCATAGCAGCGTCCAGCGCATCCTGCTCACCGCCAGCGGCGGCCCCTTCCGCACACTGCCTACGGATCAACTGCCCGGCGTCACCCTCGCCCAGGCGCTGAAGCATCCCACCTGGACCATGGGCCGCAAGATCACCATCGACAGCGCCACCCTCTTCAACAAGGGCTTGGAAATGATCGAGGCCAAGTGGCTCTTTGACGTGCCGATGGACAAGATCGAGGTCGTCGTGCACCCGCAGAGCATCGTCCACAGCATGGTCGAGTTTGCCGACCACAGCGTCATCGCCCAGCTCAGCCACAGCGACATGTGCTTTCCCATCCAATACGCGGTCACCTGGCCTGACCGCGTGACGAACAATCTCAAGCCGCTCGATTTTGCCAAGGTGGGAGCCTTGCATTTCGAAGCGCCCCGCGTGGACGATTTTCCCGCCGTCAATCTCGCACGTCACGCTGGGACTGTGGGCGGGACCTTGCCAGCGGTCCTTAATGCGGCCAACGAAGTCGCCGTCGAGGCATTCCTCAATAGTCGGATTCCATTCCCAGGCATCTGGCAGACGGTCGAGCGTGTCATGGCGGCGCATCAGGTGGTTCAGCATCCGGACCTTGAGGCCCTCATCGATGCAGATGCGTGGGCGCGGCGCAAAGCGGTCGAGTTGATCTGAATCAGGGCGTGATTTTGCCGAGTGCCCGGCGATTCACCCACCCATGAACTCCGCGTGCATCTTTTGTTTCTTCGCTATTTCCAGCCTTGCCGTGAGGCGACGGGTTTAGCTTGGATTTGCCACGCCTTGTAGGCCGGTTAGGATGCCTGATCAACTTGAGGAAACCACTCTTTGCGGTGGCGGAAGCATAGTTTCGAGAGAAACCCGAGCAGCCCTCCGACCCAGGCACCAGCGACGGTTCCTACCAATAGAGGCATGCTCCAATCTCCGACGTTTTCAAATGCAGGCGTCGCTCGCTCTTGAATGGCTACGTCCTTCCAGGGGGGCAGTCCTGCCTTCTCGGCCTGACGAGTGCGTAAAATCATGAACTCGTCCAGCAGGGCATCGAGAAACACTTTTGTATATTTTGGCTCGTTGCCCGTTGCTAGTACATTGAAGATGGCGCTGCCTTTTGTCTGGGCAACACGGATATCCACATCACGGTCCTTGGTTTCGGGGTTTAAAGCTTTCATGCGTTTCATCGCCGCCGCTTTCATTCCCGATGACTCGAGAGTTTCGATGATCGTTCCATAATAGTCATCGTTGATTTCGTGACTCACAATTTTTTCAGGGTCCAACCCTTGCGCAGCCACCACCTTGGCCAATGAGCGGAATTCTAGAGGTCTGCTCGTCAGGCGGAGGATTTGAATCAGCGAGCCTAAAGCGATGCCGATGATCAAACCCCAGATCAGAAGCTGGTTGCTCACGATGATGGAGTATCCGTCTTTTCTCAGGGCTGTCGTTGGACTCTGTGTAGGTGACAGCAGCATGTCGGAGGGACTGCCGGGAATCTCTTTCTCGGGCCTCACCAAGGTAAATGCCAGCAGCAGTCCGGCAATGAGTCCCGCCACACCACCGGTCAGCGCTCCGCTGACAGCTGTCTCCTCCCAGTCTTCCAGCACTTTCGCCGCAGGCGATGCGCGTTCTTGTATGGTTATGCCGTCCAATTTTTCCGAGAACCCCTCCTTGGCCGCCATACGGAAGGCAATGAACTCGTCCATCAGAGTGTCGAGAAAAATGGCAGTGACATCGGGATCCCTGCTCGTGGTGATAACATTGAAAACATCGCTGTTCCTGATCTGACTGACATGGATACGGACCTCGCAGGAGGTCAGTTCGGGAGTCAAGGCGAACACCTTGTCCATGGCGCGTCTTTTCACCTCAGCCGATTCAAGTGTCTCAATGATGGAGCCGTAGTAGTCCTTGGTCTGGCTTTGCCAGAGGTCACCAGATTCTTTCGGTGAAACAGGACTTCTGACGACCAGTTTGCCGACAGACTGATACATCGGCGCTTCCTCTTGCAGCACAAAAACTTGCAGCAGAGTGCTTATGGCGGCACCCAGAAAGACGGTCACAAGTACGACGATAAGGCGCTGGAGGTTTTTTGCTTCAGTCATGGCCGGAGGTATTTCGGCAGATTATTGTGGCTGCAACAAGTCAAAGCGCTCGGGAAAACCGAGAAGGTTCTTTTTTGAGGGGGATTTTGGGCTGGGCATGGTGTGCCGACTGTATTCTCCGACGGCGGCGGGCCGTGAGGAACGTTCCGCAAGTTTCCAAAAACTCTCCAAAAATATCCTCGCCCCTTCGGAGGGCGTGCTACTCTCAGGGCGAACCCACTGTTCGCCATGAAAACCACTTTCAGCCTCGCGCTGCTGCCAGCCATGACGCTGGCGTTTGTTTCTGTCTTTGCCCACTCCCATGCGGCTCCGACCAAAAGCCGTCCCGATACGAAAACGCCGCCGCCGCAGGAGTTGCACGCGGACATCACCATCAATCCCGCTGAACTGGCACCGGATTCGACCATCGAGGTCGTGTTTCCAACGGCGATGGTGGCGAAGGATCAGATCGGCAAGAGTGCGGCCACCTCGCCGCTGGTCATTACGCCGGACCTGACCGGCACGTTTGAGTGGACGAGCACCCGCAGCGGCCATTTTCACCTCACACAGGCGCCGAAATTCGCCGCCAGCTATGATTTCAAACTGCGCTCCGGTTTGACCGACCTAGCCGGCAAACCGTTCTCGACGGAAAAGCTCGACTCCATCAACAGCGCCAGCTTTCGCATCATCGATCAGCATCCACGCTGGTTTGATGACGATGCGCAGAATCGCAGTCCGCGTTTCCTTTTCGAGTTCAATGACGGCGTGACACCTGCGGAAGTCGCGAAGCACATCAAGTTCGTTTCTGATTCATCGCCACAGCCCGTGGCCGCCAAGGTCCGCCACGCCACCGGCAAAGACTTCACTCGCATGAGCGCCGAGCCGCAGCAGACCTGGGCGGAGGAAATCTCGAAGGTCAAAGCCACCGTTGCGGACGACGCCGTGCGTCTCAGCGCGGTCATTGTCGAGCCGGTGACGCAGCTAGCGATCGGAAAGTGGCGGCTCACCATCGCCACCACGCTCAGCAACGCTTCTGGAGTCAATCAGATCGCCACGGGTGACGACATCCAGCTCGGTGAAATCAAACCCTTTGCTGTGACCGGCGTCAGCGCGCACACGCCGTTCGACAGCGACTACTACATCGATGTCGATTTCAACAAGCGTCTCATGCCGCCTTCGGACGAGGAGATGAAACCCGAGGAGCAGGCCGCGTTTGCCAAGAAACTTGCCGCACTGATCCACATCGATCCCATCCCGGCTGGCGAAACAAAAGCGGAGGTGTTTTACCGCACGCTGCGCATCAGTGGTAAATTCCCGCTGCAGCAGCCGCAAAACGTCACGGTCGATCCTGCGATGGCGTCTGGCGATGGCATGGTGCTGGGAGCACCGGTAAAGAACAGCGTCACCTTCATCCCCAATCCACCCTATCTGGCCGCGCCGAGCTTCATCAACGCGCAACTGGCCAAAGGTGCTGCGAATTATGAATTTAGCGCCGCAAACGTAAAGCAGGTGCGGGTGCGCGCGAAGCGCCTCAACGGCCCTGAATTGCTCAAAGCACTCGATCAATACCGCGCCTACCGCACCGCCTACTACGGCAACGACAAGCAGAAGGCGGCCTACAAGATGCAGTCCATCGACACCTACCCTGGCTCCCAGGTGTTTGACCGCAGCTTTCCGGTGACGAAGCCGCTCGATCAAAGCGAAATCCTGAAACTGAACTGGCGTGAAGTGCTCGGTGATTTCCCCGCAGCACCGCTGTTCATCGAACTCGAAGGCACGGCCGCCGCCGGGATCGAGCAGAAAGGTGTCGTCACGCAGACGCTCGTGCAGTTCACCGATCTTGGCATCATGCAAAAAAGCAACGGACGTGAGTCGATGATTTTCGTGACTTCGCTGGAAACGGGCAGGCCGGTGCCCGGCGTGCGCCTTACGCTCGTCGATGCCGATTTGAAGCTCATCGGCTACGGTGACACCGACGCCAGCGGCATCGCCACCGCACCGGGAGCCACGCCTGCATTCGTGCTCGCTGAAAAGAGCGGCGACTGTGCTGTCATCGAGTGCAGCGACAGCAGCATCGGCATTCCATACGATATTTCACAGGCGTACGAAAACGTCTGGCAGCCGCAGCGGCGCACGTTTGTTTTTTCTGACCGTCCGCTCTACAAACCCGGTGACACAGCGCATTTTAAAGCACACACCCGCCTGCTTATTGGCGACGATTTGAGCCTTGATCAGGAGCCCGCTCAGGGGCGTCTCGTGATCCGCGATCCGCGATACCGCATCGTGATCGACAAGCCAGTGACGTTCACCGCCAGCGGTGCCTGGGCGGATGATGTCGTGCTGCCGACCGGCCCTGCGGGCTGGTATGATCTCTCAATCAATCTCAAGGCGGCCAATCCGAACAGCCAAAGCGAAGCCGGCGGCAGCATGACCTTCCGAATTGACGACTACAAGCCCAACACCTTTGAGGTAAAGCTCGACACCAAGGCTCTCAAGTTTCAACCCGACCGCATTCACCTGCCGCTCAGTGCGAACTACTACATGGGCAAGGCCCTCTCCGTCGCCAAGGTGCAGTGGAGCGCTAACTCGCGGCGCGACTACGAAGCACCTGAGGCCTACAGCCAGTATCATTTTGGTGATGCAGATGCTTGGGCGCACTACGCGCAGGATCGCGATGCCGATGGCGATTACGCCGGTCATGGCAATGACGAGGTGGAGAACGAGTGGTTCGTGAATGGCAATCTCTTCCTGGCCGATGACGGCACCGCCACGCTCGAAATGCCGCAGCCGCCACCGGACCGTGCTGCGCTGCCGCAGCGTGTGAAGGTGAACGCCGAAGTCACCGACATCAACGAGCAGACCATCAGTTCATCGACGGAGTTTGAAGTGCCCGGCGCGGATTTCCTGCTGGGCCTCAAAGGGCCGGAGTATTTCGGCACCGCTGGCAAGGCACTGCAGCTTGAAGTGGTCGCGATTGATTCCAAAGGCGCGCCCGCCGCAGGCAAGGTGCATGTCGATCTCAAAGTCGAGCGCCAGGAATACCACACCCTCAAAATCGCCACTGCTGGCGGCGGATCGACGACCAAGGATCAGGTCATCCTGCGTGAGGAACTGAAGCAGAGTTTTGATTTGAAAGCCGCTACTGCAGGCTCGGCTCCCTCGGTCACCGTCCCATTCACTCCCGCCAGCGGCGGTGTGTATTTCGTCACCGCCGAGGCGGTGGATGCCAAGGGCACGAAGGTGCTCTCCCGCATGCCATTCTACGCTGTCGGGGGCAACGAATTCCCATGGGCTATGGAAGATGGCAACCGCATGAACCTCCAGCCGGAGAAAACCACACTTAAACCCGGCGAAGATGCTGTCATTGTTGTCAAGACCCCGATCGCGGGCACCGCTCTTGTCACCGTGGAGCGCAACAAGCTGCATCGCCAGTTTGTGACCGAGCTCACGCTCGAAAATCCGATCATCCGCGTGCCGCTCGGTGAAGATGAGTTCCCCAATGTTTTCGTCTCCGTCATCGTTATCCGTGGCTCCGCCGCCAGCACCAAGCAGCACAAGATGCCGGAGTATCGTGTGGGCTACTGCGCTCTGACCGTTGAGTCGGATGCGAAGGAATTGAAACTCGCGGTTAAGCCGGACCATGATGAAGTGCGTCCTGCTGAAGAGGTAAAAATCACCACGACGATCACCGACGCCACAGGTGCTGCAGTATCAGGGGCGGACGTGACACTCTACGCTGTCGATGAGGGGGTGCTGAGCCTCATGAAGCACGAGACGCCTGATCCTTCTGCGTATTTCCACGCCGAGCTGCCACTCGCCATCGACAGTTTTACGTCCTTCGACAATCTGCTGTCTGAAGAAACAGCCGCTCGCGACCGTGGCAACAAGGGCTTCGTTGTCGGTGGCGGTGATGGAGAAGGCAACGGACCGGACGCGAACATCCGCAAGAACTTCATTGTCACGCCACTGTGGCTCGCCTCCGGGACCACGGATGCACAGGGCCGGCTGACCGCCAGCGTCACCGCCCCGGACAATCTCACGCGCTACCGCATCATGGCCGTCGCCGCGCATGGCGTGGATCGTTTTGGCAGCGGCGAGTCCGCCTTCAAGATCAACAAGCCGCTCATGATCGAGCCTGCCGTGCCACGCTTCGCCCGTCTGGGCGATGAATTTCTCGTGAAGGCCATCGTTCACAACACCACGCCCAATGCTGGTGCGGTGGAGGTTATGCTTGAACTGGATGCCACTGCGAACTTCATTCAGGAGAAGCGTGATTTCGTTCCCGCCGCGCTCAAGGCCGACACCGGAGGCAGCGCCAAGCAGCAGAAGATCATCCTGCAAATCAAAGCCGGTGAAACCGCAGCCACCGCCTTCCCGGTGCAGTTTGTGCAACTTGGCACCGCGAAATGGAAATGGACCGCACGCGGCGTGAACTGGCCCGCCGCCGCAAGTGACGGTACTGAATCGACCTTTGACGTGAATCATCCTGTACCCGAACTGCGCTATGTGAGCTACACGCGCCTCAAGGCCGACGAACCGAACGAGAACCTTATCAAGGACGTGAACCCCGCGCTGCTCGAAGGCGAAGGCTCACTGTCACTGGGCATCAGCAACAGCCGCCTCTTCGAGGCCCGTGATGCGCTCGACTATCTGCTGCACTATCCGTATGGCTGCGTCGAACAGACGACTTCGGCGACGATGCCCTGGCTCGCCCTCGGCAAATACGAGCCGCTTTTCCCGGATCAACTCGGTGGCGGCAAGGCCAAGCAGGTGGTGCAGGCTGGCGTGGACAAACTCCTCCAAATGACCACGGATGAAGGTGGCCTCGCCTACTGGCCCGGCGGCACCGAGTCCAGCTTCTGGGGCAGCGCCTATGGCGGATTGCTGCTGCTGCGCGCACGCGATCAGGGCGCGGACGTTCCTGCTGACGCGATCAACAAGCTCGTCGAATTCCTTTCAAAGAAGCTGCGGGGTCTTGATGAGGACAAAGACCTCTACAACATCACCGACTCAGCTCTGGCACTCTACACCCTCGCAAAGGCGGGCAAACCTGAGCCTGCCTATCAGAACCTGCTTTTCGGCAAACGCGAGCACCTGCCTGAAATCGCCAAGCTCTACCTCGCGCTTTCCATGTGCCTGAGCAACGCACCCGAGCAGCAGATCAAGGACACGCTCGGCTGGAAGCCTGCCGAACATCCCGCTCCTGCCAAGGCCGACATCAAACCCAAGGTTGCCAGTGCCAAATCCAAAACGGAAACCAAGGCCAAGGCGGCACCTGCACCAGTGCCAGCACCGCGCCCGGTCGTCTGGAGCCACTGGGCAGGCAATGGCGCAAACAAGGCGCTGCGCTTGATCTGCTACACCCACCTCGGCCTGACCGAAGATGCGGAGCATCTCGCTGTGTCGATCTTGCAGTCCCGCAACGGGCGTGGCGAATGGGGCAACACCTTCACCAATGCCTGGACGCTCACCGCCCTGGCGGCCTACGAGCGCAGCTTGAAGAAGGTTGGCGAACCGCTCGCCGCGACCGGTCACTGGGATACCCAGGTCATACCGCTCAATCTCGCCGCTGGTTTCTCCAGCACCCATGTGAACTTTGCGCTCAATCAGGCGCTCAGCGCGAAGCCGCTCAGTGTCGAACTTCCCGCAGGTCGCGAGATCTACGGTCGCATCGAAGCGCGCAGCTTCCCGCCGCAGCGCGCTTTTGCCGGTGAGAACAAAGGCTACGCCATTGAGCGCAGCTACGAAGAGCTGAACATGGACGGCTCCACCTCAGGAACCGAAGACCTTCGCGTCGGCGACATGGTCGTCGTCACGCTCAAGATCGAGATCGGTGGCGGTGATCGCTATCTCGCCATCGACGACGCCTTGCCAGCCGTCTTCGAAGCCATCAATCCCGAATTTGGCACCCAGAGCGAACGCGAAGGCGACCAACTGCCCGACGGCACCCAGGCCTGGTTCTGCGACCACCGCGAAATCCGCACCGACCGCGCGCTGTTCTTCACCGACTTCGCGCCAGCCAAAGGCAAGTTCAGCCTGCAATACCTCGCCCGCGTCATCGCCGAAGGCGACACCACCGCTCCACCCGCGAGAATCGAAGCCATGTACCAGCCCGACAAATACGGCCTCAGCCCGACGCAGCGCATTCGTACGCTGCCTTCGGGCAATGCGAAGGTGGCTGACAAGTGAAGTGAGACAGATGCATTCGTCCGGCGTAATCGTTCTCAATGCCAGTATCTGCCACTGAATCGATCTCCCAAATCCGCGCCTCCTTCCCAGAGCAGGGCTTCTTTGCGGAGAAGGAGTGGGTGCTTTCTCCAGAGGCATTCGCGCTAGATGCAGCGACTCTAACGTTAATTCGCAATCTGGGGCCGGCCTTGCGCGCGTTTCAGCGGGCGTGCAATCGGTTGTACTTTGACGAGGAGTATTCGTGGGTAGCGAAGCTGCTGGATCAGGGCAAGCCGCAGCGTGTGCTCGATCTTGGTCGCAACCCGCGCTGGCATGAAGACCTGCCGCGCGTGCTGCGTCCGGACTTGGTGCTGACGGAAACGGGCGTGACCATCTCGGAGCTGGATTCGCTGCCCGGCGGCATCGGCTTGACGGCATGGCTGAATGAGACCTATGCCGCGCTGGACCAAAAGGTGATTGGTGGTGCTTCAGGAATGATCGAGGCATTTGCCGCTGCGTTTCCGAGCGAGGACATCCTCGTCTCGCGAGAATCGGGCGATTACCTCCCCGAGATGAGCTGGCTGGCCGAGAAGCTCGGCCGCCGCGTGTTGCGCCCATGGGAGGTGCAGCCCTACGAGCTCAACGGAGCGGCGATCTACCGCTTCTTCGAGCTGTTTGATCTCGCCAACGTGGAGAATGCCTATGTGATGCTGCGCATGGCAGAGCGCGGAGAGCTGAGTTTCACGCCGCCGATCAAAGCCTTCCTCGAAGAAAAGCTCTGGCTCGCGCTGTTCTGGTCGCCCACACTGGCAGAGTATTGGAAATCAGCGCTGAGTGCCGAGCATCTGGTGCTGTTGCAGCAATGCATCCCAATGGGCTGGGTCGTCGATCCGGTGCCGCTGCCACCCTTCGCCGTGTGGCCGAAGCTCGACATCCAGAGCTGGCATGAGATGAAGTCGTTCGGGGGCAAGCAGCGGCAGCTCGTGCTGAAAATCAGCGGTTTCTCCGAGCGCGGCTGGGGATCGCGCGGAGTGTTCATCGGACACGACCTTTCCCATGAGCAGTGGGGTGTGGCGATTGACGAGGCGCTGGCGAGCTTTCCCAAGAATCCGTTCGTGTTGCAGGAGTTTCATCGTGCCCGGGTGGTCACGCATCTGGCCTGGGATGAGGAAAAGCAGGCCACGCGGGCGATGCAGAGCCGCGTGCGGCTGTGCCCGTATTATTTTGCCACGTCGGACGAGGACAATGACCCGGCACTCGGCGGGGTGCTGGCCACGGTCTGCCCGGCGGACAAAAAAATTCTCCACGGCATGCGGGACGCGATGATGCTGCCTTGCGTTGCGCGGTGATTTCCGCTCCATTGGCGACACCATGAAGCTCATTCCCGCCCTGCTGTTTGTTTCTTCGTCCCTGTTTGCCGCTGAACCCGTTGTAGTGAAACTCTGGCCGGGCGGCGCGCCGGAGCAGCCTGGGGTAAAGATCGAGGCCGAGAAGGAAGTCCCCAAAAAGTCGGCGGATGATGTGCTGCGCATCACCAACGTGACCGATCCCATGATCACGGTCTTCAAACCGGAGAAACCGAACGGCACGGCGGTCATGGTATGCCCCGGCGGCGGTTACGGCATCCTCGCCTATGAGCATGAAGGCTCGCAGGTGTGCGATTTCCTCGTTCAACACGGCGTGACGGGAATCCTGCTCAAATACCGCGTGCCGAAGCGTGATCCAAAGGATCCGGGCCGTGAGGCATTGCAGGACGCACAGCGTGCGATGGGGGTGATCCGCCATCATGCAGCCGAGTGGGGCCTCAAGCCGGACCGCATCGGCATCCTCGGCTTCTCCGCCGGCGGTCATCTGACGGTGATGACGGCTCTGCATGCGAATGAGCGGACCTACACGACCGATCCCGCACTCGATGTGGAGGATGCGACACCGAATTTCGCCATTCCGGTTTATCCGGCCTATCTCGTCAGCAAGGAGGACATCACGCATCTGCTGCCTGGATACGAAGTCACGGCCAAATCTCCACCCATTTGCCTGGTGCATGCCAATGATGATGGCTGGCCGGCCAGCGCGAGCGCCCTGCTTTACCTCGAATACAAGAAGCTCAACATCCCCTGCGAACTGCACATTTACGCCAAAGGCGGCCACGGTTTCGGCATGCGCAAAAGCGGCGGCCCGGTGAACGACTGGCCGAACCGCGTGGCGGAGTGGATGAAGTCGATGGGATACATTCCTTGATCCTGCATCTCTGCGGTGGCTTGTGCGCCCCGCAGGGGTATGCTGCTGCTGTGCCTGCATGAAGACACGCAAGACCCGAACTACTGCGCCGCCTGCTGCATCGCATGCGCTGTTGACCTCAGATCCCTACCGCATGGTGGTGGAGGATCTGACGGAGACGATCTGCCGCTTTCTTCCTGATGGCACGTTCACCTATGTGAATGAAGTGTTTTGCCGCTTCTTTGGCAAGACGCGCGAGGAACTGATCGGCCAGCCCTGGCTGCCCGTCGTGGTGGCGGCTGATGTGCCGTTAATCGAGTCTGGACTGCGGATGCTTACGCCGAAGAACCCGGTGGTCGTGATTGAGAACCGGGTGTGCAATGGCAGAGGGCAGGTGCGCTGGATGCAGTTCGTCAATCGGGGCTTCTTCGATGAGCAAGGAGAGTTGCTGGAGATGCAGTCCGTCGGCCGGGACATCACGGAGCGGGTGCTCGCTGAGCAGCGCCTGCAAGAGGGGGAACAACGCTGGAAGTTTGCCCTGGAGAGCTCGGGTTTTGGTGTGTGGGACTGGGAGTTCGCGCGGGACACAATCTTTCGCTCCAGCCAGTATAAGATGATGCTCGGCTATGGGGCCGATGAGCCAATGGATGATGCAAGACTCGGCTGGACGGCCATGGTTCATCCAGATGACTTGCCGGGAATAGAGTCGGCAATGAAAGATCATCAGATGCAACGGACTGACGGCTTTGCCCGAGAGTTCCGCATGCGTTGCAAGGACGGGTCATGGAAATGGGTGATGGGTCGTGGCAAAGCCATCAGGCGCGATGAGCATGGGAACTTTATGCGCATGACGGGCACGCTGGAAGACGTCTCCCGGCGCAAGGCGGCCGAGGAACGCGAGGCGAATAATCTGCAGTTGATCGTGGAGGGGGCGCCCCGCGCCGCTGTGCTGGAGGCCATTGTACGCAGCGTCGAGGCGGGGCACCCGGGCATGCGCTGCAGTGTGATGCTGGCCGATGAAACCGGCACACGCCTGCATCTGGCGACCGCCCCCAGTCTCCCCGAATATGTGAGAAAGGCGCTGGATGGTACACCCATCGCGTCAGACATCGGCATCTGCGGTGTGGCCACCAGCTGTGGCGAGCGGGTGATTTGTGCGGATGTGCTGGCCGAGTCACGGCTGGAACCATTCCACAAACTGGCGGAGAAGGCCAAACTGCTGGCCTGCTGGTCGGAGCCGGTGGTGAGCGGTTCCGGAAAAGTGCTGGGGGCCTTCGCTTGTTATCGCCGTGAAATTCACACGCCGGACCAGTTGGAACTGCAGGCAATCACTGCGGCCGCACGCCTTGCTGCACTGACCATTGAACGCGAAGAACGAAAGCAGGCGCTGCATGTCAGCGAGGAGCGTTACGCGCGTGCCATGCGTGCCACTACGGACGGCTTGTGGGTGTGGAATATTGTGACGGGCGAAACCTATCTGTCGCCACGCTGGAAGTTGATGCTGGGTTTTGCAGAGGCCGACCATCTGGGCAAGGACCAGGAGTCGTTCATGTCCCGGCTGCACCCCGAGGACTGGCCGAGAGTGCAGGCCGCACGCAAGGCTCACTTCGAGCAGCATGCGCCCTATCAGGTGGAACTGCGGTTGCGCACCAAGAGCGGCGAATATCGCTGGTTCCTCACCCGGGGCGAGGCCGACTGGAATGAGCAGGGAGAGCCGGTGCGCATGACCGGTACCATCTCGGACATCTCAGATCGCAAGCAGGCGGAGGAGGCGCTGCAGGCTAGCGAGCAGCGGTTCCGCGCGGTGTTTGAGCAGGCCGCAGTCGGCGTGGCTGAGATGGAAACGGCCACGGGACGTTTTCTCAATGTGAACCAGCGCATCTGCGAGATCAATCAGCGTTCGCGCGAAGAGATGCTGCGCATGTCATTCAAGGATGTGACATCCCCGGAGGACCTTTCGACATCACTGCAGCGCATGGAAGAATTGAAGGCAGGAAAGATCCGCAGCTATAATCTGGAAAAACGCAACGTGCTGCCAGACGGCTCCTTGAAGTGGGTGAACCTGACGGTTTCACCGATGTGGCTTCCTGGTGAGCCGCCTTTGCGCCATGTCGCCGTGGTCGAAGACATCACGGAGCGCAAGCGGGTGGAGCAGGAACTCCAGGAAAGTGAGCAGCGGTTTCGCGCCATCTTCGAACAGGCGGCGGTGGGTGTGGCGGTGATCGACACACCCACCGGCCACTACCTCAGCGTGAACCAGCGCATGTGCGAGATCAACCGGCGCAGCCGTGAGGAAATGCTGCAATTGACCTTCATGGACGTCACTTATCCGGACGATCTGCAAGATGATTTGAACCAGATGGAGGAGCTTAAAGCGGGACGGATCTCCAGCTTCAACATGGAGAAGCGCAACATGGCGCCCGACGGTTCGCTGACCTGGATCAATCTGACGGTTTCACCGATGTGGCGGCCCGGTGAGCCGCCGCTCCGTCACGTTGCGGTGGTGGAGGACATCACTGAACGCAAGCAGGCGGAACTCAACTACCGCCGCGAGCTGGCCTACAATCAGGCGCTGGTGGGCCACACCTCCGCCTTCATCGTGGTGCTGGATCTGGCAGGTCGCTTCGTGCATGCCAACACGGCGTTCAGCGACACCATGGGGTACAGCAAGAAGCAGGTGACCGGCAAAACCCCATGGGAAATCGGTCTCATGGATGCAGCGGAGACAGC
>Ga0114968_10002005_pt1 | contig 15716 bp, 13 predicted proteins | sample M_130807_EF_Meta_FD_87020 | JGI IMG/M metagenome (GOLD analysis project Ga0114968, IMG submission 87020) | Freshwater microbial communities from Lake Montjoie, Canada to study carbon cycling - M_130807_EF_MetaG | ecosystem: Environmental > Aquatic > Freshwater > Lake | place: Lake Montjoie...
ATAGAACAGATATATCATCATTTTATACATATAATGAAAACTCAGATGTAGAATGTTGGAGAAGATTTATTTATATTGGTAGTTGTGATGATTTACATATTAATAGAACAAATCCAGAATTTATTCTACCAGTTTTAGAATTTATTAAATCTATCAAATAAATCGCTTTAAGGCTTATCACATATACTATATATAATGAATAGGAATAAGACTATCAGAAGAGGCCATGACCTAAGTGGTTCCGCAACTATCTTCAGAGACTATTCATTAAATGAAGGGTTACAGAAACTTCTAACAGAAGAATCAGAGATCGCTTTCAAGAAACCATGGCACCGTTTGGAACGAGGACTTCGTTTAAATCGTCTTCGTTTATTCTGTGATGACATGAAAGATACAAAAGGCTTACAAGAAAAAGAAACAACTGCTTTGTTAACTTTGCTAACAAAAGCGCTAGAAAAAAAAGTTTTAAATTCAAAGAATGCGGTTATATATAATACAGAAACAGAAAAAATAACTGAAATAAAAAATTTAGTTATGCATCAAAATTCACAAGGAGAGTATACCTTTCAAATACTAGATAAACCTATAAGAAATAGCACGACAATGAGAAAGAAACAAAACGATAATCTCAAACAACCAACAGAATCATCGGTTTAAACTTTTATTATCTATCTAATATAGGTAATAGAAAACATGTTATCAAATTATAGTAACATATTTTCTATTGTTAGTGAAATCGCTAAAAAACAAGAAGAGTATCTCCCTTTACCATCTCATGAAGATCTTCAAAAGAAGTGGCGTATTCAGATGAATCACTCAATTGAACAGATTACTGAAGAAAAGGTTTTTGTAGAAAAGGTTCAATACACTTTATTTAGTTTAGTAGAACTATTTAATAAGCACGCTTCTTTTGATAGATCATTTTCTGAAACAGAAGAAGTATTAAATGATATATTTCATTCTAAACAAGTAGAACAGAGATCTGATAAGTGGTATGAAGAGGTTCAACATATGATAACTGCGAGTGAGTTTTCTAAACTATTTGATTCAGAACGTTCAAGAGGTCAAATGGTTCTTTCTAAAGCGTCATATGTAGATAAAAAATCTTTTCCTACTGCTACAATAACAGAAACTATTAGTGCTTTATCATGGGGTATTAGATTTGAACCTGCGGTAAGAATGTATTTAGAAGAGTTATGGGAGTGTAAGATTTATGAATCTGGTAGATTAAAACATAAGACAAATAATCGTTTAGGTGCGAGTCCAGATGGTATAATTACTACTTGTAAAGATAAGAAAAGATATGGTAGATTAGTTGAAATTAAGTGTCCATATTCAAGAGTTATTGGTAAGAAGATTCCTTTTGAATACTGGTGTCAAATGCAAATTCAGATGGAAGTTTCAAACTTAAATGAGTGTGAATATGTAGAAGTTGAAGTTATCTCTAAAAATCCTAAGAAGATGGATATTGAATTTAGTGATAAAGATACTATTAAGTATATCTACTTATTTCAGAAAGATGGAGATTATAAGTATGCTTATACACAAGATGAAAAAAAAGAGTTTATTTTAAAAGAGTATGAGTTTGTTGAAACAATTGAATACTGTATTAGAGAAGTATATAATGTTCTAGTAAAAAGAGATAGTAACTGGTATGAATCTACAATACCTTTACAAGAACAGTTCTGGTTAGATGTAAATAGTAAAAACTTTATTTTACCAGAATCAAAAAGAAAACGTTCTAAAGAATGTTTAATTGTTGATGAATAATAGATGAATTCCGGTGGCGCGTTTGGAATACCTAGCTTTGGTATAAAAAATAAAGCGCTTAGTTTAGGATCAAGACTAACAGGCATAGGTAAACCTAAAAATTCTAATCCATTAAATATTTTATCAATTAAGAATATTAAAAGTTTAGCTAAATCTATGCCAGCAGAAAAAGGAGCCACACCATCTAAATCTTCTACAAAACCAACAATTTTACAGATTATACTACTACTTATATTTAGTTTTATATTAGGAACATTAATGTTCTACTTAAATAATAAAAGTTCAGGGAGTAGTGGTCTCAAAAATGGGATAATGGTTGTCTGTATTATGATAGCAGCAATAGGAATAGCTGGATTTTTGAATTTAAATATTAATATTTATGATCTACTAATTTCATCACAAATTAATATACTCTGTTTATTCTTTTTTTTAAGTTATATTGGTGTATCAACTCTTACTTCATGGGAATTATTTACTGATGTAGGAACATTTGCTGGAAATATATTGGGTCTTATTACAAATCCAACGAAATTATTTACTAAAGGATTCGATATTATTGTTCCTACTCTATTTATGTTAATTCCATTTATTATATTAGTAACCAATTTCTTAAAAATGAGTGGTGTTAACTTTATGGGAGCAGTTATCGGTGCTATTTTAACTGCTCTTATATCTATAGTAGTTGTTTATTTTTTATGGCCTGATAATTTAACTTCACCACCAATTGAAAAGAATACATCAAGTAGTTCTGGCGGAGTTGTAAGTAGAATAAGTGGTTTTTTAAATAGTTTGATTTCTTAAACTTATTCTAAAGATTCTACTTTATAGTAAGAAGATACAAACTCTGTTAAAGGAGCGCTACAAGATTCAGGATCCATATGTCTATAGTTATTAGTCATCTGATTATAACTCCCAACTTTTTCAATTCTTGTTTGAAAATCACCTTCGTAACAACGTTTAGCATTTAACATTCCTAAACAGTTTTTTGGTTCTAAACTATCTGCTAAAAGTATATACGGCTTATCTCTATTTGAAGGATCATATACACTACTTTGTAAAGGTTGATTCATAAAAGATTCTTTTGCTGGCAAAAAGCGACGTATAACTACATATGAAGACGCACTCATTTTTTCAAATAAGAAAAGAACGCATAAAAAAGTTATTCCAGTTGCCACTAAGAGAACAAGCATTTCATTTTTTACTGCTTTCATTCACCTATTAAGATTATAGAGAATATTATATCCGGAAATATATAGATGAAAACAGTTCTACCACTCTTATCAGAATATCTAGGCACCTTCTTACTAGTTTTTGTGGTAATGATTACAACAAATCCTCTTATAATAGGTTTAACAGTAACAATAATTCTTTTTTTAGTAAGTAAGTATGGTGGTGGTTTAATAAATCCTGCTTTAACATATTCTATGTATTTACAGAGTAAAATATCTCTAAAAGAATTTTTATCTTTTATTGCTATTCAGATAACAGCCGCTTTATCTTCTTATGGAGTATATACAATTGTTGCCTAAATAGTATAGAACTTATTAATAATAGAATGTATGCTCTAGCAACTCTAGCAAATAAAAGTGCGCTTCATGATTTGAACGTTCTTTTATTTAGTTTACAACTTTGGAACAGTTCTCTACCAAATATTTATATCTACTGTGACTCTTTTATAGAATCTTATTTAGCAACTAGTAAACCTTATAAAGGTAAACTAATTATTAAAAATGCTCTTGATTCTTATACAAACTATAATCGTTCGCAGATGGAGAAGATAAAAGGTAGAGAATTCTCAAGCCTATTTGGAGATTTTGTATGTGAAAAGATGAGTTTATTAAACTGGGTTTTTACACAAGAAAATGAAGTTCTCTTCTGTGATGCAGATATCTGTTTTTTAGGAAGTTTACCAACTATTAATACTAATAAACAGTTTATCTTAAGTAAACATGAAATAAGGGAGTCTGATGAAAAACGTTTTGGTATATATAATGCAGGATTCTTGTATTTGAAAGATAGTTCGATTCCAGATAAGTGGAAGGAGTTCTCAAAGAAGTCTAACTTTTTTGAACAACTCTCTTTAGAAGATTTAACCAAAATTTACAGTTTCGAAACATTCTCTATTCAGAACAATTACGGTTGGTGGAGACTTTTACAAGGAAAAGAATCAGAAGAAGTTCTTAAAAAGAAGTGGTCTATTAAACGAACTGCTAACTCTTCAGGAATAGCAGTAGAAGGAGAAACGTTACTATCAGTTCATACGCACTGGAAGACAGATGATAATGCTACAAAATACTTTAATAAGTTTGTAAAAGAGTATTTACAAAAACTTACTTCAGTTGAAAAGACCAGTGCTCTTCTTAATTATTTGAAAAAGAGTGAAAAATTGATCTCTTAATTTTCTTAACCCTCTTAACAAATGGAACAGTATATGAAAGGGATTATCGTTCCAAAAGTTATTGATGATAAGTTATTTAAATACTTTGACGATGATAAGGAAGAAACTGTTAAGAAGAGTTGCTGTGAATACTGTGGTTCCGAACAAGAAGAGTTTGATTTAGAAGAAGAAGTGGTATGCACGAAGTGTGGAACACTATTTGAACCAAACATTGATAGTTCTGCAGAATATAGATTCTTTGGAGCAGAAGATCGTTCATCAACCGATCCTTGTAGAGTGGGTGCACCAACTGATTCTCGGTTTCCTCAATCAACGCTTGGAACAATTATTTTGAATAAAACAGTTGGTGGAAATAAGTCTAATCGGATTGGAATGGCCAGAGTAAGAAGATTTCACACGTGGAACTTACTCCCTTATAAAGAACGTTCACTACTTCAAGTCTTTGAACAACTCTCATTAACTGCAACAAATAATGGGATTGATGGACGCACTATTGATATTGCCAAAAGTTTATATATCCGACTAGTTGAACACTGTGATAAGAGAGGGATGAGTAGAACAAGTGTGGTAGCAAGTTGTATCTACTCTTCTTTAAAGATGATTGGAATGCCAAGAAAACCAAAAGAGATTTCAGAGATATTTCATCTTTCATCTACACAGTTTACTAAATCGTTCAAATACTTTCAAGAAGTTCTTTCTATGGCCAATCAACGTGGTCTACTAAATGATGTTATTATTCCAGCCAATATGTCATCAACTAAAGCATCTGATTATGTCTCACAACCACTATCTAGACTCCCTATTTCTCGAAACTACTTCTTGGTTCTTAAAGAGAATGCTATTCGTGTAGCAAATGAAGCAGAGAGGTTAGAAATCTGCCCAGAGAACATGCCTCCATCTTTAGCAGCAGGTGTAATTGCTTTTGTTTTACAACATATTCAGAACGCATACCCCGATATTGGAATTGAACGAATTGCTTCTGTATGTGATATTAGTGAAGGGACATTAAATAAGTGTTTAAAAAAGTTGGAAGCAAACTATGATATTCTAAAACTTGTTATGGTTGTTGAGAAAAAAGAAACATAGTAAGAAGAATGGGTTCATCTCTATCAATTTCGAGTATACCTAGTCAAGGAACGATTCTTACAAAAACACAGACAACAACATATGTAATGAATCATATTCTTGAATATATTTTAAAGAATGCTGATATTTCTGATATAATATCACTTGCTTCAGATGAAGGGTGTAAGAAGTGGGTGGTGGTTGCTGAATCAAAAATAAAAGATGTTTTTAAAAAGTTTGATATATTAAAAAAGTCAGGTGTTCAGTTATCTACTGATAAAGATAAACAAGGCTCTGTTTATTATCAAAAAATTAGTGAGTTAGAAAAAAGCTCTCAATCTGATTTAAAATCAAACTACTGTAAGGTGCTGGCTTTCTACTATATCCGTCTTTTTCAAATTGTAGGAGCTTTAGCTCTTAGTATTCAAGATTCTACACTACCTACAAGAGATTATATAGGGACAAGGAGTCAAATAGATAAACAAGTAGTTATCAAATCATCTACAAATCCTTTAATACCAGAAAAGAAACCTTTATTTAAATGGTTTGGTGGTGCTATTGATGGATATGAGTTTATGAACTTTTATTTAGAAGTAAAAGATATTTCAAATAATGAATACATTTTTTTACCTGTTAAACAACAAATATATGACTATAATCAAAAAAAATATGTAGATAAAAATCGTATTAAGTCAGATACTTTATTAGTTTATGAAGATAAACAAGCTAAAAAGTATATTTTTAAAGACACACGACTTAATATAAGATTTGATTTTACACGAAAAGGAAATCTTATTAAAATAGATAATATCGATAAGAATGGAAGAATATTATCCAATAAAATAAAGAAAGAATCTTCAGTGCAAACAAATGGTAGTTTAATAATTGATGAAACACGACAAGATTTATATGATTATATAATAGATATTTTTAAATCAATTGATGAATTAAGTGAATCTGATACTATTAATATTTTAAAACAGTTAAGATACTTAGATACCAATTATTCAAATGATAGAATAAGTAAAATTAGAGGAACAAGTATTACAATTAATAAGATAGAATTGAAAAACCCTAATCCAACTTTTATGTATAGCGTTGAAAAAATTATAGGTGGAAAGAAAATTACAATTGAATTTAAATTTAATATTATTATTACTAAAGTTAACGATTATTTTAGTATATCATTTAAAGATCTTTTTACACCATCAAAAGATTTTATTATACCTGATGATGCTAAAAAAAGTATAGAAGGTAGAGTAACAAATTTTAGATTGGATAGTAACTATACAATGAAATCATTATCTGATTCGGATATTGATGCGGATGAATTAAAAAGTAATAGACAAGATATTCCAACATTTTTACAGAAGAAGTTTGAAAAACTTACTAATACAGTAGTTCAAAATATAGAGTTAGGAATTGGGAAGTTGAAAGAAGGATACCAACAACCTACCATCGATACAAAAGTTGATGAACTTTTAAAATATACAGAACTATGGTCTAAATTATCTAGTGATTCTCCAGTAAAATCATTTTGTGTTGCTCGTGCTCTACAACTTTTAAACTTATCTGGCTTATCACAGAACATACCTGATAGTATCAAGCCACTTGTATACGATACTAAATTTGAGTTAATAGAAAATAAGTCTCTACCCAAACCATTAGATCCTATTACATCTATAATTTCTTTTAAAGCATTAGATAACTTATATAAAAGTCCAACAGGTATTTTAGGAACTATTACAAAAGAACCAACTGATTATCTACCAGATGATAAAACAAGAGAAACATCTTTACGAGATTTGATTCAATCATTTGGTCAAACAGCGAATAGTTTATCAGCTGTTCTAGAAGAACCTGAATATTTAGATAAACCTATTCTTGATATTCTTGATAAGAAACAAGATTTTGAAAAGATAAGAATTTTAAGAGAAAAGGCAAAAACACTATTTCAAAAACAGTTTGATCACACAAACGCGGTTTTGAAACTATTGAAAAAAATTTTTAATATAAATGGTTCAATTATTACATTAAATACTAGTCTAGCAAGTCAAGGGATTAGAGGTTTAGAGATAATAGCACAGGAAGCACGCGATCTACTATCAGCTTACTATGCTGGATGTCAAACAACTTATGCGGAAGGTGTAGGTGAATTAAGAAAGCCTAAACCAAAAAATATAACAATGAAAAATAGTAATAAAATCATTTAATATTATGTAGATATAGAGCAACAATTGATGGAGACCAGCGACCGTATATCTTTGTTCTTGTCGGACTAAACCAATCAATATCATCTTTTTCTCTCTCATCAATCCGTAACTTCTTCCAAGCTTTAGGATTCTCTTTATACCATAACAACTTTGATTTTGCTTTATCGAATTCAGTTTCGTCTATAAATGCCTGAAAAATATGGTATTGAAAAAAAGTATCCTTATCATACTGTTTTTCTTTTGATTGAATAACTAAACCAGTATGTTTAATATTTTTTAAATTAGTAATCTTAGATTCTTCTTCCACTTCTCTCTGAAGATTTTCTTTCATGATATTTATTAAAGATTGTCTTGGATTTTTTAATCCATCTTTCCCTTCCATCTGTCCTTTAGGAGGTTCCCACGATTTTGTTATAGGACTTGCATCTGTGGTTTTAACAACAACAAACTTAGATGGGTCAAATGATTTTCCTTTTATGTGAATGAAACAACACGCACGAATAAACACTTTCCAACCATCTTTTGGTGAAGTAACAAAAAAATACTTCTTTTCACCGTAACCCATCTTTTTAGCATACTCAGATACCTCTTCTCCTCTTTTTACACCTGGAACAAAAACATTTATTATTTCACTGGAATTCATCTAACTAGTACATTTTTTATTTTTACGCGTTATTTTATAACCTCCGTGGTTAGAAAATAGTTCTTTATATATAAGTTTATATGTAATAGTTGGTTCTTTACTATCTGTTTTTTTCTTGGTGCTTATATTCAGACCATTTATTTGACTCTTTTTAAAACTCTTATTTTCTAACGATAATGCTGCTTGTTCTTCTTTTAAATCTTTGGGATATTTTTCTTTTAGAATAGTATAATATGTTCTTAAACTATTTTCAATAATCTCTTTTTCAGTAAAACTATTTGTATAATCAATTAGTTTTAATTTATTAGATAGTTTTAATAAATAAAATAGTGTAAATATCTTTAATGAAAATGATATTAAATTTGTTATCTCTTTATTTGATAATTCTAACTTATTTTCTTTTAATATATTATTAGTTATGAATTTTATTAAATATTGAAATCTTCCAATATGATTATAGAACTTATGTTCCATATGTTTCTGATTTTCATTTAAATTTCTATCAAACGCATGAATTCTTGTTTTAATTGCTAACATATCGCCAATAAAGAGTGAGTTTAAATCATTAATGTAAATAGTATCTTTTAGTTTCATAGTTTTACGCGTTGAATTTATAAATTCAGAATCATTAAGATCATAAAGTGGTAGTATAAATTCAAAGAAATGATCTTTAATACTATTTTTAAACTTACACAATCCTTGAATTTTTATCATATTTCTATCAATTTCAAACTCACGAATAATTGCTATTTTTTTATGAATTAAATGAATAAAATCTTTCTTTTCTTTTAATTCAAGATTTTCACAATCGCCAAATATATCATCAAACAGTTTCTTTGGCATCTTTTCAAACTGAATCCCAACTTGATTAAAGACCCATATTGTAAAATCATCTAAAAATGGTGATATATTATCTTCTGATTTATTTTTACCTGTAAAAAGATAGTTCAAGTATTCATTATCATTATCATTATCATTACCATTACCATTGCTATTCTCTATTTCAATATGAGGAAGCAATAAACTCATATCAATATCACCAGTAGGATCTACATACTTATGTAAATCAACTGATTTGTGTGTCACATTTAATAGTTCATACGATGTTCCACCAAAAAAGTAAAAGTAAGGTTGTGAATTATATTTTGCACTTATTTTAAGATCTTTATTTTCAAGTTCATCATCTTCTGTCATATACCATGCTCTATAATCTCCTTTATAATAATACTTTTCCCATGGTATATTTAAAAAAAGAGGAATTATATGCTCACCAAATGGGTAAATGTTTTTTACCCATTCTTTTCTTGATCTATTTTTTGTATACTTAAAATCAGATTCTTTTACTGGTTTTATGGCAAATCCACCATTCATCTTTTTATTGGTTATTTCTTTTATTATTTAAATTTAGATGAGTAACTATACTTTTTTCCTACAAGTTTTAGAACGTTTTGATTTATTACAACCACTTTTAAAAGAACGCAACTCTTTACATAAAGATACAAACTTAGTCTTATTTAATAAGTCTAACTCTTTTTCTAAAGAACATCTTATTAAATATAAGTTATTCAAAGAAGTTTGTCGTAAATTCCAACCACCATTATCAAACTCTTTCCATAGAGAACGCCACTGTGGAAATGGTAGAACACTCGGAAGTAGTGTAAAAAATCTTTTAAAATAGACTAATTTTTCTTCCGGTTTCATAGTATTATACATATTCTTTAGTAAAGGAGTATTTATAGTTACACTATCTGGTATATCAAACGATTTACTGCCCAATGATAGTTTTGAATATGGATGAGCTTCTACAATAGAAAATAAGAATTCCCAGCCTTCAAAATGAACTTTTGAACATCCTTGATTTAACTTATTCTCATAAATTTCTTTTACAATAGAAAAAGGGGGATCTTCATAATTACATAAGCCTTGACTTCTCAACTTCTCATTTACTTTATTATGTATTCTCCATAACCATCTTGTTAAATCATTTTTAGAATCAACTTTAACTGGATCATCAATAATATATTCTGAATAACTTTTTCTACAGTGTTTACAAGGTAAAACAAACGCAACGACATTAAAAAAATCTTTGTACTTGTTTTTGAGTTTCTCACTATATGAGAAACTAATTGAATGTAGAAGTTTCCATCCTGATGGACCCCAATAACGAGTATCCATTATCTACTTATTAACTAGAACCAAACATACTTGATAGTGGTGTTAAGTAAGGACGCACTGTATTAGAATCTGTATCTTCTGCTTTACATTTAATAGTCTTTTCAGGACACTTAGCACGAGGGCATGGAGGGCACGCCGGACATGATACAGGTGGAGGGCACTTAACTTCAGGGCAACGAGGACGAGGGCATGGAGGGCATGAACCACAATCTTTCTTACAGGCACTTGAATCAATAATAACTGGTTCTGGTTTAGGAATACTAGATTTAAGCACATATTGAGAAAGATCGGGAGCAGAAGGGCACTCTGTTTTTAACATATATGAACTCATATCGGGGCACTGAGGGCAAGGAGGGACGGATGTTTTTAAGATATACTTTGTCATATCTGGCATTGGAGGACAAGACGGCATTGTGTAGCCACACTTATTACATGTGCTTTCTGTAGTTGCTGCATTAGCTGCACTTTGAAACCCTTCAGATCTAATAGAATTTGAAAGAATATACCCTATAACTACACCAACAAAAAGAACAAATATTAGTTGTTGAATATTTGTTACACGCATTTTACTCTAATTCTATACTATAAAATTATCAAGGTCTCCACCCTTTCCATGAAGCATCTGGGCATCCGCATAATTCTGGTAACCCACTATCATATGATGTTGCTAAACGATTACATATCATTTTAGCATATCCTCTCCATGAGAAATTTTCAGATACATACTCTTCAGATTTCAGACAACCAAAGTCTTCGGGATTCATTTCGCGTTTTTTAATTGATTCACAAATAAAGTTTGCTCTCTCATGCCAATCGAACTTTACAGGAGCAGTAGATTTAGGATTTGCACTAGTGCTTGAGGAAGGAGTTTTTGAAGGAGGAGTGTTTGAGGGAGGAGTGTTTGAGGGAGGAGTGCTTGAAGGAGGAGTGTTTGAGGAAGGAGGTTTATTTCTACCAGTCTGTAAATCAGTAATTACTGAAGCAAACTCTCCACGATCATCTACAAGTCCTGAATACATTGGTGCTGCTCCTTGTAAGTATGATTGCGATAAGATAGATGAGAACTGATTTGCTAATGATTTTGATACTTCTACTTCATTATCACCGGTATAACTTAGATTAATATCCCATGATAATCCTTTTAATAACATATCAGCATAGTACTTGAATAGATTTACACCAGAAATATCTTGAGGAAATAGATCAGATAATCCACTAGGTAAACCAGAAGTATCAATTAAATTAGGAAGAGCAGAGTTTGTATTATCTATAGTTCTTAAGAAACTCAAATATGCATCACGTTTAATGGGAATTTCAGATTCACTTTTTCTTCCAGATTGAACATCAGCAATTATACTGCTAACACTGTTTTTTACTTCATTTAAAAGTGTAATACGTCGTTGAACAACAGGATCATTTGTGCCTGATGATGATAGAACAAGAATGGTGCTATTTATTCTTGTAATCAAGTTTTCTAGATCATTTAGTGATGCACGATTAGTTGTAACATCAAATCCTTCTATATCATTTACATCATTATATACATTTAATCTCCACATTCTTTGTAAATAAGCTAAGTTTGCTTCAATCTCATCAACATCATTCTGTGTTAAAGTAGAATTAATACCAGGATTGCGTCGCAGAACCATAATTTCATTTCTTAATCGTGTTAAATCACCTCTTGCGGTTGTTAAAGGGAGCACAATCGCTGGATCTGATAAGTCTGATATTTTAGATGCTTCTTGATCTAAAAAACCCTGTAATGTAGTTTGGACATTTAATATACGTTGAAATTTTGCTCTTTCTAATGAAGGATCTTGGTATGGCAGACTGTTAAATGAAGCAATTTGACCGGGAGAAGGGAATAAAAGTGTATCAGATGGATAAGTATAGGCTTGTAAAGTATCATCTACATTTTTCTGTTGAACGGGTGATTCAACTACTCGTAGAGTGGGTGATAAAGGTTTTTGTGTTTGAAAGTTCTCTTTTGTTCTTATAGTAAATGATGTTACAGTAATAAGTAGTATTATAAACAGTGTTATAAAGTAATAAGCATTCATCCTATAATTTTATACATATTTTTAATAGGTTTATGATTTAGACAACTATAAAAGTTATAGAACTCTAAAACATATTAAACTAGAAAATTACTAATTACCAATTACCAATTACTTGCGACTGCGACGAGTAGCGCGACGGCCTTTACGACCGGCCTTGCGGGTTGAGCGGCGGCTACGACGGGTGCGACGGGACATTCTACTAGGAGGAGTTTTTTTTTTACCGGAACGCCGGGATAAACGCGCTTTACCACCTACACTAACATCATTTATAATTGGGGGCATAGTTCTACATATTGGATTATTCGCAGGAAATTGTTTTATTACATTGTCCCTAGGGTCTTTACGCCAACACGGGCCGGGGAAAGGTGGAATTGGGTTAGAAGCTGTTCCACTTACTTGAGTTAAAGGTCTGCTATAGGTTGATACACCTGAAGAAATAAATTCTAAATCTTGACCAACTAAATTTCTAAGTTGTGTGCATGATTCTTCACTTGAACAGTTAGCTCTACTACTATCTAATCCCATATCATCTCTCATTTTTTGTGAAGTTTCTCCCGCAGAAATTCTCCCCTTATCAACTATTCCTTTAATTGTATTATCATTAAAAGTTTCTGTTCTATCATCAGGAGGGTCTGTATTTATTGTTATTTGACCTCCTTCTTTGACCATATCTACTATTTCATTAGAAGAATTTCCACCACTATGTAAATTATCTAATGCTTCTTTTATAGCAGCTGTTTCATATGGATCAAATTCTGATTCACTTATATCTCCTTCTGCTAATGAAGGAGAAGGAGATCCTAAATCAGATCCTAAATCAGAAAGAGAAGGAGAAGGAGATGTTGAATCTAATCTTAAATCAGAAGGAGATGGAGAAGGAGATGGAGAATTTAATATTTCACTAGGAGAAGTTTCACTATGTAAATTATCTAATGCTTCTTTTATAGCAGCTGTCTCATATGGATCAAATTCTGATTCACTTTCTACTTCTGGCAATGAAGAAGAAGGAGAAGGAGATGCTGAATCTAATCTTAAATCAGAAGGAGATGGAGAAGGAGAATTTAATATTTGACGAGGAGAAGTTCCATTATGTAAATTATCTAATGCTTCTTTTATAGCAGCTGTCTCATATGGATTAAATTCTGATTCACTTTCTACTTCTGGCAATGAAGAAGAAGGAGAAGGAGAAGGAGATGCTGAATCTAATAATATTTCAGTATAAAATGTTCGTTCAGAAGGATCAAATGTATATGATAATAGTTCATGATAAGGAAGAGGAGTAAAACTAGCTGGAGGAGTAACTGGTGTTTCTAAGTCTGAATCATATATTTTACCTCTGTAATCTGTTCCACTAATTGATACATCATATGTTTCATCAATTAATACATTAATTCTTAATAAACTATTATTTACTATAAAATACTTACTATTAGTAAAATCATAGTAGATTGGATATAATATATTATTAGTTATACCATAATTATTTCGTTCAATACTACTTCCTCCAATACTTTCAAACTGTATACTATATGAAGTTGTTGTGTATGTTATTAATTGTTCTGCTGTAATAGTAGGTAGTATACCACTTGTAGGACTAGATACTGGAGCTACATAATTAGAAGAGTGTAAATTATTTAATGCTTCTTTTATTGCAGCAAGTTCATACTCATTATATGATGATGGTGCTTCACTTGTAGGACTAGATACTGGAGCTACATAATCAGACGAGTGTAAATTATTTAATGCTTCTTTTATTGCAGCAAGTTCATACTCGTTATATGATGATGGTGCTTCACCAGATGATGCTCCAGGTTCTGGGGAGGGTAAAGGTGCTTTTGCCGGTGAAGGTGCTGGTTTAGGAGTTATTTTATATTCTTTATGTATTCTACCTAATTCATTATCTAAATTTACAATAAATTCAAAATATGGATCAATAAAAATATGTTTACCTGATCGAATTTGTGAACGTAGTATTTTCCAAAATACACCATTTGAATCAATATAACCAAAATTACCATTTGATAAGTTAAAATATATATCGTGATGATATTTTATAGGTTTTAGTAAAGGATATAATTCTAAAATAATTTTAGTAGCAATATCATAGTATGATGTAGGATTATATAATGTTATTAAACTTCTATTAATTTCATTCTCTGTAATATTTATATATATATTATCAATTTCTTTATACGTAACTAATATTGGATCACTATTATGAGGTAGAGTAAAATCTGTTAAATTAAAGGGATCACCATTAGATGATGTTACTATATCACCATCAATAATAGGTGTATTAAATGAATCTAAAATTTGAAAACTAGCATTCCCATTTGGGATTATATTAAATCTTGTATCAAATACAATAATAAAAAAATTTTTATTTGTATCATCATAATATATAGTATAGGGTTCATCCTTAATTAATTTACCGCCAGATTGAATACCACCTTCTTCTAAATTTATATTTTTAATAATTGCAATAGTATTAGTTTCATAAATTATAGATGATGGTATTCCAGCAATTGGAGAAGGAGAAAAAGCTTGTGGAGAAGGAGATGGAGATGGAGATGGAGATGGAGATGGAGATGGAGATGGAGATGGAGATGGAGATGGTGATGGAGATGGTGATGGAGATGGTGATGGAGATGGTGATGGAGATGGAGAAGGAGAAGGAGATGGTGAAGGAGAACGAGATGCTGGTGAAGGAGAACGAGATGCTGGTGAAGGAGAAGGAGATGCTGGTGAAGGAGAAGGAGAAGGAGATGAAGGAGAAGGAAAAGGAGAAGGTGAAGGTACTGCTAATGTGAATACCATAGATGGATCAAAAAAATTCGTATTAAAATAATTTGTGCTTATAATTTTATTAACTATTCTAACTACTATGTTTGGATTATTCATAAATATTGGAAAGTTACGATTATTATATGTTAATGATCTTGAATTTAGTGTAGAATCATATTTTAAATAAATTTTCTCAGAAAAAGAGTTTAATTTAAAAAAGAATTTACTTGTATCAATTTGATCGATTGTTGGTGAACCTGTTGTTGATTCATAGTATAATTGTTTTTGATTACCTTTTGCACTACCAAATATATCAGTAATTTCTTTAGTATCAGCTGCATCACTACCTATTTGATCTTTAAATAATACATAAAAATTATTGACAGTATAATCATTAATAACACCACCTGATAACTTATATTTCATAGTATCTAACTTATCTAAAGCCATAGCAATCTCTTTTTCATAATCTATTGATTGAGAATTTTTTTTAACTACTATTGGTTCCTCTACTCCTTTTTTAATAGAACCACCATGAATATTCTCCAAAGCTTCTTTTATAGCAGCTAATTCATATGGGTTGAATATTGATTTTCCTGAAGAAGATA
>Ga0114968_10002008_pt1 | contig 15703 bp, 13 predicted proteins | sample M_130807_EF_Meta_FD_87020 | JGI IMG/M metagenome (GOLD analysis project Ga0114968, IMG submission 87020) | Freshwater microbial communities from Lake Montjoie, Canada to study carbon cycling - M_130807_EF_MetaG | ecosystem: Environmental > Aquatic > Freshwater > Lake | place: Lake Montjoie...
CAAAAAGAGAATCGCTTATATTGAGCTTTAAATGTAGCTTGGCAAACAAGGGGATGGTTATGCGACGCAGTTGGTTAAAAGTGATGGGCGTGGTTTTGGCGGCGAGTTGGCTGAGTATGTCGGCGCAAGCCCAAAACACCTTGCCAGCCAACAAAGTGTTTCGTTTTGTGCCCCACGCCAATTTGGCGGTGCTTGACCCCATCTGGACCACCGCCTACGTCACGCGCAACCATGCTTACATGATTTACGACACTTTGTTCTCTGAGGACGCCAAGGGTGATATTCAGCCGCAAATGGTGCAAAGTTACACCACCGCCAAAGACGGCAAGACTTGGACTTTCAAGCTGCGTGCGGGTTTGGAGTTTCATGACGGCAAAGCCGTCACCAGCGAAGACGTGGCCGCGTCACTCAAGCGCTGGGCCAGCCGCGACGCCATGGGCGGTATTTTGTTTAGTTTCATAGACAAGATTGAAACCCCCGACGCCAACACCTTTCGCTTTATTCTTAAAGAGCCCTGCGCCATCGTGCTCGACGCCTTGGGCAAGGCGTCTAGCAATGTGCCCTTCATCATGCCTGCTCGCATCGCAGCGACACCCGGCACCGAGCAAATCAAGGAGCACATTGGCTCAGGGCCCTTTATCTTCAAGGCTGACGAGTTCAAGCCCGGCTCGGTGGCCGTGTATGTGCGTAACCCCAAATACTTGTCGCGCAAAGAAGCGCCCAGCGGTTTGGCCGGCGGTCGCCCCGTCAATTTTGAGCGGGTGGAATGGGTCATCATCCGCGACCCGCAAACCCAGTTCAATGCGCTGCAAGCTGGCGAGGTCGACATGGTGGAGCAGCCCAGTTTCGAGCAATACGAGTCATTGAAAAAAACCGCTGGCGTTAAGGTGGACGATTTTTCACCCGCAGGCTACCAGTACGTCATGCGCTTTAACCACCTGCATGCACCTTTTAACAATGTGAAGATTCGCCAAGCCGCCATGCTGGCCATTGGGCAGCAGGCTTTCATCAATACGCAGGTGGGCATTCCCGACTTGGTTCGACCTTGCCGCAGCATTTACCCTTGCGGCACCCCCTTGGCAGACGAGAACACCGGCTACTTCACCGGTGTGGCCAACGCCGCCAAAGCGCGGGAATTGTTGAAGGAAGCCGGCTACGACGGCACACCCATAGTGATGATGCGTCCCACCGATTTATCCGCCATCACCAAGCTGCCCTTGGTGGCCAAACAGCAATTAGAAGCCGCAGGTTTTAAAGTGGACTTGCAACAAATGGACTGGGCCTCTTTGGTAGCGCGCCGTGCCAAAAAAGAACCGCCCAACCAAGGCGGCTGGAATATGTTCTTCACCACCTGGACCGCGCAAGATATTGGCAGCCCTTTAAGCAGTGCCATGCTCAATGCCAAAGGAGCCACCGGCTGGTTTGGTTGGCAAGACGAACCGCGTATCGAAGCCTTGAAAGCCAAATTCGCCCGTGCCCATGAAGGCCCTGAGCAGAAAAAAATTGCCTCCGAAATTCAAGCCTTGGTGTTTGAAACCGCGGCTTTTGCGCCGCTGGGCCAATACCGCAACCCCACCGCCTTGCGTAGCAATGTCAGTGGCATGCTGCAAACCGCAGGCATTCCCGTGATGTGGGGCTTGAGCAAAAACTGATGGCGTCTTTTTTGCTGCGTCGATTGCTGGCGGTGCTGCCCGTGCTGTGGGTGGTGTCGGTGGTGGTGTTTCTCATTTTGCGCTTAGCCCCGGGTGACCCTGCCGCGGTGATTGCCGGCAACAACGCCACCAGCGAAGACATCGCCAACATCCGAAGCCAGTTGGGTCTGGACCGCAACCTTGTCAGCCAATACGGCATTTGGCTGGGCAAGGTAGTGCAAGGCGATTTGGGTTTCTCCTACTACTTAGGCAAACCCGTGCTTGAACTCATTACCCAACGCATGGAGCCCAGCCTGTCTTTGGCCTTGGGTACAGCTTTGCTGGCGGTGTGTGTGGCCGTGCCTTTGGGCACCTTGGCGGCATGGCGCATGGGGGGGTGGCTAGACCGGTCTCTATCGGCGTTTTCGGTGGCAGGTTTTTCGGTGCCTGTGTTCGTGATTGCCTATGGTTTGATTTATGTGTTTGCGATTCGCTTGCAGTGGTTGCCGGTGCAAGGCTATAAGCCCTTGTTCGGTGCGCAAGCGGGCAGTGTGTGGGACTGGTTGCGCCAACTCGTCTTGCCGTGGCTGACTTTGGGCACCATCTACATCGCCTTGATTGCCCGCATGACCCGAGCCAGTGTGTCCGAGGCTTTGAGCGAAGACTACATACGCACGGCGCGAGCCAAAGGCATTGGCGAGATGGCGGTTTTGTTGCGCCACGCTTTGGCGAATGCGGCGGTGCCCATCGTCACCGTCATTGGCATTGGCGTGGCCTTGCTGATTGGCGGCGTGGTGGTGACCGAGACCGTGTACGCCATCCCGGGCCTGGGTTCGCTCACGGTGGACGCGGTGCTCAACCGCGACTTTCCGGTCATCCAAGGTTTGGTGCTATTTTTTTCGTGCAGCTATGTGTTCATCAATTTGCTGGTCGACCTGAGCTATGTGTTTTTAGACCCCAGGATTCGTCACTGATGGCCACCTTGCAACGTCGTTTATGGGACCACGGTTCGGTGCGCTTTGGCGTGGCGGTGCTGGCCTTCATGGTGGCGGTCGCCTTGCTCGCGCCTTGGCTGGGGACAGTGGACCCCGCTGCGATGGACGCCAACCACATCAACAAAGCCGCTGGCGTGGCGGGTGACTTTGCACTGCCCGACGGCCAAGCGGTGGCGCACACGTTTTGGTTGGGCACGGACAACTTTGGCCGCGATATTTACAGCCGTGTGCTGTTTGGCAGTCGCATCTCCTTGGTGGTGGGTATTGCCACTGCCATCTTGGCGCTGGGCTTGGGGGGCTTGTGCGGCATGTTGGCGGGTTACTTTCGCCAAGTCGATATGTTTCTGATGCGCTTTATGGATGGCTTGATGGCCATTCCTGCGGTGCTGTTGGCAATTGCCTTGGTGGCGGCTTTGGGTGCCAATGTAGCCACAGTGGTCATTGCCATCGCAATACCTGAGGTGCCGCGTGTCACCCGCTTGGTGCGCTCCTTGGTGCTGACCTTGCGCGAAGAACCGTATGTGGAAGCGGCTCGCGCTTTGGCCACACCCACGCCTGTTATTTTGTGGCGACATATTCTGCCCAATGCCATGGCACCCTTGTTGGTACAAGGCACGTTTGTGGCGGCCTCCGCCGTGCTGACTGAGGCGATTTTGAGTTTCTTAGGGTTGGGCCTGCCCCCTGATGTACCTACTTGGGGCAACATCATGGCCGAGGGTCGGGTGCAGTTTAGCCAGCAGCCGGGCAATGTTTTGTTCCCCGCCATGTTCTTAGTGCCCACGGTGTTGGCGATCAACTTGTTGGGGGACGGCTTGCGCGATGTGCTCGACCCCAAATTCGCCAAGCGGGTGGGCTGATGACGCAACCCGTTTTGCTGGTTGACAACTTAAGTGTGGCGCTGCCCAGCGGTGCTGACAGGCCCATGGCATTGCAAGACATCAGCCTAAAGTTGTCTGCGGGGCAAACTTTGTGCGTGGTCGGCGAATCAGGCTCGGGTAAATCGGTGCTGGCCACCACCGTCATGGGCTTGCTGGACGGTGAATTGAAAGTATCGGGCGGCTCAGTTCAGTTGCTTGGCGAGTCTTTGCTGGGCGCCAGTCAGGCACGTTTGCGTGCCTTGCGTGGACGCGCCATGGGCATGGTGTTTCAAGAGCCGATGACCGCACTTAACCCCGTGATGCGCTGCGGCGAGCAAATCGATGAACTGCTGCGAACCCACACCGATTGGTCGGTCCAGCAGCAGCGCCGTGCGGTCTTGGACATGCTGGCGCAGGTGCGTTTGCCCGATCCTGAACGTATGTGGCACAGCTACCCGCATCAGCTCAGCGGTGGGCAACGCCAACGCATTGTCATTGCCATGGCCATGGTGATGAAGCCGGCGCTTCTCATTTGTGACGAACCCACCACTGCGCTTGATGTCACCACCCAAAAAGACATCTTGCAGCTCATACAAACTTTGCAGCAAGAGACGGGCAGCGCTGTGCTGTTCATCACCCATGACATGGGCGTGGTGGCCGACATTGCAGACCAAGTGCTGGTGATGCACCGTGGCGTGGCGGTCGAGCTCGGCAGCCGCGATCAAGTGCTGCGTTCTGCGCAAGCGTCCTACACCCAAGCGTTGTTGGCGGCCGTGCCCAGTATGACGCCGCCCCCTGCTCGTCACATCGCTGACACGCCAGCCTTGCTGCGGGCCGTGGCGGTTGGCAAAACCTATGACACCAACCGCGCTTTGCACGACGCCAGCGTGGCGCTGCGATCAGGTGAAACCGTTGGCATTGTGGGTGAGTCGGGTTCGGGTAAATCCACTTTGGCGCGGTGTGTGTTGCGTTTGATTGACCCCAGCAGCGGCGAGATTTTTTGGGGCGAAGATGAAATTGCCACTTTGCCTGAAGCTCGTTTGCGTCCTTTGCGTCACCGTGTGCAAGTGGTGTTTCAAGACCCCAACCGATCGCTCAATCCGCGCCTAACAGTGGGCGAGTCGCTGGTCGAAGGCGCTTGCAACTTTGGCATGGGTGCGACTGAGGCCAAAGCTTTGGCCGAGCAACTCTTGCAGCAAGTGCAACTTCCCGTGCAAGCCATGGCCCGCTATCCGCGCCAGTTCAGCGGCGGGCAGCGTCAGCGCATCGCCATCGCCCGTGCCTTGGCTTGCAGGCCGCAGGTTTTGGTGGCCGACGAAGCGGTCAGTGCTTTGGATGTATCGGTGCAAGCGCAAATTCTGCAACTGCTGCGCCAAGTGCAGCAGCAGTTTGGCTTAGGCCTGCTGTTCATCACCCATGATTTGCGGGTGGCTGCGCAGTTGTGTGACAGCGTCATCGTCATGCACCAAGGGCAGATCGTCGAGCGTGGCGACACTGCCACGTTGTATTCACAACCTCAACACACTTACACACGGGCATTGATGGCAAGCGCTCCAGGGATTGCGTCATGACCACCGTGTTCATCGCAGGGTTTCAGCACGAGACCAACACCTTTGCACCCAGCTTGGCTGATTGGGCCGCGTTTAACCGAGGCGATGCGTTTCCGGCTTATATCCGCGGCCAAGCGATGCAAGCGCAGTTCACCGGCGTGAACATTCCGGTGGGTGGCTTTATAGACGCTGCCAAGCGCCATGGTTGGCAATTGTGGCCCTCGGTGTGGGCGGGTGCCAGTCCGTCTTCCTTTGTGACACGTGATGCGTTTGAGCGTATCGCGGGCGATATCCTGCACGACTTAAAGCAAGCGCTGTCGCAAGGCGTGGACGCGGTCTACCTCGATTTGCACGGCGCCGCGGTGGCCGAACACGCCGATGACGCCGAAGGCGAATTGCTGGCGCGTGTACGCGCTTTGGTCGGCGAACACATGCCCGTGGTGGCAAGCCTAGACTTGCATGCCAACGTCACCCAGCGCATGTTGACGCTTAGCGATGCTTTGGTGGCCTACCGTACCTACCCCCACATCGACATGGCCGAGACGGGAGAGCGTGCCGCTGACTTGCTGCAAAGGCGTTTGCGATTGGGTCGGCGCGAGGCCTTGGCGGTACACCGCTTGCCGTATTTGATTTCGCTCAATGCGCAGTCGACTTGGCTGCAACCCGCCAAGGACATTTATGCTGCCATGGCCGATATCGATCGTGAATACGCTGGTGTGCTGAGTTTTTGCATGGGTTTTCCCGCTGCCGACTTTGAGGAATGTGGGCCGGTGCTGTGGGCTTACGGCGCAGAGCCCTTGGAGGCGAATGCTGCGGCAGAGGCTTTGAACGCCTTGGCCTCTACTCCCGCGCAGTGGCGCATGGATTTTTTACCCGCTCGCGAAGCGGTCACGCAAGCCTTGGCCTTGGCGGCTCAGCACGAGCGGCCCGTGTTGATTGCCGATACCCAAGATAACCCAGGTGCGGGAGGCGACAGCAACACCACTGGCATGCTGCACGCTTTGTTGCAGCAAGGTGCTGGCAAGCGCTACCCCAACGCCGTGGCTTTGGGCTTGCTGTACCACCCCGAGGTAGCAACCATCGCTTGTGGCGCTGGTGTAGGCGCTGAGATCGACGTGGTGCTGGGCGTGTCCGTGCCTACCTATGCGGGCATGAGTGATGCACCGCTGGCGGTTCGCGCCAAGGTACTGGCCATCAGCGATGGCCGTTGCGTGTTGAAAGGCCCGATGATGCGCGGCATGACCAGCCAATTGGGCGCGAGTGCTTGTCTGGCTATCGATGGCGTATTGGTGGCGGTGGTCAGCGGCAAAGCGCAGTTGTTTGACCGAGAAATGTTGCGCTGTGTGGGCATCACCCCAGAGGCCATGAAGCTCATTGTGCTCAAAAGCTCCAACCATTTCCGTGCCGATTTTCAGCCCATCGCCAGCCATGTGCTGGTGGCCAAGGCGTCAGGTCCCATGGCCGCCGACCCCGCCGATTTGCCTTGGCGCAAACTCAGTTCACGCACCCATACCAGCGCCTGAAGGAGTCTCTTGTATGTCTGACCTGACCCAATGCACTGCCACACAACTGTTAGGTCTTTACCGCAGCGGCGAGGCTTCTCCCGTACAGACCACGCAAGCGGTGTTGCAGCGCATCGCACGACTCAACCCCCTGCTCAACGCCTTTTGCTTGGTGGATGAATCCGCTGCCATGGCCAGCGCCCGCCAAAGCGAGGCACGTTGGCAAGCGCACCGCCACAGTGGCACGGCTGTCTTGGCCTTGGACGGCGTGCCCCTGTCCATCAAAGACCTGATCCTCACCCAAGGTTGGCCCACTTTGCGTGGCAGCCAAACCGTTAACCCCGATCAGCCTTGGGAGGTGGATGCGCCGGTGACCGCACGCTTGCGCGAAGCTGGGGCGGTGTTGTTGGGCAAAACCACCACGCCCGAGTTTGGCTGCAAGGGCGAAACCAATTCGCTGTTGACAGGCATCAGCCGCAACCCCTGGAACCTTGAGCACACCCCAGGCGGCTCATCGGGTGGCGCATCCGCTGCGGTGAGTGCTGGCTTGGGGCCTTTGGCCATGGGCACCGATGGCGCGGGCAGTGTGCGCATTCCCGCCTCGTTTTGCGGCAACGTGGGTTTGAAGCCCAGCTTTGGCCGCGTACCAGCCTATCCCTTGTCGCCTTTTGGCTCGGTCGCTCATTTAGGGCCTCACGCCATGACGGCAGAGGATGTGGCGCTGTTGATGAACACCATCGCCTTGCCCGATGCCCGCGACTGGACCTCGCTGCCCTTTGACGGTGTGGACTATCTGGCGGGCTTGCAGGGCGGCGTCAAGGGTTGGCGGGTGGCGTATTCGCCCACCTTGGGTTACGCCAAAAATGTGGACCCCGAGATTGCCGCCGCCACCGCCCAAGCGGCCAAGCATTTGCAAGACTTGGGCGCGGTGGTGGAGCAGGTCGACCCACTGACCGAAGACCCCTTGGACATCACCACCGGATTGTGGTTTGCCGGTGCGTACCAAGTGTGGCAAACCTTGAACCCTGCGCAACAGGCCTTGAGCGACCCTGACTTCAAAGCACAAGCCGAGTTGGGCGCAAAGTTTGATGCCAATGCCATTCATACGCTGAACCAGCGCCGGGGTGTGTTGGGCTCGCAGTTGCGCCAGTTCATGCAGCGCTTTGACCTGATACTGACACCCAGCACCGCGGTAACCGCATTCAAAGCCCGACCCGCTGGCCACAGCGCCATGAACTCGGCGGCCATGCTGGGCTGGACACCCTTTAGCTACCCCTTCAACCTCAGCCAGCAACCGGCCATCAGCCTGCCGTGTGGACTCTCATCGCAGGGCTTGCCCATGGGCGTGCAGTTGGTGGGCACTATGTTTGGCGATGCAAAGCTGCTTCAAGCGGCACAGGCTTTGCAAGCTTGCTACCCCGTGCAGCGGCCTGCTATTTGACACAACGCATTTTGCTAAGACTCTTGGGTGTTGGAGATGGTTAACATCTTGCCCTTTGCTGCTTGGGCATTCTTTGTATGGCATTCATCGCACTTGACGTAGGCAACACCCGCTTGAAATGGGCGATGTACGACGCCCCTCACCCCCATGCGCAGTTGCTCGCGCAGGGCGCGGTGTTTTTGGAAAACATCGACAAACTCGCTGACGATGAATGGGGTAGCTTACCCGTGCCAGACAGTATGTTGGGCTGCATCGTGGCGGGTGAAGCGGTGCGCCGTCGCGTGGAAGAACAGTTGGAGTTGTGGGACTTGACGCCGCATTGGGTGGTGTCGTCCGCCAAAGAAGCCGGCTTGGTGAACGGCTATGACCACCCCGCACGGCTAGGGGCAGACCGCTGGGTTGCCATGATCGGCGCTTTGGCCCATATGCGGGCGCAAACCGCAGAAACTGTCGCGCAACCCATGGTGGTGGTGATGGTCGGCACCGCGGTCACGGTGGAGGCGATTTCTGCCGAGGGTGAATTTTTGGGCGGTTTGATTTTGCCTGGCCACGGCATCATGCTTCGTGCCTTGGAGTCGGGCACCGCGGGCTTGCGTGTGCCCACTGGCGAAGTCCGCGCTTTTCCCACCAACACCAGCGATGCGCTCACCAGTGGCGGCACTTTTGCCATTGCCGGCGCGGTCGAGCGCATGGTGCAACATGTTCGGGCGCATTGCCACGCCGAGCCGCTTTGCTATATGACGGGTGGTGCGGGTTGGAAGATGGCACCCAGCATGTCGGTCAACTGCGAGTTGATCGACGGTTTGATTTTTGATGGCCTGCGCGAAATAGCCGCCCAGCGTTTGGCGGCAGTCGCTGCGCGTTAAGCCGCCAAAGTTTCGACCTGAACCGCGCAGTCGTAGAACACGGGTGCGCGGCCCATGTCTGTCAGGCGTTGCGAGGTGAGTTCGTTGACGTTCTTGCCATCCAAGCCCAGTTTGCGCCACCAAATCCCCAGTCCTACCACCATGCCCGCTTGGGCGCGGGTGGTGATTTGAGCCTTGCATTCGTAACTGCCGCGGTCATTGAAAACCCGCACCATGGCGCCGTCTTTGACCTGCCGCGCTGCAGCGTCATCAGGGTGAATTTCAAGAAGCGGTTCACCTTCCATGTCACGCAGGCTTTTGATATTCACAAAGCTGGAGTTCAAAAAGTTGCGCGCAGGTGGCGAAATCATGGCCAGCGGGTAGGTGGCTTGGGGGTTGGCGGGTTCGTAGTTGGGCAGGTAGTCAGGTAGGCCGTCCAAGCCCTGCGAAGCCAAGCGTTCGCTGAAGAATTCGCACTTGCCAGAGGCTGTGGGAAAACCACCGTTTGCAAATGGCGCATCTGCCACGGGCCAATGGGCAAAACCATCTTTTAACAAGGCATCCCAAGTGACCGGCGATGCACTTTGCAGGTTGCGTGGGTTTTGCAGCGCCAAGCGGCACAGGCTTTGGTCGTCCTCTTGCAGCAAAGGGCTGTCCATGCCCATGCGTGTGCTTAGTTCTCGAAAAATCTGCGTGTTGGTTTTGGCCTCACCCATGGGCTCGATGGCGGGGCGATTAAGCACCATGTCGGTGTGGCCATAGCTGTTGTGAATGTCCCAATGTTCAAGCTGCGTGGTGGCGGGCAACACATAGTCGGCGTGGTCGGCGGTGTCGGTCATGAAGTGCTCTAGCACCACGGTGAACAAATCTTCACGCGCAAAGCCTTTGACGACCTTGGCTGATTCAGGCGCCACCGCCACTGGGTTGCTGTTGTAGACCACCACGGCTTGCACCAAGTCGGGCGTGTTCAAGGCCTCGCCTATGGTGCTCATATTGACGAGCGGTGCTTGGGTGTTGGTGTGCAGATCATGACGCTGCAGCGCCGCTCCATTGTGCAGGGCGTGGCCGGATGCACTGAGCACCACACCGCCAGCGCGGTGGCGCCAAGCGCCCGTCAAGGCGGGTAGACAAGCCACAGCCCGAACTGCGTTACCGCCACCGTGCGAGCGCTGCACGCCATAGTTCAAGCGAATCGCGCAAGGCTTGATGTGGGCGTAGTCGTGAGCGAGTTGGCGCACGTCTTCTGCCTTCAAACCGCACACTTGAGCCGTTCGTTCGGGCGTCCATTGCAAGGCGCGTTCGCGCAAGGCCTCGAAACCCACAGTGTGCTGTGCAATGTAGTCGTGGTCCAGCCAGTCGTGGGTGATGAGTTCATGCATCAGCCCCAAGGCCAGCGCAGCGTCTGTGCCGGGTTTGAGGGCCAGATGCACATCGCATTTGTCAGCGGTTTCGGTACGCCTGGGGTCTATGCACACCAGTTTGGCACCTTGGCGTTTAGCCTCTTGGGCGATGCGCCAAAAATGCACACTGCTGGTGATGACGTTGCTGCCCCAGATGAGGATAAGTTTGGACTCAGCGAAATGCTGCACCTTCATGCCCACCTTGCTGCCAAAGGTTTGGGCCAAGGCTTCGCCGCCAGCGCTGGAGCAAATTGTGCGGTCGAGTTTGGCCGCACCCAGCAGATTGAAAAACCGCATGGCGATGGATTCGCCTTGCACCATGCCCATGGTGCCGGCATAGCTATAGGGCAGGATACGCTCTGGTGTTTTGTGGGCAATGGTTTTCAGGCGTTGTGCGATGTCGCTCAAAGCGTCATCCCAGCTAACCTGCTGGAAGTGGCCACTGCCTTTGGGGCCCACGCGTTTCAAAGGATGCAAAACGCGGTCAGGGTGGTAGGTGCGCTCGGTGTAGCGTGAAACCTTGGTGCACAGCACGCCGTCGGTCAGTGGGTGGTTAGGGTTGCCTTGCACCTTGATTGCGACGCCATCTTTCACGGTGGTCAGCAAGGAGCAGGTGTCGGGGCAGTCGTGGGGGCAGGCGCCCAAGATGGTGGTGGTCATGGTTGCATTTTGCATGGTTTAACCCTTCATTGCGAGCGCAGCGAAGCAAACTTCCCGTCTTTGCGAGCGCAGCGAAGCAATCTCCCTGCACGGCAACCGCCGCAGGCTCGGCCTCGCCTCCATGCTTGCACAACGTCGGCTGCGGCCGACCTGCGCCGTTCGTCGTGCGAAGGTTTGTGGGTAAGTGCCCCAAATTAAGCGAGTACCTACAATCTTCGGCGACTCATCTGACAATTTGACCTACTACTGTGGCTTTGAACTTGTTCGGCACACCTGTCTCGATATGCAAAGTCACCTGAGTTTTACTGCCGCTGCCCAAAGACTATCGAACGGCGAGTGGCGCAGGTCGGCCGTAGCCGACGTTGTGTAAGCATGGAGGCGAGGACGAGCCTGCGGCACGCGGCGCTAGATTGCTTCGCTTCGCTCGCAATGACAGGGGATGCTTCGCTGCGCTCGCAATGACGTTGATAGCTTTTGGGCTACGCCCCTCGCAAGGACGGGAATTTCTGATCGGGTAGACTGATTCCCCAAGCCAAATACTGAGGGTGAACTTATGAAACTGCTTGACTCCATCGCTACCGAAGCGGCCAGCATCATCGCTGTGCGCCGCGACATACACGCCCACCCCGAACTGTGCTTCCAGGAGCAGCGAACCTCTGATGTGGTGGCGGGCAAGCTGACCGAATGGGGCATTGAGGTGCACCGTGGCATGGGCACCACCGGCGTGGTGGGTGTCATCCAAAACGGCAACAGCAAACGCAGCATCGGCCTGCGTGCCGACATGGACGCACTGCCCGTCAATGAAGCCAACACCTTCGCCCACGCCAGCAAACATCCCGGCAAGATGCACGCTTGCGGCCACGACGGCCACACCGCCATGCTGTTGGCAGCAGCCCAGCATTTGGCTAAACACAAAAACTTCGATGGCACCGTGGTGTTGATCTTCCAACCCGCCGAAGAAGGGGGTGGTGGCGCTAGAGAGATGATCAAAGACGGCCTGTTTAAAAAGTTCCCCGTGGACGCGGTGTTCGGCTTGCATAACTGGCCTGGCATGCCCGTGGGCACTTTGGCGGTCAGCGCGGGGCCGGTGATGGCCTCCAGCAATGAATTCAAAATCACCATTCGCGGCAAAGGCTGCCACGCCGCTTTGCCTCATAACGGTATTGATCCTGTGCCCATCGCCTGCGAGATGGTGCAAGCCTTCCAAACCATTGTTTCGCGCAATTTGAAGCCCATCGATGCAGGCGTCATTTCGGTCACCATGATCCACGCGGGTGACGCCACCAATGTGGTGGCCAACAGCTGCGAGCTGCAAGGAACGGTACGCACCTTCACGGTGGAGATGCTCGACCTCATCGAGCGACGCATGCGCACCATCGCCGAGCATGTCAGCGCAGCCCACGAAGCCACCTGCGAATTTGCCTTTGTGCGCAACTATCCCCCCACCATCAACCACCCCAAAGAGGCAGATTTCACCCGTTCAGTGTTGGCAGGCATCGTGGGCGCGGACAACGTGCTCGCGCAAGAGCCCACCATGGGATCGGAAGACTTTTCTTATATGTTGCTGGAAAAACCCGGCACCTATTTCTTCATCGCCAATGGCGAAGGTCAGCACCGCGAGATGGGCCATGGCGGTGGCCCCTGCACCTTGCACAACCCCAGCTACGACTTCAATGACGACCTGATTCCTTTGGGCGGCACGGTCTGGGTGCGCATGGTCGAGCAGTTTTTAGCGCCAGCTTAAATAGCCACTCAGGCGCTAGGCGGCGCATCGTACATCTGCAGCAAAGCCAGCAGCTGTGCTTTGGGTTGGGCTTGCAAATAGGGCAGTAACAAGCCCAGCACCTGCTGCGCGCCGCGTGACACACCGCCTTGGGCATTGGCGTCTTCCAGCGCATGGCGCGGGTCGCGCACGTATTCATAGCTCAGCCACCAGGTCAGCATCACCAGCATTTGCGTGGCGCTGCTGTCTCGCTCAGTGAGGTTTTGAGTCAGCCAGCCCTTGTCACTCAAACGCCCGAGCAAAATTAAAAAAGCTTTGTGTTTGTCCGCCAGCACCTCTTTGACCTGCTGCTCAAGCTGTCGGTATTTGCTGAGTAAATCGTTCAAGTCACGGTACAAAAACCGATAGCGCCACACCAACTCGAACAGCGAATGCATGAAAAACCATGCGTCCTCCAAGTCTTTGACGTCTTGCGCAGCAGGTAGCAAGGCTTGCAAGTCGTGTTGGTACTTGCCAAATAGGTGGTTGACGATGTCTTCCTTGCCTGGGTAGTGGTAGTACAAATTGCCGGGGCTGATCCCGAGGTCGGCTGCCACCATGGTGGCAGCCACATTGGGCTCGCCAAAGCGGTTGAACAAGCCCAAAGCGCTGGCCACAATGCGCTCGGCGGTTTGTCGCGGCGCTTTGCTGGCCATGGCGTATCAGCTTTTGCGCTCGGCCAATTGTTTCTCTAACTGCGCTACCCGCGCTTGCAAATCGGCCAAATCTTGTGCGCTGGGCAGACCCATGCTTTTCAAAGCCTTGGCAACCCTTTCTTCAAAAATGCTTTCCAGTTTGTCCATCTGACCACTGGCGCTTTGCCCCATTTGGCTCGCCATTTGCCCCACTTTTTCAGCAGCCTCGGCCATTTTGGCTTGGGCTTGTTGGGTGGTTTGTTGCAAGTGTGAGCCCTCTTTGACCAAGTTTTCAAATGCCTTGGTGCCTTCTTCTTGGGCTTTGGCAAAAGCGCCCAAACCTGCCAGCCAAATGTGCTGAGCCGAGTCTTTCATGCGCTGGCTCATTTGCTGGGGGTCAAATTCAGGGGGGGTGCTGGCCATGATGGTTCCTTGGGGAGTGAAAATTCATCATAGTCCAACCTCTGGCTGGAATATTAAACCCCTACAATTGTCAAACTTACAGAGAAATACCCTGAATCCATGTTGTGGTACGCCGTCCATTCCCGACCCAAGCAAGAACAACGCGCCTTGGAAAACCTGCAAAACCAAGGCTATGAAGCTTGGTTGCCTTTGATCACCATAGAAAAATTGCGCCGAGGCCGACTCGCCGAGGTGATCGAGCCCATGTTCAGCCGTTATTTGTTCATTCGTTTGGACATGGAGCACACCAACTGGACGCCTATTCGCTCCACCCTTGGGGTGAGCCGTTTGGTGAGTTTTGGCAATCGCCCTGCACCCATGTCGGACGATTTGATCCAAGCCTTGCGCAACATGCCTGAACGGGCACCAGAAAAACTTTTGCAACCCGGCCAAGCGGTGCGCATGATTGATGGCCCCCTCAAAGGCTTGGACGCTGTCTATCAACAATCCGATGGCGAGTTACGCGCCATGGTGCTGGTGGACCTGATGAGCAAACAGCATTTGGTTAGCGTGGACTCGCAGCATTTGTTCCCTGTGACCATCTGAGCATGAACACGCATCCACAGCATATTGCGATCATCATGGACGGCAATGGCCGCTGGGCCAAAAAGCGTTTGATGCCGCGTACTGTTGGCCATGCGCGGGGTGCCGCCAATGTTCGCCATATCGTCAAGGCCGCCCACGCCATGGGTTTACCTTACCTCACCTTGTTTGCGTTTAGCTCGGAAAACTGGCGTCGCCCGCCAGATGAGGTGTCGGCCTTGATGGGCTTGTTTTTGCAATACCTTGAGTCTGAAGTGGCTGAAATGAAAGCGGCAGGTATTCGTCTTCGCGTGATTGGCGACCGCAGCGCGTTTGCGCCACTGTTGCAATCTCGCATCGACCAAGCCGAGCAAGATACTGCCCACAACACAGGTTTGAACTTAACGATTGCAGCCAATTACGGAGGGCAATGGGATGTTTTGACGGCAGTACGCGCATGGCAAGCAGCCCATCCCGATCGATCGCTGCAAGACTTAGACCCCGCGGGCCTTGCTGCGCACTTGAGCACTTCTGAATTACCCGACCCCGAGTTGCTCATACGCACAGGTGGGGAGTCGCGCATCAGCAACTTCTTGCTTTGGCAAACCGCTTATACAGAGCTTTATTTCACCGACCTGCATTGGCCCGATTTTGATGACGCTGCTTTGGCCAAAGCCTTGAAATGGTATGGCCAGCGTGTGCGCCGTTTTGGGCGCACAGATGAGCAGGTGCAGCAGCACCCCAGTCTGACTGAGCATACCCCCACCCAAGACCTTGTTATCCAAAGCAACATCAAGATAGGCTAATATTGCGTCTGCAGGCAATTAGCCACATTAGTTTCGAGCGCCTGCAGCTCGTCCGGGCATTGTGTATGCCCCACTTCCTTAGTTTTAAACACATCACCGACAGGTACTCCTAGATGAAGAATGAAAACCGCGCAACGCATCCCCGCAAGGACCATGCTCAGACCCGCAGTGGTCGCTGTATCGCCTTGATCGACAGTAACTACATGGCGTGGTTGCTCAAACAAAGCACCGACAGCGATGCCGAGCCAGAGGCCTATAACCGCCAAGCCCTGATCCCCACCTTGGTGCAGACCTTGAAACAAGCAGGTTTGGGCTTGGATGTTCAACGTGTTTATTGGTATAGCGACAACCCCGACAGCCAATTTGCACAAGACCAAATCGTGCGTGTGCTCGACGTCACCAGCGGCGAACCCAGTGAAGTGGCTTTCAGCGCCATGTCCGCTGACATCGCCCGTTTGTCAGAACGCAAAGCCTGCGAACACCTGTTGATCGCCAGCGATGACGACCGCTTGACCGCCAGCATCGATGAAGCCCAATTGCATGGCCTGAATGTTTACCTGTTGGCCGACGAGTCAGCCCGCCACATGGACCAGTTGATCAACGAAGACCCCGCGTGGTGCCGTTTGTTGGCGCAG
>Ga0114968_10002009_pt1 | contig 15700 bp, 15 predicted proteins | sample M_130807_EF_Meta_FD_87020 | JGI IMG/M metagenome (GOLD analysis project Ga0114968, IMG submission 87020) | Freshwater microbial communities from Lake Montjoie, Canada to study carbon cycling - M_130807_EF_MetaG | ecosystem: Environmental > Aquatic > Freshwater > Lake | place: Lake Montjoie...
AACGCCCGCGACACTAAGAAGACTGACGGCAAGAAGCGCTCCACTGTGCGCGGCATTCCCAAGCTGGAGGACGCCACGTGGGCGGGCACGGCAAAGTCAGAGGAGTGCACGCTCATCCTGACTGAGGGTGATTCAGCTGCAACGACTGCGATTTCCGGCTTGAAGGTCGTGGGTCGTGAGAAGTACGGCGTGTTTCCCCTGCGTGGTAAGCTGCTCAACGTCAAGGACATTAGCGCAGCGAAGAAGACGGCTAACGTGGAGCTGACTCACATCAAGCAGATTCTGGGTCTTGTCCATGGCAAGAACTACACTGACATCAAGCAGCTACGCTATGGGCGCATCATGATTATGACTGACCAGGATGTGGATGGGTCGCACATCAAGGGTCTGATTATTAACCTGTTTCACACCGACTGGCCTTCGCTGCTAAAGCTGGATTTCATCTGTTCTATGATGACTCCCCTGCTCAAGGCGTCCAAGGGCTCTGTTACTAACTGCTATTTCTCTCAGCCTGAGTTTGAGACGTGGCGCGATGCGCAGGCTAACGGAGCGGCGGGCTGGAAGGTTAAGTATTACAAGGGTCTGGGCACAAGTACAGCGGCAGAGGCGCGTGAGTACTTTGCTCAGATGAACACGCTGGATTTCCAGTGGGACGGTGACAGCAATGACAGCATCAACCTGGCTTTCAGCAAGAAGCAGGCGGATGACCGCAAGACTTGGCTTGGCACGTTTGACCGCAAGCGTCAGCTGACTGTCAAGGCGGGCGGCGTAAAGGCGACCTACAGCCGCTTTGTGAATGATGAGCTCATTCACTTTAGCAGCGCGGATAACATTCGCTCACTGCCTTCTGTTCTGGATGGACTCAAGCCCAGCCAGCGTAAGATTCTTTGGGCGTGCCTCAAGCGTAACCTTACTAGTGAGATTAAGGTGGCGCAGCTGGCGGGCTACGTTTCTGAGACGGCGGCGTATCACCACGGTGAGGTCTCATTGACTTCTACCATTGTAGGCATGGCGCAGGACTTTGTTGGTGCAAACAACATTAACCTGCTTACGCCCGTGGGGCAGTTTGGCTCACGTCTGTCTGGCGGTGACGACGCGGCATCAGCCCGATACATCCACACGCATCTGGAGGGCATTACGCGTGCCATCTTTAACAAGCAGGATGACAGCATCCTCAACTACATGGATGACGATGGTCAGTTTGTGGAGCCTGAGACCTACTTTCCTGTCATTCCTATGCTGCTGGTCAATGGATGCGTTGGCATCGGCACCGGCTTCAGCACGGACATTCCTTCCTTTAACCCTAAGGACCTGGTTTCTGTGCTGCGTGAGCGCCTTTCTGGCGCTATCAAGACACTTGAGGGCGTCAAGCTGACCCCCTGGTGGTCTGGCTTCCGCGGCGCAACTGTGCCTGTTGGCGATGACAAGAGCTGGATTCTCAAGGGCAAGTACACCTTCCTTGACGATGATGCGGCTCACGTGCAAATCACGGAGCTGCCTGTTGGCACCTGGACGCAGAAGTACAAGCAGTTCCTAGAGGAACTTGTTTCCGATGACTGCGTCAAGGAGAAGAAGCCGCTGCGCGACATTGAGAACAACAACAATGACCTTGACGTGAATTTCACGCTCAAGATGGACCCTGATGCCTACCATGAGGCGCGCGCCTATTCGGCTGAGTTTGAGAAGAAGTTTCAGCTCAACACGACTGTGCGGACGACCAACATGGTGGCGTTTGACAGCAAGGGTAAGATTCGTCGCTATGCGAACGTGGGAGAGATTATGCAGGACTTTTATGAGACGCGCCTTGACGCCTATGTGCGGCGTAAGGTGTCTGAGCTCAAGCGCATGGACGCGGATGTGCTGGAGCTGCGGGCGCGCCTGCTGTTCATTGAGTCTATTCTCAATGGGTCTCTAGTGATTAGCAATCAGGACGATGCGGCGATTCTGGCTGGGCTGAAGAAGCTGGCACTGCCGCCGCTTTCATGCCCTGAGTCAGCAGATGACCTTAAGGCGTATGAGTATCTGCTGCGCATTCGCATTGACCGCATCAAGGCGTCTGCAGTGGAGGAGCTGCGGAAGCAGGTTGCGGCGTCCGTTGAGGAGCGTGATATTCTTGCTGCCAAGTCTGCAGAGACCCTCTGGCTTGCGGACCTGGACCGCTTTGAGGAGGCTTACACGGCGTTCAGTGAGAAGAAGGCGGCTGTGATTGCGGAGGCTCAGAAGGTGCAGGGGGGGGTTGTAAAGGCAGTGCCTAAGAAGCGGACGTATGCTAAGAAGGCTACGATTGATGTTAAGGTTTAAGGGTTCAGCTAATAAAAATAGTTAATGCAAACATTTAAACAAATAGGGCTAGCAGCAGGTACAGATAAAATTACACAACACGGCTATGACCGCTTTTACCCCCGTTTTTTAGACGGGTTGCGCGATATGTCTGGAGCCATGCTAGAAATCGGTATTGAGAAACATCACTCTTTGAAGCTGTGGCTAGACTATTTTCCGCATGCGTTTATTTATGGAATTGATATTGGGTTTGAATTAGAACAGGAGCGTGTTCGTGTGTTTAAGGCTGACCAGAGTTCAAAGGCGGACCTGATGAGGGTACAAGCAATGATTAACACGCCTGTGTACTTTATTATTGACGATGGGTCGCATATTCCTGAGCACCAACTTTCCACCTTTAACCACTATTTCAGATATATGCTTGAACCTGGCGGCGTTTACATCGTTGAAGACATAGAAACTTCCTATTGGAACAAGAATTCACTATATGGCTATCCTACAAATTACGGCTATAAACACCCGCTTTCATTTATTGAAAGCGTTAAGCCTATTGCGGATTCTATTAATAGGGAGTACCTTAACGCGGCTGCGACTCTAGATAATGAACGCCTAGTTTCCGCAGCTGTTAGTGATATGATTTCTACAATAACATTTGGGCAAAACTGCGTGATTTTTGTTAAGAAGTCTGTGGAGGAAATGAATTACAATGGACGTGGCTATCGTTACAAGGAAAATGTCGTCTAGGCATATAATAGTCCGTAACGATATTCTTTTTCATTCGGATATTTTGTACAAAAGAGCGCGTCTATCCAATATGTACCAAAATTATATTTTGGATACTTGTGGTGAAGCAAATGATGATTACCTATTAACCAGACAAAGCGCTCATCGTGTCGCATCAATCCTCTTATATTTAATAATACAAATGCTATTGCTAAATCCATAATTGTATATTTGTAAAAGAGACATGGTAAAAACATCCCAGCACCCTGAATTACATCTTCTACAGGGTGCCCCAAATATGTATCCATGTATGTTGGGTTTATGTTTGTATGATGTATACTGTGATATCTATACATTATCTTGCTATGTAAAATAATATGTGATAAATAAAACCAGATATCATAACTTAATATAGATAATAATATCAACATTCTTAGTGATAATATTATTTAAACTTTATATCTTTTTATTAAGTATAATGGATATGGACCAGGAGAAGAAGAAACAAGAGAAGCAGCAAAAGCAAGAGCAAACAAAAGACCTTTCTGGAAATGTTTTTGTTATGAAATTTAATAACGACCCTAATGCAAAGAATTATAGTAACTGTGACATTTTAGGCTCTTTTTATGAAATTACTGAACATGCGTCAAAAACAGAGCCTGACCTAAAAAAACTTAGGTAACGGCTTGGACTTTGTTCCTGAAGGGTTGATGTTAACAGGGTGAGCCATGGGCACAGGCAGCGTTGATGCATCCTTACGGTACGTCTTGTACATTGAGATTTCACTTAATATTTTTGGAACACACCAATCGGCAACCCGTTGGTTCAGTTCAGACACCTGCTTCGCGATTTGCGTAGGTTCATTTCTGCCATATGTTAGGTATTGGGAGCGCATAACGATTAGCAGCTCATCTGTGGATTGTGGGTCGATAATATCCTTTGTAGGCGATAAGTCATAAACTGTTTTACGAATAAGATTCTGAATGATTTGCACGTTTTCTGGGCTGAAGAAGGTTTGATTTAGTGCGTTTGGTTCCCAGTTGCCCCGAATCATATCGGACTTGGCACTTTCATCTCCAGTTGTTCTCCAGCCAAAACCAGGTAATGCACCTTCGCCTCCGGCTCCGGGACGCTTTTCAAAGCTGATTCTACCATTATTTTGTATCGGCTCATTATCTATTCTGAATCGCGTGTCATTTGGGGTCATCCATGGTTTGTCATTGAGTTGAGACATGTCTATTCTAATATTCCTACCATATTTCTCCGGATTAGGCGCGGCTCAAATTATTTTCACATATCTAAATATAAAACAAATGTCCTCCGTTTCCCGTTCTCCTCAAAATACGTCCCAGGGTGATGCGTTCTTTGTTAATATCACAAACTTCGTGCCAGGCGCCCACACACTTGATGCGTCTGGTAATGCGGTTGAAGTTGACGGAATCGACTATACTACGACATATGCGCCTGGTGCCATGTTTCTTCGTGATATGGGAAAGACTATCCGCGTTCCTGGACAGACAACAAACGAAGTTTGGTCCGGTCGCTTACGCACTCTTCGCAAGGTTCAATTTGTTGGACGCGCGAATCAAGTCGGTTTCCCTGTAACAAATGGTTTCATCAACTACAATGAGGGCGTTGCAGGTGCTCAGGATGTATTTGCGGGTGCATTGCCTTCTGGCTATGCAACATTCTATGTTGACCTGAATCACCAAAATGACAGTGGTCCCGTAGTTCGCTTTGCCCGCTTGTCCGTGCAATAAATTGCCTTGTAATTTTTTAATAACTTCAAAATACTATTTGCGGATATTAAAAAGCGTTTGAATTTTATTTTTCTTTTATTAGAGTATAAGCCTAATGCCTAGACTTGGATTCCAAAATACATCTCAGGGCGATGCGTTTTTCGTTAACTTGACTGCTTTTTTCCCCATTCAAAATACCCTTGACGCTTCCGGTAACGCAGTTGAAGTTCCTGGCGTCAAGTACTTAGTATCACCTGGTAACAACTACTCTTACCCTGCCGGCGCCGTACTTCTTCGTGACTTGGGAAAGACTGTCCGTGTTCCTGGACAGACACTTAACGCAGCCTATTCAGGCAAGCTGCGCACATTACGCAAGGTCCAGATGGTTGGGCGCTCTAATCAAGTGGGATTCCCTGTGACAAACGGGTTCATTGGTTACAATGAGGGCGTAACCGGTGCACAGGATTCCAGTAATGTAGGTGGATATGCGTCATTCTACATTGACCTCAATAACCAGAATGAAAATTCTGGTGTTCCGTTGACACGCTTTGCCCGCCTTTCTGTTCAATAAGTTGGATTTGATTTATATTCTTATTACGCTGTTGTTCGGCTTAATAAGAATAAGTGCGTGTCAAAAAAATACCGTCTAGTTAACAGAGACGAATGGGATTTGCCCCGGCGACAAAGAAACTATTAGAACGTATTTATCAGTTCGTGGCTCCACTGCTTTTGGCTCTTGGAGTCTATGTAGTTTACAAACAAGGAAAACAAATTGAGGCGATTTTGCTTGCGTTAATCGGCTGCGCTGCACTTTTTTACTACTGGATTAAATTTTTCAAAATGCCCGCGACAGAGGCAAACGATGTATGGCCTCCTTTCGTAAGTACCTGCCCGGATTATATGACACTCATCAGTCCCTATGCAACCGGTGCTTCGGATGCCACCGAATCCTATTGCGTTGATTTTGTCGGTGTAAGCTTGAAGCCTGAGTTAATGAAGAAGTCCAACCCTGATAACCCGCCTAAGGAGTCTGACCCCGATTTTGAATCACGCGTATTCAGACTCAAGGGCTTGGTCAGCACAGACCCTAGAGTTGCTGATAAGACAAAGGAGTTGTGTGACATGGTCCGCAGACGCGGCTTAACATGGGCGCACATCTGCGATGCGCCTTAAATATTTCTAATAACATTTTATATCGTATTTATGTAATAAGATATAAAGTAACAATAATGCGTTTATGGAAGTCATTTTTAAAGGACGATATAAAGAGCTTGTAACTAATAATTAACAATGGATACACAAATCCACGATGATTTTTACCAAACTATAGTTGATTGGGCGAAGAAACCTGCACCGCGTGACCCGCCTGCTGTATTTCTATATGGACCCCCTGGTATTGGTAAGACTACTCTTGCTCACAGGGCTTTAGAGGCAGCGGGTCTTCGTGTTGTAGAATGGAACGCCAGTCAACACAGGCACAAGGCTGCAGTATCTGAGGCGTTAGAGCCTCTGCTACAGAGTTCAAATATTACAGACTATTTTCATGAAAAGGGGCATCGCTCATTAGGAATTATTTTAGATGAAATTGACGGTATGTCTGTTGGTGATAAAGGCGGCTTGTCTGAGCTTCTGCGCCTAGTCAAAGAATACAAGGGTTCCAATGCTATTGTATGCATCAGTAACGAATGGCAGGAGAAGCGCTATGCCGGCTTCCTACGCTGGTGTAAGGCTCTACAAATCTGCACTCCCACACCCGTTGATATTATTCCGATGATTACACAGACTATTGGCAACTCCAGCATTGACTCTGCTCAAATTCACACCTTGGCTATTGAGCTACAGCAGACCCACTGCGGTGACCTGCGTAAGATTTTACAGTCCTTGAGGGAAATGGCTCCTGAGTACAAGCGGGGTCGCATGACCCTGGACGAAATGCGTGAGATTCTACGCGATGGTCCTGTGGAACGCTCATCGTTGGGTACAAACAGAGTCCGTCGTAGTGAAACTATAAAAACAGCACTCAACAATCTACTTACAGGTTCAATGGACACCCTGGCTGAGATACCCCTGAACAACAATGACCTGAATTTGGCGGGTCTTCATCTTCATGAGTCGCTGCCAAAATGGCTCAATAAGAATGAGAAGAACAGCCAAAAGGGGTTTGCTATTTACAATGAGCTGATGAATCCTATTACGACTTCTGACCGTCTGGACTATTATACCTTCTTCTATCAGCACTGGTCGCTGTTCAGTGTCACTTATCAAGTCAAACTGCAGTCTGTTAACATCAAACTGTTTGCAGGAACGGCGCCAGTAATTCCAAGTGAAGAGGACGATAAGAAACCTAAGAATGTCAAGTGGTCCGATACGGATATGGCTTACACATCTGTGTTATCTAAACAGTCTTGGCTCTATAATCAGTTCCGGTACTTGTGTGAGATGCGTGAAATTATTCAGAAGGAGTACAATCAGTATGACGGCGGCATTGAGGGGGTTTTTTGGATTGGCGGCTTGGCTATTCATAACAGGAAGCTTGGTGGTGATACCCAAGTTGGAGGACAGTCTGATGGCACGCGCTTTGAGCGATGCTTGAAGGCACTTGAGCTGCCGACAGTGCCGGCGATGCCCTTTTGTTAGGGTTTAGCTAGGCTTCAGCTGGGCTTTAGCTGGGCTTTAGCTAAGCTTTAGCTAAAAATATAAGACGTTAATAGATGAGTGACAACGTGGCTGTCACTGATTTTTTAAAGGCTGGTAATAAAGAATCCTATGAATTACTTAAGAGCGCTATTAAAAAAGAGACCTTGAGCCCAGAATCGCTAGCTAAAATAGTTCCCGTCGTTTTATCTAAACTCAAGAAGAAGGATGTTTCAGCTGATGCCATAGTCTCAAATATTAGTATCCTTATAGCTATTGCTAATAAACACTTACTAGATTCTATTAAAAAGGAGGCTACGCTCTATATAAAACTTATTGACAAACATGATGCCAGTGAGCTTGTTTGTCGAAATATAATGGGCTTATTATTTGTTTTGGCTTCCGATAAAGCGGTCGCTACTATACAGTTGAAACAAAAAATTATCCCTATATTGATGCGTATATTAAAAACCTACCCTGAGTCCGAAAAGGTCCACGAAGGCTTAGTGCGCTTAATAAAAAGGCTGGCTTTTTGTGATAAGAAATTAATCATTGATTCTGGTGTTACTGATAATTTTATTGACTTTTTGGGGCGCATGGTTGATGATGACGAATTGCATCATGATGCCATCATTGAAATGTACACTGAACTACTTATATTTCTGTCTAATGACACAATTAAAAAGCGGGTAGCTGATTTGGTTCATATTGCAGATTTAGCACACGATATATCATATATCAATATTGATAAGGTCCTGACCCCTCTTGGCTTCACAGTAACAGGAAAGACTATAGCTGTACCCTACACCGCGCTTACACCAAAGTTTGGTGAAATAGTCAAACCTGTTGCGCCATTGAAACGGAAGGCACATGTCTATATGAATATGGGGCACAGTAGTGAACTTATGTCAGATGAACCTATACCTGTACCTGCCGGCTGTGTCTATGTTACTTTTGCTATTTGCGGACTTACGACTACAGAGGGGTTCAAAATCTTACGGGCTTTTTCTGATAGCAATATACGCAAAATGTTACACGACCCTGTTAACTACGTTCATGAGCTAACGGCGTACTTTGGTGAATCGTTACATATACATTATCCTGAGGCTACGAATGCAGCTAGTCGCACTTATTACGATGTTCGCTACACTCCACTTGCAGACTTTTATCGTGGTAAATGTCTAGCTGTCAAATCTGGTCTTTATAAAATGGGTGATGTTAGTGACTTTAGTGCTCCGCCAGATTTGGCAACTGAAGATGAAGGACGCAAGGATTTTATGATAGAATATAACTGTAATACGGTTTCGTATCATGTACTTTCTTACTTATACAGTAAGGCACTTTATCCTAATAAGCGCGCAATTCTTAACAGTTTTGATGGGCGCCCTATATCAAATGAAATGTTAGGTAATGAACTAAAGAAGTATCGCTATTCTCAGTCTTGGGCTTTTAGCAAATTTCCTGGTGTGCACTATAATTTTGTCTGTAGGGGGCACGGCGATAACAAAAAATATGTGAATCATACACGTCGCCGCGTTGCTGAATCACGGGCTGCTGCAAGTGAACTGCTAAAAAAACAGACACGACGTGCAAACTAATACTACCGTCTAGTACCGAATTTATGAACTCCTTTTAAGGGAGTTCTTAAATTTAGTATAAGACGTTAAACATGACTCCTATCTGTTACTTCCGTTTTGCCAATAGTTACCACTTTGTAGGTTTTAAATAAGTGTTTTATCGGAGATAACGATGTAATAGAGGAACAACAAAATGCATATGATATCCAGGTCAGTGCAGTTAGCCCTACCCAAGGACAGTATAAAAGATAGAACCATAGTCTGTACCTAGTTACGTTAGGGAAATGAGGTCCTACAGACCCAAATAAAGAATAATGACGCACAAGTTCTTGACAAGGGTCATCTTTCATTTGCGTAAGTATAATAAACCGCAGTTCAATATTTACAAAATTGTCCCTGCCATTTGTTTGCATGGCAACTTTTAGCCAATCATTTGTGTCCATGCGTTTCAAAGATTCTTCTATGCGCGCTGATTCAAGAATACTCCATGTATTACCGTATTCCTTTGAGACGAATTCAACAAACTCTACAATATCGTCCACTGATAGGACGTTCCTTTTTTTTATTGGTGTCGTATCATCCTCAGAACGGTCGTAATACTTTACTATAAAGGGTGGCATTTTTTATGATTTATAAGTTTGAATATGAAGTTCAATTTTTTAGCTTGAACCAGCTACCGGTCAAGTACCGTAATTCTTAAGTTACCGTCTAGTACCGAATTTAAGAACTCCTTTTAACGGAGTTCTTAACTTAGGTACTGACCTGGTTACTATTATACTAAATTTAAGTACCCCTCCTCTGAGGAGGGGTACTTAAATTTAGTATAAGACGTTAGGTATTTGATATTAGAAAAAGGTGGCGCAGCCTCAAACTTGATGCGCCTCCATATAATTTCTATAATTAGGTGGATAATGACCGAAATAACCTGTATATACTTTTCCTCTAATATTATCACGTGAGTGCTCTTGTTTCTGTAAATGATAAACTGTATATTGATTTGATGGTTTCGCAGTTGGAGGTCTTAAGGTAACATCAGAAGGTGTTATAGGTGTTGCAGTTACAGGTACAGGTGCAGTTACATGTGCAGTTACATGTGCAGTTACAGGTGTAATCACAGCTTTTTCAGATGCATGACTGAGTTCTGTATATACTTTAGCGGACTGTTTTGATTTCCTGCTCATCTCTTTTCTTAAAGCCTCCTCCTGTTCATCTATGCTGCTTTGTTCTCTGCGTGAGGTTATTACATAAATTGCTAAACCCCAAATAAAAGAGCCAACTCCGCCAATTGTTAGTTTAAATCCAAGACTGGCAATCTGATAATTGCGTAAGTCTGCTGTCTTTTGCTCTGTTGGTGTATTATATTGATACTCTTGACTGCTTGATTCAGGCGTTGTATTTGGCAAGGTGGAAAGTCCATATATAAATAATGCTAAACCACCAACTATCATTACTGCTGCATATATGTAAGAGCAACGGTATTGTTTTCGTATTATTGTTTCAGTTAAAATGGTTGGCATTTTAACTATAACAATCTTCTTCAATAAAGTCAATTTTTATTACGGATTAACTATAGCATTTGTTTCGCACACCTCATTTTGATGCAATAGGTGATGCACGTTTAATGGCTGTGTGCGACCCATACGATATGCACGACCTATAATCTGTTTTTCCATTTCAGCCGACATTTTATGAAATAAGAACACATCTGATGCACATGTAATGTTAAGACCTGAACCTACGTGGCGTGAATTCAACAATAATACGCGATAATTTCCTTCCGCAAATTCATTGATAATTTTCGATACACGGTTTGTTGAACCGTTTATCATAGAGAAGGTTATATTTCTATGTGTCATTTCAGTCTGTAATTGGAAAAATGTTGCATCGTAACCGCTGAACATGAGAATTTTTGCCTTAGGATTATTTTCTATAAAATTAAGAAATTCTTCAACCTTTGTTTTGGGTTCATTTTGATTCTTTTGTTGTGCTTGTAGAGTATTATGAGATGAATTATTTACTACATGTAATTCATTGAGTGAATTAATTCCTGTACGGCATAAGGGACAGACTGGATTATGGGTCTGACGTTTAATTGATTCACACAAACATGCAAAACAGAACAGATTTTTACAACAAGGTGTCAATGTAGGGGTTTCTATATCAGAATAACAAATAGGACAGTTTGTAGTTTCTATTTCTGTCATCCGCTGCTTAATTGTCTCTATGCGATTTTCTAAAGAGGTAATTTTCTCCTGCTGGTTTTCCAACGATTTTAATTTTGCGGCTTCTGTTGAGTACTCCATTGTCTTGTAGAATTCAAGCTTACGCTTTTGCTGCTCCAGGTCCTTTGTCAAAGAGGTTGTTAGTGAGGCAATTATTGATGTTGGTGTTTCATCATGCACACCTAATACTTGAAGGGCTCCTTTTGTATCACCCGCATGGAGCATAGCCATCACATCATTCGGTATTAGCGATTCTAAAATTCTAATGTTAGCTGTTGTTTTGCATATAATCTTATGATGGGTTACCTGCGGCATCATGAAACTGTCGTCCACGTATGCATCTGAATTACGTAGAATTATTCTCCAATATTCTAATTCTAAATTTTTCATAATATCAGTAGCTCCCAAAATTCCTTTTATAAAATGGTGGTTTGTTAGTGCACCGTCAATACGGAAATAATTGCCATTCTTTTCCTTTAGCTGAGTTGCTAATTCTGCGTACTCTACTGGCGTTGGATAGTACTGAGAATTTAATTCTATGTAAATTCCTGCTGGAAAGGCGATGTTCAAATATGATGCAGTAATTAACCAGATGAAATTAGCTGTTAGCGAAACATGGTTACTTGATTGAATTGAATCCGCCTCATCGATGAAAACACGCGACCAGTGAATTTGCTCTGGTTTTTGCTCAGATTCAAATGTGGACCACATTGTTGACGATACAAATATGGCGTCGACATTGTCTATAAAATTAAAAAGCGTGGGGTCCGATACCTCCTTCTTCTTCCTACAAAAAATCACATCTAGTGTTGAGTCCCGTGTCACGTATTCTTCCCACTGCCCCATTAGACTGTGGGGAATTATAAAGAGAGCGGCTTTACATCGGCGCTTTGCTGGTTCTGGTATATGATGACGAATCATAGATAAGTTATTGTTACGATGTGTCGTTACAATCTCACGCTCATCTGGAGGCGGCTGCTTTAAAAGACTCAGTGCAACTAGTGATTTGCCGCTACCAACGCGGTCTGCTAAAACACCAAAATTGGTAAAGAGGGTGCGATTTTCGCCGCATTCTAAACCTGTGAACTTTGTCTTCTCTAAATTAATCGCAGCGGTTAATAGCGTCTTCTGATGCTGGTATAATTTTGGCTTAATATGTTCAGGCTGCGCATCTATTTTTAACGAATCTTCGTTAAGTTCATTGGAAAAAATGCCTTTTAAATACATCCAAAGGCGTTTATTTCTTTCTCTAGCTGAACTCATCCTAATAGATGTTTTTATTAACTTTTTGTTTAGGTCATTGGTATTTGTTGAATTTTGCAGGAAAATGACCTTATACTAAAATTAAATTTAGTATAAGACTGTAGACATATGCTATCTATTAATGCAAAGATTAAAGTTGCAGATAACGTTGTTAAAAATTCTGATTCCTTTGAACTTTTAGGGTCTGGTGGGTCTGGTGAGGTCTATAAAATAGACGATATGGTAGTAAAAAAAATAGCAATAAGTGAATCAGAGGTCGAAACTTTTAACAAAGAGGTTGATGTGTGGGCGACTTTTAGTGCTATTCCCGAACTAAAACAATATATACCTGATTATTTAGGTTCATATGTAAAAAATACAAATAAGCCCGCATTTCCATCTTTTAATCTAATGCAGTCTAACCCTAAAGAATATAAAAACCAGTGGACTGCCTATATCAATCACAATGAGCCTAACTTTTATGGCTTTATTTTTCAAAGATTTGAGCCTGTTATGGATATGGGAGAATTTGTAGATAGATTCGATAGCGGAAATAAATTTGATTTTAATCGCGGTTACGCGCTTTTTAATAATATTGTTAAGGGTTTTGAGGAAATGCATAAGGCAGGTTATATACATCGTGATATTAAGCCAGGTAATATATTAATCCGTCTGGAACCAGGCGACATTACGATGCCTATTATTATTGATTTTGGAATGGTTTGTAAATTACCGTGTGAGCCTGAAAACGCGTGTCAAATGAATGACTATTCTCCAAATGGTTCATCCTATTTTCTGCCACAAAACGTTCTTTCAAATGATGACAGACTCAACATATTTAAAAAACCATTTCCAGTGACAAAAAAAATACCAACTATGTGGAGCACGGTTAAAAATGCAATATTTTGCAGACGCCGCAAAACACGTAAGGGTCCCAATACTGTACGCGTAAAAACTGCAAACATTAAAATTAAGGGCTTTTACAACATAGCTTCTGATAATTATGCCCTGGGCTTAACTTTGCAAGAATTACATAGTATTATTTATTGGACGGGCAATGAAGCAGCGAAAAAGGCGGCTGAAGATAACATAACTGAATTAAAGAGCCAGATTCTACCTTACCTTGCAGCGAAGACGGCAACCAAAAAAAATAAAAATAGAAGAAATGGGAGTGATGGGTTATAAAACGTTACAAGGTCATTTCGGTGCACATTTCAGCTATTGCATTCATAGCTGAATCTTTATCTTCGGCTATTGCTATCTGTAGCTCAATGACCTGCGCATCTGATAAATACTCTTGTTTGTAGTTGCCGCCTCTGACTTTATCAATACCATATCGACCCATATATAACTTAATAAGACTAAATTCGTCGTGAGTTTCTGCTTCGTCAATTACTGTCACGACCCTTAGGGGCTTGTGCCTGCGTGTCCACAATGCTTCAATTCCGTTAATATGGTGAAACCACGTGTCTGTCAAACAGTCAGTGGTTCCAACATAGAAATTGTTGTTTTCGCATTCTATAACGTAGGCTTTTATTGTACTAGTTTCTGTCATTGCTTTTCTTAGGAAAAAATATATTATTTCATTTTTATACTGGTCAGTACAAAAGTTAAGCTCACTCTAGTGAGCTTAACTTTTTACGACCTATGCTAGTCAAGTATCAACGAAGTATGAGGGCGCGCCCAACTTCGATACTTGACGGTACGGTGAAAAAATGTTTTTGTTTTTGTTTTTTTTTTTTTGCATTTGTTTAGAAGTTGTAGTAGAGCCCGCTGCAGCTTGTTGAGCAGAAGGTCTGCCCCTTTTTCACGCAAGAGCCACAGCCATTCTGACAGTCATAGCCAGTGTAGTCACAGTTGTAGCAGCCATTTTCCTCAATGCCACCGAAGCAGCGCCATGTCCTTACCACGCCGTAGCGGTTGGCGGTGATGAGCTTGCCACAGTACTCATAGCCCGACAGGTCATGGATTGTGTCAAGACGCTTCTTAAGGCGCTTGACGAAGAACTTCAAAGTCACGATTTTGGAGACACTGAGGCTGGACATTTTTAGTAGGCTGAGTCTTTGCTACAGCCGCCCCTGATATATGTTTTGTCTTATGTATGATTTCAATTTTTTCTTATTTTTCATATTAAGGCGGCGGCTATTTTATACTTATAATGAGTAGACCGCTAGTATCTATTTTGACACCCACTTATAATAGGCGCAAGTTTATTCCGCATTTGATTAAGTGTTTTAAACATCAGGAGTATCCGCAACACCGTATGGAGTGGATTATATTGGACGACGGCACTGATAAGGTTGGTGACCTATTTACTGCTAGCGGCTTAAAAAATGTACGCTACTACTCAGAAGATATAAAGCTCAATATTGGTGCAAAACGTAACAAGCTAAATGAGTTAGCAACTGGTGAATATGTTGTTTGCATGGATGATGACGACTATTATCCGCCTGAGCGCGTCAGTCATGTTGTATTTAAACTCAGTTCACAGCCACAGTTTGAAATTTGCGGCTCATCAGAACTGTACATGTTTTACAGCGATAATAAGAAAATTTACAAAATTGGTCCCTATCATCCTAATCATGCGACAAACGGTACATTTGGTTACAGACGTAGGTTCTTTGCTACTCATAAATACGATGAGACGGTAACGCATGCGGAAGAAACATCGTTTCTGGAAAAATACACAGTGCCTATGCTACAGCTAAATCCTATGAAGGTAATGCTTGTCATGAGCCATAGTGAAAATACGTTCGATAAGAAAAAGCTCCGCGAACAAAATAATCCTATGTTTAAAGAAACATCGATGAAAATACGCGCCTTTATCAAAGATAAAGAGTTACGTGAGTTTTTTAGTGATGCTTAGTTTAACGTCTTATACTAAATTTAAAGACCCCTCAGAAGGGTACTTAAATTTAGTAACCATGTCATTACCGAAGTATTTAGTTCTAGGTTGGTATTTCTTTACCTACATAGCGCCACTCTTCCAATAGATGGACTTTGTCATCTGAATGATACGTTAACCAGCCTAATAGGAACTGAGTCCAAGGATTAATAAAGAATCCGTCGATTAAGGGTATGAAACCATAGTAACGCGGCGCCCGTCCTAGATATGCCCACCTGTATAATAATACGTATGGAACAACAATAATACCAAACATGCAGCCATAAATCATGTAGAGTATTCTGTAAGGCACCGGTTTGTGCACATTCAGATTTGTTCCTAAACTGGCACCCAGTACTGCCAAGAATAGCATTGTGAGGTAATATAGAATTTTAAGCG
>Ga0114968_10002012_pt1 | contig 15689 bp, 17 predicted proteins | sample M_130807_EF_Meta_FD_87020 | JGI IMG/M metagenome (GOLD analysis project Ga0114968, IMG submission 87020) | Freshwater microbial communities from Lake Montjoie, Canada to study carbon cycling - M_130807_EF_MetaG | ecosystem: Environmental > Aquatic > Freshwater > Lake | place: Lake Montjoie...
ATTTAATAAAAGAAATTAAGATTAAAAATTGGCCTCATATATAGAGACTCATTACACCAAAAATGAATATAGCGAGTCAGCTTATCCACAAAAGCTGTGCGATTATATTTTTGAGCGCTATATTAAAACCCATTTCAAATTTATTGAAGAAGACCGTTCAAGAACAATTTTAGATGTTGGTAGCGGCAAAGGTAATCATTTGGTGGCTTTTGCGCGGCGCGGGTTAAATGTTTTTGGTCTTGACAAAATTGATGATCATCCCAGAGAGTTAGAACAATTCGATATTCGGGAGTGTGATTTGGAATGCGAAAAATTTCCATTTGATGATGAGAGTTTCGATGTAGTATTTTCTAAATCTGTAATCGAACACGTTGCCAATTCAGATAATTTTCTTTCAGAAATTAAGAGAGTTTTGAGGCCGGGTGGCCTTGTCATCATATTGTGCCCTGATTGGGGAACTCAGGCGCTTATGTATTGGGATGACTATACTCATGTTAAACCCTGGACGAGAAAAGGTTTGCAAAATGCCATGCATATACACGGATTTCAACGTATTAATTGTGTTTTATTCAGGCAAATACCGCTACTTTGGAAATGGCCTTTACTCGAATTGTTATCTGATTTAATTGCATTTTGCCCTGAATCTTGGAAGTGGAAAGATAAAAATGAATCTATTCACAGGGAGTGGATAAGATTCTCAAAGGAAAAGATGCTTTTAGCTACAGCCTCTAAGTCGACATAATTGGATCCAAACTTATGCAATCTTTTGCGCTAGAGCATCTTGATGAAGCTAGTGTAGTAATCAAAAAAATTCACAAAGATTCAGCATTGCAGGGTGGGATATGCAAAGTGGCCGATACTTGTGCAAAGGCATTGATCCTTAAGGGCAAATTCTCTTGGCGAGAAATGTCGGTAGTGCCGCCGATACTCAGCATATTGCTGGTGAGGTAGTGGCCAGTTTATGGTAGATAGACCCGGGCAAGCAGCTATTGCAGTCATTACTGATACCTCGGTAATTAACGTTGCAGGAAGCGACTATGGATTTGATCATTTATTTGCAAGGCAAATAGAAGCCTTGGGTAATCCTGGAGACATATTTATCGCTTACTCCGCATCCGGTAATTCAAAAAATATAATTAATGGACTCAAAGTAGCGCGATCATTGGGTTTGTTATCTATGGAATTAACTGGTGATCATAAGGGATTAATCTGCTCTATGTGCGATCACTTGTGGAAGACCCCATCTTCCTCTACCCTGGAATTCAAGAGGGGCATTTGCTACTAGAGCATACACTTTGCGCCCTAATAGAGAATGAATTATTTCTTCTTGCCGATTAACTAGATGGAAGCTATTATTCTTGCCGGTGGTTTAGGGACTAGATTACGAAAAGTTCTCCCTGATTTGCCTAAGCCAATGGCGCCAATTCAGGGGCGACCATTCTTAGAGTTTATTTTGACCCACTTGTCAATTAATGGATTTCAACACGTCATACTCTCTTTAGGGTATCGGGCTGAAAAAATAAGAGATTTTTTTGGAGCCTCTTTTCGGGAGATGAAATTATCCTACGTTATTGAGAATTCGCCATTGGGTACCGGTGGTGGAATGCGCCTTGCCATACAAAAATCAATCGAGAATCATGTATATGTATTCAATGGCGATACATTTCTTGATTTGGATTTCTGCCAAGTTGAAAAATTTTGGCAAAGCTCAAAGATCCCAATTGTTATAGTAAGGCCAGTTCAAGATTCTTCGAGATATGGGAGGATAACCGTTGAAAATGGAAGAATATCCGGTTTTATTGAAAAAGGAGTTCCTGGACCTGGACTTATGAATGCGGGTTGTTATATTTTGCCAAAAGGAGCTATTGATTTATTCGTTCCAGAACAGCCATTTTCTTTTGAGTTAGATTATTTAGTAAAAGAGGCTGCACGAGGGGTAATTGGTTACTACGTGGAAAAAGGATATTTTATAGACATTGGTGTCTTAGAGGATTATCGCCGAGCAGAGTTTGAACTTCCAAAATTATTTAGAACCCTTTCAAAGCCTTAGGGGTCAATAAGAGTAAGTTAACATATTTATATATGCGGCCTATATGTCGGTTATTGAGGTATTGGGGAAATGTCAATCTTATTCAGAGGGCGATAGATTTACAGAACTAAAGTAGCTTGAACAACTGTCAATTTAGGTCCACTAATTGAGTGAGTTTTTCGATAGCAAATCATTGCAGCATCATGAGTTGATTCTGGATGAATTTGGGTGCTTGGGTTTGGGTTGCTGGTGGGCTGTAACCTAATGAGCTATGGGGCCTGACATGGTTTTAATGCTTGACCCACTGAGCTATAACTGCCTTTGCTCGACTGTTCTCACTTCTTTACTGGCTTAGGCTAAAGTTTTGCGATTAGTGGTTAAGACCTCAATTTGGCGAAACAGGGTGACGATTTGCTCAGGTTTAAGACGTTAACCTTTGGCCATACGTAGCACTCATTTAAGGTGAAGATTATCAAAAATCCTCTCTTTGGGAGATGGCCTATAAATTAGGTTAGTTAATTTTTCAAATTTATTAGATTTGGTGGGCTATCCTGTTCTGAGATATCCACACCCTATTTTAAGAAGGCCTGCGCTGTTATTGCTCGGTGCTTATGGAAGCATTAATAGGCCGATGGATCGCGGGGCTAATTGGCATGTTAGTGCTATTATGCCTTTGGTTTGGAAGATGCTATCAAATGCGCATCTATATATAATTAGAAAAGTTTTCAAATTTCTTTATCGTAAATTCAGAGTTCTAGAGTGACTGTTGTCGGTCAGGTGCAAAGTGTTTTGGTATTTAAACCAAGCGAATGTAACTTCAGTTCCATTGCTTTATGAGTCCGGAACTAGATTTAAGATTATTTAATCTGGGGTGGCATCTGTTCCATGCGTTCAACTACCTTAGGCGCTAAGGGCCTGGAAACGGTTGAAGGGAAAGATATTTTGATTACTGATAATGAGAAAAGTTTTGCAGATGCAATATGTAAATTGATTCTGAATAAAGAGTTTTTCTTAATTTGGGTGAGAATTTAAATAAATTAGTTTTTATTAATAATGGTCTAGAGGTTCAAATCAAAGAGGGCAAATCTATTATCAATAGCTTAAATATAATGGCATTATCAATAAAAGAATAGGTGGATATGAATAAAAAAATTATTAGTGTATTTGGATTGGGCTATGTAGGATGTGTAAGCGTTGCTTGCCTGGCTAAGGCTGGATATAATGTGGTTGGTGTTGATGTACATGCATCTAAAATTGATTTAATTAATAAGGGGATTGCAACTATTGTTGAACCAAACTTGGACCAGCTTTTAAAGCAGGGTTTAGAAAGAGGTTTAATTGAGGCGACATTAGATTCAAAGTCTGCAATAGCACAATCTGATGTTGTTTTAATTACTGTAGGTACACCCAGCACAAAAACTGGCGGACTTGATTTAAGTCATATTTTTTCTGTAGCCAAGGAAGTTGGCGAAGCATTAAAGATAGAAAGTCGCTTTTTAACTGTTGCCATACGATCTACAGTTAAGCCCGGAACATGCCGCAAAGTTATTGAAATAATAGAAGAGGTTTCTTCTAAAAAATTTGGAGAGCATTTTTCGGTAGTGGCAAATCCAGAATTTCTTAGAGAGGGTACGGCAATTTATGACTACGAAAAGCCCCCATATATTTTGATTGGATCGGAAGACGATCGTGGAGCAAAGGAAATTTACGAAATTTACGCTAGTTTGGCAGTAGATGCAATTTTTGTACCTTTTAGTAGCGCCGAAATTATTAAATATATCAATAACTCATGGCATGCCCTCAAGGTTGCTTTCGGAAATGAAGTGGGCTCAATATGTAAATCTCTTGATATTGACTCCCATCAAGTGATGGATATTTTTTTTCGCGATCATATTCTCAATATTTCGCCTCACTATATGCGCCCAGGATATGCTTTTGGCGGTGCATGTCTGCCAAAAGATCTCTCAGCGCTGGTTTCGCTGGCTGAAGCTCAGTGTATCGATACGCCCCTATTGAAAAATATCCACTTGAGTAATGATGCTCACATACAAAGAGCGGTTGATTTGATAAAAAAGCACTCTGTAAGTAGTCGTTTGGGTTTTTTGGGAATTAGTTTTAAAACGGGTACAGATGATCTTCGCAATAGCCCAACTTTAGAGATCATTAAACAATTGAGTAAGGCGGGGTATGAGATATGCGTATTTGATGAATACGTCAATTTGGCCCTCTCAAGTGATAGAAACTCAATGGGGGCTCGTGAAATTTTGGGGCCTATTAAGAACTTAATTGTTCATTCGCAGTCAGATTTTTTAGAGCGTACAGATATAGTAGTAGTTGCGAAAAGAGATCGTTCATTTGACTCCATCTTAAATAAGTCCGAAGGTCGCTTTATTGTTGATTTAGTTCATTTAAAGGGATTAAAGAAGAATGCGCATACATATAGTGGCTTGGCTTGGTAGGTTTATTCTGACTCATAAGGATTGCAGATGGATTTAGAGAGAATTACACATTTAAATGTTGAGCTTGCTCTAATACTGCGAAATTCTTTCAGGAGCGAGGGCGAGGGTATTCAATTTTTCACTCCAAATACGTATTCTCAGCAAATTGGATATATGAATAGGCCTGCTGGATACATTATTGATCCGCATATTCATAATCCGGTTGTTAGAGAAGTTCACTTTACAAATGAAGTATTAATTATTCGCTCTGGTCGAGTCCAAGTGGATTTTTACTCAGATGAGAAAAAATATTTAGAAAGTCGAGAGCTTAGAACCGGAGATATTATTTTGCTGATTAGAGGGGGGCATGGTTTTGTGGTGTTAGAGAACTCTGAAATTGTTGAGGTCAAGCAGGGCCCATATGCGGGCGATAATGATAAAATTAGATTTATATCTAGTAAAAACTAGAATAATATACCTATACTACTATAACAATAACAAATGAGTGCTCTTAAATCATTTCTTAAAAAGTATTGGCTTTTGTGGGCTGCTTGCCTTTTAATTCTCAGGCCGAAGCGCTTTATAAATGAATACATTTACAATATTGTCGATTATCGTTTTTATTCTGAGTCTCTTGAGACCTACAAAGCCGTCTTAAGTAAAATATCCCAATACTCTCCTTCAGGACCCAAGGAAAGTTTATTGATTATGGCTGGAAAATCAATGAACATATCATGGTTGCAGATTTGGGTCGTGTTTGGAGCTTATTTTCAAATCAAAGGGCACAAAGTTTTTGCAATCACGTCGCATGAAAATCCAATACAAAATTTGTATTTGAAAATTTTTGGATTTGAACTATTCTTTTTAGAAGATATGGGTATTGAAAATGAAGTTGTCCCAAGTCAAATTTTAGTGGATATCAGTAAATTATCAACATTCAGAGACTTCAAAGAATATGAGTACCTAGGTATCCCCTTGGGGAAAATGGCCCTTTCTACATTTAGTAGATTAAGGGCTTCAGGCATTATGGATCTTGAAAATTCCGAGTCAAAAAAGGAGGTCTCTTATTGGGTTGAGCGTCTATACAAGACTTGGGTAGTAGCGTCTAGGCTATATGATGTGAAAAATATTTCTATGATGTTTTATACAGAAGTATTTATGGAAGAGTATGGCGCATTTTATTATGCCGCGATTTTAAAAAATCTAAATATTGTGAGGTTTGCTGGCACAATACGTGATAACGCCATAGTTGTTCAGCATCTGAATCGTGAAAGTGATAGGACACACTTTTCATCTATTTCTAAAAAAACTTGGAATGAGATAGTGTCAAAGCCAATTTCAGAAGTTATTGACTCGGAATTGGAGGAAAATTTTTCTGATCGCTACGGCAACCGTTGGGCTCTTTCCTCACGCAATCAACCAAATACGAGAATTATGCCCTTGTCTGAGGCTCGGAGGCTTTTAGGAGTTTCGGATAAGGAAATAATTGCCGTAATTTATAGTCATATACTTTATGACACTTTATTTTTTAATGGCGAAGATATATTTGAGAATTATGCCGACTGGTTGGTGCAGTCAGTACGCGCAGCATGTATGAATAAAAAAGTTCGATGGTTTATTAAGATTCATCCATCAAACTTATGGCGAGGGGAACTGGAGCAGTTTCATAAAGGAAAATACGAAGAGGTTAGATTAATTGAGGAGTATATTGGTCAGTTGCCTCCGCATGTAACCCTGGTATATCCAGATACGCCTATCAGTCCTTACACATGGCTAAAGATAGCTGATTTTGGAATTACTGTTCGGGGAACCTCGGGTATTGAACTTGGCGCCCTTGGTAAGGCGGTAATAACTGCTGGAAGCGGGCGATACGAGGATATTGGCTTCACTATTAATTCAAATTCAGTTGATGAGTATCTGTCTATTCTTTTGAAAGTTCCAGATATATCAACGCCTACAGACAGAGAGTATGAAATTGCTAGACGTTTTGCGTATGCAACCTTTTGTATGAAGCCCTTCACCCTCGATTTTTTATTACCGAAAGTAAAGGCTGGAAAAAAGAAAATATTCAATTCAGATGACTTGATATATTTAGCTAACTTTTCTAAGGATGAAAATCTTTTGCCAAAATCTCTAGAGCGTTTTTATACATGGAGTTTGAATAAGAAGGAGGTTGATTTTTTAAATCCTTGGCCTGGATAACATTTGCAAATTAATTTTTGTCATTTTAAGCACTCACACTGATTCCAAAATGCTAAATTTTTACCAGTCAAAAACTCTAATTGTTAATTACCGCAATAATGTTCAGTGTAATTTATAGCGGAGATTAAATTAAAATATACAATTTAGAGGTATGAATAATCTTGAACTTTTGGGCCACGTTTCGATATTTCACTAAAGTTCACATCAAAGACAGTTTCTCTTAGACCTTGCCGTGGGGTCGCGCTTGAATAGTAAACAGTAACTAAAACTCTATAGTCATCTTTGGGTTTAATGCCACGATGAAAGCCGTTTACGTCAGCCATAATAAAAGACCCAGCGGTTCCTGTGCAGCTAATGAAATTTGAATTTGGATAAAGTCTTTTTATATCTTTGTCATTATGGTAATGTTTGCTGAAAGAATGCCATGGGTCAAGGTGAGATTTTTCAACGTAGCAAAACGGACCCGACAGCTCATCAACATCCTTTAGGTACAAATATGTTTTGACTAGCTTAATATCTTCAGGGTCCCTATGAAAAATTTGTGTTTCGATAGAGTTTTCATCATTAGTAGGACAATCAAGCCAGACACTGATGTGACGAATCATCGGTTTGAAGCCAAAATATTGTGAAATATTTTCGACTATATAAGCATCATTAGCATACTCCAATAGAGTATTGGGATCAAAAAAAGCAGCAAGCTCTTTTTTGTATGCCCGCCCACTTTTGTACTTGACTTCTTTTACGACTTGCTCAATTGGCGACATGTCTAGAAATCTATATGCATTTACAATTTTTTCGGCTGATGGAATATTCCTAAAAGTTTCACTAGCGGAGAGGGTAGCATACCCTAGAAGGCGCAAATTATGAGCCAGGGGAAAATGACAATCATTTTTAAATAATGGTTTTGGATGTTTACGCCACTCGTAGTGGTATAGAAAAAATCTTCTTATTTCCTTAATCAGGTTAATAAAAGCGTAAATAGAATCAGAAATTTTCATAGTATGATTTACAGGCGTTTTATTTTAATAAAATTTTTTATAACTAAGAAAGTTATACAATTTAGCATAGAGCTTATCAATAAGCGCACCAGCCCTTTCAAAAAATAGAGGTTTATTCTTAGCGGGAAATATATCTCCGTTTTTAAAAGCAGGACTATTTGAAATGCGTTTTAATAATGACATTTTAGAGGTGGAATAAACAGAACGTGATATGTTCTTAAAATACTGATTGTTTTTATAAATCTCATTGGAATAAAGTGAACAAAGTTTTTTAAGGTAGGGGAGCTCATTAATTTGGATCTGAGAATGTTTTGACAGTTGAGAAGCATTATCAAATTGGAATCCACTGAAATGAAACATTATTAATGGTTGGTCATCAATCATCCAGCATTTATTTTTAACTGTAATTAAACGATTATTTAAATTCCAATATGCGATATTGAATTGATAAGGATATAAAACCTTAACATGAGAGTTAAAAAGGATCGGCAAAGCAGACACCCATAACTGGTCAACAAAAAAACTATATGAGGGAGCACAAAATCCAAGGTGCCAAACTCTATCAATTAACCAATTGAGAATTTCATGTATTTTTTTGTGCTTGGAGTTAAAGACGCTAAATCCAGAATTGATAAAACCATGAACTAGAAATGCCTGTTCATCGTAAATTGAAAAGGGTTTATGAAGATGTGATATTAGTAAAACTGCATTATCACCGCACTCGAGACCAATAATGCCTGAAGAGGGATTTAAAAAAAAAGTATCGCCATCAGTAAATGCTAAATAGTGAGGAGGGTTTTGATTAATGAGTATATGCTGAACAGCAATATATTTTGCAACATTCGACATTTCAAAAGCGTTATAAAACTCAAAACATTTTAAGAATAACTCTTGCGTAGATTTTTTTAGATGATGAATGCCAAATACTATGATCTTTGGGTTTAATTTTGAGCATTTAGTCGTTAGCTCATTTAATGAATTTTCTTTGGCATCAGAAATAAAAAAATAAAAAAAGTCATTTGGATTTAATTTGGATAGACTGTCAAGGGCGATCCAAGCTTGGTGAGCATGACTAAGTGTCGCTGAAGTAACATATCCAACTGAAGATTGAGGTAATGCAGTAGTCATTTTGTTAATACAAACGTCAGTTGTTCAAAGGGATATATAAATGACAAAATGCTATTTTCAAATCTATTTGAAAATTTCAGAGCAAGATTTGTAAATAGCCACCTAAAAAAATTTGGTGGATAGTCTGTATCTAAGAAAGTTTCCAGTTTTTTAAATGAACGATCAGAGAATCTGTAGCCCGAATTCATCCACGTTCCATCTACAAAATAATCCATACTTTTTAAGCAAAAAAATCTAACATGGGTTGGGTCTATGATCGACCAATTTGAACGAAAGTAGGGAACGTGGATCACAAGAATCCCTGAGGGCTTTAGAATTCTATGGATTTCATCTATTAGACCCAGCATATTGGGAATGTGCTCAAGTACTTGATCAAGGTGAACTACATCATATTCATCATCAGCAAATGGCAAGGAATCATTTAAGTTAGCAACAATGTCAACCCCAGGATGACCAATGTGATCAACACCTGTAGCGCCAGCAAGTTTTTTTTTCCCGCATCCCAAATCAAGGACCTTGTTGGCATGTAAGCGGGAAGAATTGAAAGTTTTATGTTTGAATATTTTCATGTAAAAGTAAACATTAAGAGAATTAATTCGATGAAATGTTCTACACATGCTGGGGTGTATTACGTTACTACTGTGAGTAATTTAACAAAATATGGTATGGTTGATAGGACTAGTTGCTATTTTACACCAAAAATAAGATTTTTAAATTTGATTAAAAATTTTAATTGTTTGTATTATTTTATTTTATAAAATTGCGTTGATATAAATGTCAAAAATCATTTTTAATAACAAACAAACTGTAGAAATGATTAATGAAAAATATTCGGATTTAAATTTTTTTTTGCATTCAGCTAAAGTAATTTTTTGGGATTTCGATGGAGTTATTAAAGAATCAGCTGAAATAAAAGCAGAGGGTTTTAGGCAGCTTTTTTTAGGCTTTGGCAAGAGTTTTTCTCAGAGAGTTTATGATCATCATCTAGAGAATCAGGGCATTTCACGGGATAAGAAAATTGCCTTGTATTTGAGCTGGACCAGTGCGTTAGTTAAAGAAAGTTTAATTAACGAATATTGCAAGAAATTTAGTACACTTGTGTTTAACGCAGTTTTGGAGGCCCCATGGGTACCTGGAGTGCATGACTACATACTAAAAAACTTTAAAAATCAGAATTTCATTATAGTTAGCGCAACCCCAAAAAAGGAATTGCAAAAGATCTTAAAAGCATTAAATTTTGAATCATATTTTGTTGGAGTTTATGGTTCCCCACCAAACAAATCAAAATCTATCCACAAATCTTTAAAACTAACTGATGTTGCTGCTTCAGATGCTATATTAATTGGAGATGCTGAAGAGGATTTCATTGCTGCCACAGAAAACAATATCCAATTTATTCTTAGAAGAACTAGCTTAGAAAGTGATTTTCAAAAAAATTATGATGGGTTGAGTTTTTCAGATTTACCACTTGAAAGATAATTTTTTTTAAACTTAATTGTTTATCCAAGATATCCTGTAATATTCACTGTGGGGAGTAATATTATTGTGCCCAAGCTACAGATAAAAAATCAAAAAAAACTATTCACTACACTTATCAGTTTGTGGGGCCATATTCCGGGGCGAAGACAAAAACAATTTTTGCTTCTTATCCCTTTGGCAGTACTTTCTTCATTTTGTGAGGTTATCTCAATAGGCTTGGTATTACCTTTTTTGTCTGCTATTACCAATCCGCAGCAATTTATTCATAGCGGTGTCGGTATCTTCATCGCCGAATTAATTCCTGGCATCAGTGAGGAAGATGTAATTATTCTAGTGACGATGATATTTTGTTTAGCGGCTCTATTTTCTGGATTAATTCGCCTAAGTTTGCTTTGGGCAACTACTAGCATTTCACATGCTACTGGTGCAGATCTGAGTAACGACATATATCGAAAAACACTTTATCAGCCTTATAGTGTCCATATCTCTAGAAATAGTAGTGAAATAATTAGTGCGATCTCAAATAAAACTAATGCAATCATTAATAACGCTTTATATCCAATTTTGGCAATCTCGTCATCTTCAATTCTTTTGGTTGCCATTCTAGTAGCACTAATCTCGATAAACCCCGAGGTTGCATGCGGGTTATTTTTTGGATTTGGTTTAATTTATGTCGTAATTATTAGAGCGACTTACAGAAAGCTGAGAATTAATAGTGAGGCAATTGCAAAAGAATCAACAAGAGTTATCAAAGCTTTGCAGGAGGGGCTTGGAGGTATCCGCGACGTTTTGATAGATGGCTCTCAAGAGTTGTATTGCAAGATATATAAACAATCTGATTTAGCATTTAGAAAGGCGCAGGGTAGTAATCAATTTGTTGCAGCAAGCCCGCGATTTTTTATTGAAGCACTTGGAATGGTTTTAATTGCGATCTTTGCATATTTCGTTGCTAGAAATAGCTTTAGCTCTGACATTGCCATTCCATTATTAGGAACGCTGGCGGTTGGGGCAGTAAGATTGCTGCCGCTTTTGCAGCAAATATTTGCCTCGTGGACTAACCTAGTTTCAGGACAATCCTCGGTGAATGATGCCCTTGCCTTATTAGAGCAGCCATTAAACCCAAATTTTTTGAATAAAACACAAACTCTGGATTTTAATAGAACCATTGAATTTGAAAGTGTTAGCTTTGCCCATCATCAAGGCAAAGGTTTTATTCTTAAAAATATTTCTTTACGTATAAACAAGGGGGAAGTTATTGGTTTTATGGGCCCCTCTGGTAGTGGCAAAAGTACGATATTAGATATTGCAATGGGTCTGATTTTGCCATCTAAAGGGGTTTTAAAAATTGATGGAGAGGCTATTTCTAAGTCAAATTCTTTTAATTGGCAGAAAAATATTGCTCATGTTCCACAAAATATCTTTCTTTCAGACGTATCAATTGCTGAAAACATTGCATTTGGAATTCCAATCAATCTAATTGATTTTTCAAGAATGTGTGAGGTTGTTGAGTTGGCGCAAATGACTGAGGTAATTGATTCTTTGCCTAAAGGCTATGAAACTCAGATTGGAGAGCGCGGGATATTATTATCAGGGGGTCAGCGACAAAGGGTTGGAATAGCAAGAGCGCTATATAAGGATTCAAAGGTCTTGATATTAGATGAAGCCACAAGTGCCTTGGATAGTAAAACTGAAAATGATTTTATGGCTGCATTGATACGCAGTAAAAAAGACATTACCATAATAATGGTTGCGCATCGACTATCAACTTTAAAAGTTTGTGATCGTATTTATGAGCTAATTGATGGAGAAATTAAGTCATTTGAGAGTTATAATAAGCTGTTGTAATTTTTAATCTAATCAGTTTTTTGATAGCAGGTAATTATATGGAGCTGATAGCAGAATTTTGCCAAAATCACAATGGTGATATTTCATTGCTCAATGAAATGGTTTATCAAGCTAAGGAATCTGGTTGCAATTATGCAAAAATTCAGAGTATTTCCCCTAATATGCTAACTTTCAGAGAGCGCTTTGAGGAGGGGGTTTCTAGGAACGGAAAGACTCTATCGATTAAAAGACCTTACTTGCAAGAGAAAAATAGGTTACAGGGTTTAGAATTAACGATGGATCAGCAGGCGGATTTTGTAGAGCTATGCAATAAAGTCGGCATCAAACCCTTAACCACTGCGTTTACGCGGGGGTCTATTTCTGCAATACGCGAAGCGGGCTTTAAGGAAATAAAAATAGCCAGCTACGATTGCGCATCGTTGCCATTGCTTCGTGATGCCCGAGCTAATTTTGAAAGAGTAATAGTCTCTACAGGCGCAACTTATGATCCCGAGATTGAGGCAGCAGCTAAAGTTCTTGAGGGCTCTGATTATTCATTTCTTCATTGCGTAACTATTTATCCAACCCCGCTTTCAGAATACCATTTGGCTAGGATGAAATACTTAAGAACCTTTACAAATAGCGTAGGATGGAGCGATCATAGTCTGTATAAGCGGGATGGGATCATGGGCACTATTGCTGCAATATATTACGGAGCTCAGATAATTGAAAGACACTTTACCATTATTGATAGAGATGCAACACGAGACGGTCCGGTGTCAATTGATGCCAGTGATGCCAAAAAAATATTAGAGTTATCAAAACTAACTAAAGAAGATTTACATTTGTATCTTAAGCAAGAATTTCCTAACTTTGATGTAACAATCGGCTCACTGGATAGAATTCTAACTGAGCCGGAAATATTAAATAGAGATTATTACCGCGGGCGTTTTGCAACTCCAATTGGTAATGGACTTCATAAATTTAATTGGCATGATTAGTTATGCCATTTATATTAGGCGTGATCCCTGCAAGGGGTGGTTCAAAAGGCATCCCGAAAAAAAATATGCGCCAGCTAAATGGTATACCGTTAATTAAATACACATTCGACGCAGCATTTTCATCGAAAATGCTTTCGGATTTTATTGTAACAACAGATTCAGATGAAATTGCTGAGTATTCAAGAAATAATGGTGTTTCTGTACCATTCAAAAGACCTGCTGAATTTTCTACTGATCAAGCACTAGCAATTCCAACAATTCAACATGCAGTTTTGACTTATGAAAAAATTAAAGGGTTAAATATCGATTTCGTAGTAATGTTGCAACCTACGGCACCATTAAGAAGTGGGTTTGATATTGATAGCAGTATTTGTGCTCTTTTAGATAAAAAAGTTGACAGTATTATTAGTGTTGTCAGCGTTAAAAATAATCATCCTTATAAAATGAAGATAATCAAAGAAGGATATTTGAAGGACTATCAAGAAACAGGACTAGAAAATCCACCAAGACAACAATTGCCACCTGTATATATAGTTAATGGAGCAGTATACGCTTGCAAAAGAGATGTCCTCATAAATCAAAATAGTTTTAAAGGTAAATCCTGCATTCCATATATTATGCCTGATGAAAGATCGGCAAATATAGATTCATTAGTTGATTTCACAATTGCAGAATACTTTTTAAATCAAAAGATAAGTAATAAATAGGATTTTTAAGATGAAAATAGGGGTAATCGCCTGTCCTAACGGTTTAGGGCATATAAGACGAGTAATTGCGATATCTGAATATTTATATCAAAATGGTTTTGATGGTTATATTGATTTATATGCGCCAGCTCATCAAATTAAGCATCTAAATAGAGTATGGGTTAATAGTGAAAGCTTTACAAATAGAAAAAATTTTTTAGCAAAATGGCCAATAAATTTGAATATCACCAAATGTGGAATTGCTGATATAGATAAAATAATTTTTAATGAGTTTGATTTTAGTGAATACGATATTGTTTGGAGCGATAATTTACTAGGAATTTTAAAACAAAGGAAAGATGCCAAAATTACAGGATCTTTTTTTTGGCACGAAGTAATAGAAAATTCTGGGAATAATGATCAAAAAACTAAACAGTGGATTAATGATTGCAGACATTTGCTTGAAAGTGTAAAGCCGAAAATTGCTGGTGTGCAGTACTTTGCAAGTCCTGAAATAAAAAAGCAGGATAATTTCTTTCCAGTTGGTTTATATCGCTATTTTGGCTTGATAGGAAAAAAACAGTCAAAAAGTATACTTTTGTCATGTGGTTTGGCCGGTGAGGAAGAATTAAATGTCAAAGATGCAATTAATAAAATCATATCAAATAATCTTAAGCCTCCAAATTATTTATATGTTGAACCTAGGCTACTACCTAAAGTGTTTCCTTCCTGGATAAGGCCCGCTGATTTCACAAGCGAGATGTTCCAACAAGTAATTGCAGCATGTATACGACCGGGTATAGGCACTGTCTCAGATGCATTAGTAGCACATTGTAGGATATTTGCTTTTTCAAGTAAAGATTCATATGAGATGAATCATAATGCAAAAATTCTTGAAAGAATGAATTTAGGAGAATGGCATGAATCTGCTTTAAATGCGTACAAAAAAGCCTTATTTTTCATAGAGAATGAAGAGGAAATTGAGAAACAAATTAATAAGACGCTGCATTTGAGAGCAGACGGAGTAATGGCGACCGCTGAATTTATTATGAGCTAATTAAATTTGGTAATTAGGGTGTTTCGTAACCATTATATCCTTGGAGATACTTATGGTTATTGGGGCCCATACGGTTTTTAGTTGTGCGACCAACTTTTTGAATGGTCGTAAGTGTGTTTTTTGTGGTTCGTTTAAGACCGTCAAGACCGCGCGCTGCTATGTTAAATGCATGCTCTGCGGCAAGCAAAAAAGCCTCTCTAAGCTGCGCCGTGAGATTGCCATCTTGCAAGGCTTTTATCAGTAACAACCGGCTTATCGATTGGCTAGTGATTTGGGCCTGGATGCCAAGACCATTACCCGGGTCTACCAGCGACTGCGGATGGTGCTTTTTTATACGGCAGAACTGGAAGGCGCTAAGCTCTCGGGTGAGATTGAGATGGATGAGTCTTACTTTGGGGGTGCATGGAAGGGTCAAAGAGGCCGAGGTGCGAGAGGCAAAAGCATCGTCTTTGGCCTGTTGGAGCGCGATGGCAGGGTCTATACCAAGGTGGTGGAGTCGGTCTCGGCGCAGACCCCTTTTGACCCATATTGAGAACCATACCCGCAAGGGCTCGGTCTACTATACGGACGCCTTTCGGGGTTATCAATCGTTGCAGCGCTTTGGTAAGCATTTGGTGGTTAATCACTCCAAGGAGTTTGTCAATAAAAGAACCAAGAACCATATTAACGGCATCGAAGGTTTTTGGAGTTATGCTAAACATATTCTGTACAACTACCGAGGCGTATCAAGGTACTATTTTCCAATGTATTTAAAAGAAATCGAATACCGTTACAACCACCGCAAAGAGAACGTCTTTAAGCTCTTTTTACAACTGTACTTTGGTTACGTTTCGCCCTAATTACCTTA
>Ga0114968_10002019_pt1 | contig 15669 bp, 10 predicted proteins | sample M_130807_EF_Meta_FD_87020 | JGI IMG/M metagenome (GOLD analysis project Ga0114968, IMG submission 87020) | Freshwater microbial communities from Lake Montjoie, Canada to study carbon cycling - M_130807_EF_MetaG | ecosystem: Environmental > Aquatic > Freshwater > Lake | place: Lake Montjoie...
ACATACATGGCTTGGCTGCCGTCATTGGTAAACGCAGGAGGCGTTTCAACACCCATCACACCATCCTGTTTGCCATCCAGCCCGAACCGCATGATGCCGCGCTCTGCCTGCACCATGAGATGCCTGCTTTCAGGATAGTAAAACACGCGCATCGGAATGCCCCGCAGCCAATTCTTGAAGATCACTTCACCTGTGCTGATGTCATAGAGGTCGCCGCCAACCAGGGCCAGCCAGCCCAGCTTGTCGGGAAGCTCTTCAGCTTTCTTTTTGATCTCTGCCACCACGGCGGGATCAGGTTTCGCAAACTCCCAGCGCGGCATCGTGCGCTTGAAGAACCACCATGCACCAAACAAGCCCGTGCTGAGCAGCACCACGCCGATGGCAATCGCGTATTTCGGGAACGCCTTCAGTATGCGCCAGTTCATGAGAATTATTCAGCGGCAGGGGCTTCCTCAGCGAACCCTTTCGGCGGAGTGATGCTGATCTCTTCAACAAAACACTCGTTGTCTTTGTGATCCTGAAGGTTGCTGTCCGCTTCCTTCACCCACGCGACCCGCTTGCCCTTCACGCCGTTGAAGATCGTGCGCAGGCCACGGCCTTTGATGGTGATGAGGAAGCCGCCAAATTCCAGGTCGATGCAGCCGCTTTCCGGGTCATGGTTGAACCATAGCAAATCCGTATAGCTGAAACAGGTTTGCAGCCCGTTGCGGAACTGCAATTCCAGGAAGTTCTCCTGCATCCCTTCACCGATCAGAATGGAGAAAAACTTATCGCCATCAGGCGTCAGTTCGGCAGGCTTTTCAGCCGCCTGTCTTGCCTTGAGAATTTCGTCAATTTTGTCAGCCATAGTGCCTCATTTTTTGATGACGACGGGACGCGGCGCGGCCTGCTTCGTCTTGGTTTCAGTTCTGTTTTTAGCCTGCCCCTCGCCGGTCTTCCTAATACTTGCTGCTTTTTCCTTTTTGGAGTGCTCCGCCGCACGGTCCGCGTTGCTGTTCTGCAACGGTTTTACTTTTGCCCTCCCCATCTTGACCTCTTTCTCTTTGTCTCCCTGCGCAGACCTACCACGCACCTTGTCCGCCACTTTCTTGAAATGGCTGGCCGCTGACTCGTAGGCTTTCACGAGCCGCTCTTTGCGATCTTGAGGAGCTTTGGGTGCCGGAGGTTTTTCTTGAGCGGCTCCTGTCTTCTTGGCTTCATGCGCCGCCTTCAGTTCAGCGATCCTCGCGTCCGAGTGCTGGCTTATCTTGGGCCGTGCGATGCCTTTGCTTTGACTGCCCTTTCTCGGTTCTGAAGGATAGCCCTTGGAGCGGCTTTTGCCGTCCGCGCCAACCAGATTCCGGCGCATCTCGACGTAGCCCTTCCAGTCGATGACCTCGCCTGTTTTGCGCGGTTCGACCTTCCGGTGCTCGGTGAGCTGCTTGACGAAGGTTTTGGCACCGTCCAGCCCTTTGCGGCTGTGAACAGCCTCCCGCCATTGTTTTGCACCCAGTTCGCCGTTCATGAAGTTGGAGAGTTCCTGCGAGGTCAGTTCCGCCAGTTCCACGCCGGACATTCGCGTGGACGTGTTGCCGACCGCCTGCTGCAATTCGCGGCGGTTGTCAGTGTAGATGCGGAGGGTTTGTTTGCCACGGCTGCATGACACATAAAATTGTTCACGAGAACTGGCAAGGAACGAATCGGCGCTTTGTGCCACCAGCACGTCGCGGACGCTCCGGCTCTGGCTGGAATGCGAGGTCTGGCAATAGCCGTGAGCGATATGGCCGTGGTTTGCCGGAAGAATGGCCCCGTTGCTGAGGATGATCTCGCCCTTCCTGCCGAACTTCTCCACCGCTAAGAGGTTGCCGTTGTTGAGGCGTTTGCCGTTCGTGCTCTCCCCGTTTCGTGTGATGCGAATGCGATCCCCCTTTGCCAGGGCGATCTCGCGTTCCTCATAGACCAGAAACTTTGCGGCCTCGTTGAGGGGCAGCGTGCGGGTTTTGCCTGCCTTATTCTGAATTTGCACCGTGCCGTTTTCGCCCTGCCCCAGCACCTTGAAAATTTCGCCGCGCTTCACGCCCTTGGCGTTTTGATGGAACTGAACCACCAGACCGGCACGGTAGTTCTCAGGAAGTTGACGCTCCGCTTCCTCCCACTGCAAGTTCTGGTATTGAAGGAACTTCTTTTCCGCGCCGAGCTGGCCCGCCTCCCGGCGAGCCTCACGAATGGCGTTCGTGACCTTGGCGCTCTCCGCATGGGTCGGAGAGACGACCAGCGGAAACTCGCCCCGTCGCCCGAGGGCGATGTAATCAGCCGCCAGTTCCCGGTGACGCTGCGCTTCGTCTGCAATTTCCACGAACGCTCCCAGGCTGTCCAGGCGACGGAAACCGGTTCGGAGGTCGCCTTTGCTGATGGCTTCGATGGCCTTCTTGTAGTCCTCAACTTCCTGCCGCCGGATCTCCGTCACTTCAGCGACGCGAAGACCGGCATGTTTTTGCAGGATGCGAAACGCATCACCCCGCGCCACCGGCGCGTGCTGCGCGGTGTCGCCAGTGAGGATGACGCGCGTTTTAGGCCCGGCGATTTCCATGATGCGCCACAAGTCCCGAGTGCCGAGCAGGCCCGCCTCGTCGATCCAGATGACCTGCCCACGAGCCTGCTTTTGCAGCTTCGTGTTGAGCATCAGATGGGCAACCGTATCAGCACCCGCAAACCCCGCTTCACGGAGGGTTTCACGGGAAGCGACGGCGGAGGGAGCAAAGGCGAACACCTTCAATCCTTGCGCCTCAATCGCGGCCACCGCGTCTTTCATGAGCGTGGTCTTGCCCACGCCAGCACCGCCGCGAATCGCCATCACCTGATCGCGGCTGGTAAGCAGATGTTTGACCGCTGCCCGCTGTTCCTCGGAGAGCTTTTCAGAATATGAAAGCCTGCCCTTGCCGCCCAGCGGCATGGCCGAGTTCCGGCCAGCACGAACAAAAGCAAGGAGGGCGATTTCTTCTGCCAGAACATCCACGGAAGTGCAAAGATGCTCATCGCCGATCTTGCGCCCAATCATCTGCCGCCGCTCAAACTCAGCCTTGATCGCCTCCGGTGTCGTTTGCCCAACGCCAAAGCGAAGCGCTGCCGCCAGGATGTGACCGCGTTCCACCACCGACTGGCGCTCGAACAGTTTGGAAATGGCATAGTCCACGGCCTGCCCCGCAGTCACCCTTTCGGCTCCACCCTGCCCACGCTCATAGCAAACCTTGGAGATTTGCACCTTTTCGTCATCGGTGAGCCGGACACTCCACGCCGCCAGCAGGTCTGAAAAGGTCATGCCGTGTCGTTTTCCCTCCCGGCTTGCAGCCCCAAGAGCATCTTTGGCCTTGGCGTCCTTGATGCCCATTTCATCGGCCAGCCGCTCAATTTGAGCGGTGCGCCGCGAGAACTTCGCTATCACGCTGGCAGGCATCCCCTTGATTTCCCAGCCGCTTTTCCGGCGCTCGATGGCGTAGCCTTGAGCCACTAAACTTGCCGTCAGGCGGGCATGAAACGCCGCTTCAGCGTAATGCGCTTCGCGCTTGATGGCCCCGAACTCCGCAGCTTTCCATCGCGCCTCTGTTTGGTCGAAAGTCGCGTTGAAGGTGAAGCAGTGGACGTGAAGATGCGGATCGGGAATGCCACCGACCGGGCGGGAAGTGAAGTGAACAAACTCTGCCCAGGCGAGGTTTCCCGTGATGCGGTTTTCACGCGCCCCCTTCCTTCTGACTCGGGTTTCCGCCCTCGCCTCAAGTTCCGTCATGGTGTCAGAAACCGCCTGCCGAAACGCTTTCAAAACCTCTTTGTCCTGCGTTAGCGCATAAAGCACGGAGAGACTTTTTGGCGCGTGAAAATTGAGGTCATACCCGACGCGGCGACCTTCCTTCGTGCGGGGTGTCAGCTTCTCCCCAGTGAGGGGATTGCGGTTCTCCACCAGCGCCGCGAACTGCTCCCGATCCACGTCCCCGGACAGCCCCAGCAGGCCCGCAGCGCGGCCATGCCACTTGCCTACCACCTCCTGTTTCTCGGAGTAGTAGTCCTCGCGTTTCAGACCTTCCGCATAGTATTTGCGGGCGGCTGCCGCGCTCGTGTGCGCTACAACTCTGAGCATCGGTTCATTCTACCACATCTGATTCCGCGAATCCATTTTCGCCGCTTACTCGGCAAAATTTGCCTGCTAGCAAGCTATTGAGCGAGCCAGCAAGGCAGCGAACTTGCCACCTTGTCAGGTTGCGAGCTAGCAAGCTGGGAAGGCAGTTTTCGAGCAAGTTTGCCGTCTAGCAAGGCGGCTACCGAGCTAGGAAACTAGCAAGCTAGCAACATAGCAATATGATCTTCAGACATCTCTCCTTAGCAGTGCTAAGGCTGTGGTTTTTGCTCGCCGCAGAGCGGCTGCGCGGCTAGCTTGCAGTGACCCCAGCACCCTCCCCTCATGGATGAATTCAGCCTCGCCAAACGTCCCCCATCTGCCCCTACAGGCGCAAAACGAAACTGGCCTGATGACGACGAGGCGTTGCTGGAATTGAGCGCTGACGGCAAGACCAGCAGGGCTGAAAACTACTGGTGCCTGAAGGATGCCTTTGAGGGTGTCCAGATTTTGGGAGCGACCGGTTCTGGCAAATCATCAGGGAGTGGGCAAGCCCTCGCCAAGGCGTTCATGGAGTCCAATCTAGGCGGACTGGTTCTGACTGCCAAGAACGACGAAGTGCTCTCATGGAAGCGCTTCGCCAAGGCCGCAGGCCGTGAGTCAGAATTGCTCATTGTCGGCCCCGACTCACCCCACCGGTTCAACTTCCTGCGCTACGAATTGAAGCGGCCAGGAACCGGGGCAGGGCACACCGAAAACCTCGTGAACTTGTTTTGCAGTGTGCTGGAAGCTGCCGAGCGAAAGCAGGGGCAGGGCGGCGGCCAGGACGCTTATTGGCAGCGCACATTGAAGCAGCTTCTCAGGAATGCGATTGACCTTGCCGTGCTCGCGCTAGACGACATCGACCTGCCATCCCTCTACCGGATCATCACGTCCGCGCCCCGCAGCACTGAGGAGGCCGAGAATCCCGACTGGCAGAAGAAATCGGCCTGCTTTGCATTGCTGGAAGTGGCGACGGCAAAAACTAAAGATAAGGGCAGGGCGAACGATTTGGAACTGACTCGCGACTTCTGGCTGCGGGAGTTTCCAAGCCTCGCCCCTGAAACCCGCTCCGTGATCGTCTCCACCTTCACCAGCATGGCCGACTGTTTTCTGCGCGGCCTGCTGCGTGACCTGTTCTGCACCGACCTCACCTTCACCCCCGAGGACACGTTCAACGGCAAGATCATCATCCTCAATCTGCCGGTGAAGGAGTTCAATGAGCTGGGCCAGTTCGCCCAGGTGCTTTTCAAGTTCATCTGGCAGAGGGCCGTTGAGCGGAGGATTTCTGCGGACATGAGCCGCGAAGCAGCCCAGGCCGCAGCTCGCCCCGTTTTCCTTTGGGCGGACGAATCACAGTTTTTCGTCAATTCCTACGACGCGCTCTTCCAGAGCACGGCGCGAAGCTCCCGCGCCTGCACCGTTTACCTGACTCAGAACCTCCCCAGCTACTTTTCGGCCTTCGGCGGACAAAACTCCCGCTCCGATGCCGAGAGCTTCCTTGGCAACCTTCAAACGAAGATTTTCCACGCCAACGGCGACCCGACCACGAACAACTGGGCAGCGGATTCCATCGGCAAGACGCGGCAAGCGACGTTTTACGGTGGATTAAATGAAGCGATGGCGAAAGGCGGCACGATGAGCCAGAACGCAGGCGGCAGCATGGTGCTGGAATACGTCGTGCAGCCGCAAGAGTTCACGATGCTGCGCACGGGCGGCCCTGAATCTGAATATCTTGTGGACTCGATCATTTTCCAAGGCGGACGGCGATGGCTCGCAACCAAGAAGGGCGAGCCGGTCGCTCAGAATTTCATCCGGCATGTCTTCTCGCAAAAGTCATAGGGCAGGGCAACGGTGAACAAATCCACACATGAAGGACCGGCAAATTCAATCCACGGGAGCGCAGCCAAGCGTCCCCATCCTCAGTCCCATCCTGCACTGGCTGGCGATGCCGGCCATCGTGTTCCTGCGCTCCCGATTCGGCTTTTCGTTTCTCAGTCCCAAAAGTGTTTTCTTCGCCTTCGTTTGGGCGCACCTCCTGTTCTCGATCTACGCGTGGATAGAGCAGGGCGTTTGGTTCAAGTATTGGGCCGTGGCGAGCTTCGGTCTTGGCGCGGCTGCGTTGTATCTGCTGCACCTCATGCTGGCCTTTTCACGGGAAGTGGGCAAGCAGGGCAAGCACGACTTCTATTCAGGGACATCGCACCTGCTGCTGCTTCCCGGCTTCAGCCAGCTTCGCGGCAACCCGCGCTCCGAGCTGATGGTGCATCTCTGGGTCGAGCCTTTTCTGGCCTTGACCACTGCGGCGATGCTTCGCGCTTTTTTCACAGAACACCGCCTTTCAACATGGCTGGTCCTTGTCGCCTTCGCCATGTGGCTGAAGGAGTTCATCAATTTCTGGTATGGCAGGCGGTTAGAGAAAAAGCACGAGGACATCATTGAAGACGCCAAGGAGAAGATGCCAGGGAGCGGCGCTGCTGAAGTGCCACTGCCAGCCGCAGGAACCCGCAAACCAAGGGCGAAGCGGCCTCCCCAGACAGCCGAGGATGAGCAGGCAGTGAAGGCATTGGAATTCCGCTCCGCAGAAGTGTTGCGACTGATGCCTCCCCATTCACTGGAGCAGGCCGAGCTGAATTACCGCCATCTCATCAAGACCGTCCATCCCGATCCGAACAACGCGGACGCAGAGACCACCGAAAAAGCGGCGTCTTTGAATGAGGCCATCGAGTATTTCCGCCGAACTTTAGGCGGCTGATTTTCTGCCTTTCGTTTCGATGCGAACCGAAGTCACCGGATGACCCATCGACTGCCATGCTGATTCCAGCTTGTGTTTGAAATTGGTTTCCACCCAATCAGCCACGAATTTGAGGTTTGCGCGATAGGTGAGAGTGCCATCTACCAGCTCGCCAAGCTGCAACCTTTCCAGCCAAGCTTTCACTTGGTCTGCTCCAATTTGTTTGCGCATCAACTCCAGCACGTTCTCCCAGGTTTCTTCCAAAGGCGTTCGCTCGATAAGCACAAGCTGCGCCTCTTGAACCGGATGTTCCTTGGCCTCAATCACCGCCCGTTTTTCTCTGCGTTCCATGAGCAGCATGTCTTTGCCTTGAGCCGAACTCACATGCTCCAGCCTAACCCCCGGCAGGTCATTCTTCTTCACCAGCTTTCGGAGCGTGCTCGCATAGTGCTTGTATGCCTGCTGCGAAGCGGATTTCTGGTAAAGGCTCTTGAACGTCTCTTTCCAGACGCCTGTCGGGCCTCCCGTGGCTTTTCGCGCATAGAGATAAAGCCAGCGCTCCACGCTGCCGGAAATATCAAAATACCGTTTGTCGAGAGTCAGCACATGGAAGTCCTGAATGCTTTCAAAGAGCCATTCGGCCAGCACGACTTCAATGCCGCGGATTTCGCCTTTTTCTTCCGTGATCTCCCATTCTGAAATCCACGAGAACTGCCTGATGCGTTTGCGACTACGCTTGCCTTGCTCCGAACGGATCGTGGTTTGAATGCTCGTCATCTTGAGGCGGTGCAGGGCATCTTTGAGCCGCTGATATTGCCCACCGCCAGGCTCGCGGTTCATCCAAGCAAGGAACTGATACGGGGTGAAGTGAATGCGGCGGGATGGCTCAAGCCCCTTCCTCTTGGCTTCAATCCATTGCGAAATGGCGTAGATGAGCAAATCCTGATCGTGGATCGTGGCAATGCCGTGTTCACCGCTGCCGGTGATACGGACCGTTTCAGTCTGGCCCGACCGGGCATCCACATACTCGTGCTGAATGGCCTCAGTTCTTCCGGGTGTCAGGCTGAACCAGCAACGCGCCATCAAATCAATCTGGTCTTTGGGAGCGATGTCAGCCGAAGACGCTATGAACCTTTCCAAGTCCTGATGTTCCTTGATCCCACCCTCAATTGTCCTGCCCATGCCCTTCGGCATAGCATGATTGATTTGAAAAAACAATATCGTCAGAGCAGCGACCTTTGGGCCGGATTTATCCAAACTTCCAACCATCGTCAGACCAGCAACTCTTTGAATCGTCATGCCAGCGACCATATCGTCATACCAACGACCAACCCACGTCAAGCCAGCGACTTTGCTATCGTCACAGCAACGACCCGGCATCGTCAGAGCAGCGACCTGAACAGCTCTCAAGCCCAAGCTGGCTGCGCTTCTCCGTCTCTCTAAACCTTACTTAAACAGTAAAGAATAAAACCTTTAAACCCCGTCGGCAGCCGACGCGCCTTTTTGGAAGGCTCGCCTGCCTCCGGGTGTCTGGCAGGGAAGGACTAGAAAACTAGCAAGCTAGCTAGCAAGCTGTGTTGCAAGTTTGCAACCCTCCGAAAGAAAATGCAGGCGCGCATCAGCCAGGCGTTCGAGAGACTATCGGTGACAGGAGCAAATCACTATTCTGCCAAAAAGAGGCAGACATGATTTACGGACTCACAAATTCAAAAGGCGGTGTTGGCAAAACAACCATCGCAGTTCACTTGGCGGCATGGCTCGTCAAAAAGAAGCGCAGCGTCATCTTCATTGATGCTGACCCGCAATCTTCGGCATCACAATGGATCAAGGAACTGGCACTCCCGATCCAGCTTGAGCAGATCGACTCGCCGGAGGAAATAATTCATCGGCTCGCCAAACTCGCGGGCGATGCGAATGACATCGTCATTGACGGCCCCGCAGGACTTTCAGCAACGACCAGGGCCATCATGCTTCGTGCTGACCGCGTGTTCTTTCCATGCGGACCGTCCATTCTTGATCTCCGAGCAGCCTCCAAAGCCGTGCAGCTTCTTCGCGAAGCGCAGAAAACACGCAAAGGCAAACCGGAAGGACTTCTCATCCCCAACAAGCTGCAAAAGCGCGGACGCCTCAGCCGTGAAATGATGAACGCCGCCAAAAAACTTGGCGTGGATGTCACCGCTGGAGTGTGCCTTCGTCAAAGCTTCGCGGACTCCGCAGGGCAGGCCAAAGTGGTCTGGCAAATGGGCGCAGGGGCTTTGCTAGCCTCTCTCGAAATGCAGATGCTCATGAAGGATATGACCCGTGGTTAACAGACGCTCACTCGACGATGCGCTTTGCCCTGATGAGCAGAGTTTTCTTGAAACCGGCAAGACTGCCAAGGCAGAGCCGAAACCGAAATCTGAAGCAACCTCAAAGAAGGAGAATCCCCCCATGGCAAGAGCAGCACTGAAAGAAAATTTCGCACAACGACCAACCGCCCAGGTGCCACCAAGTTCCGCACTGCCTCAGTTCACGATGGCGGGTGCCGTCTCCCTGAATGTTCGCATCGAACCCGAGATCAGCACCGCGCTGCTCAGAGCGTCCATGGACCGGAAAATCCAGAGGCTTGACCCGTTCACGCAACGCGACATCGTTGCCGAAGCACTTGCCGAGTGGCTGAAAAATCACGGCTACCTTGCCTGATCAAGTCGCCGGTTTTATACAGCCATTTTATACAGCCACGGCCTGAAAACGTGCAATTCAGCCCCACTGGATGCAATTGGGCGCAACGCGCAACCATCGCCGAACCCTTGTGCTGCAAGGCTTTGCAAATGAATGCAACACAGTGCTACATTATGGAATACAACAGGAGTGTCCGCATCACGCTGGCTGACGTTCTGCGCATTCAGCGGCAGTGTGGCCACGGGCATGAGTTTTCCCTTCGGAAGCTCACCCTGCACGACGCGGAAGCCGATGCGCTCGCTCGCGGAGTTCGTCACCCACGAGCCGCGATTTGCCGAGCGCAGGAAGCGGATCATCGAGGAATGAAACCCGCCGCGAAACACGCGGCAGTCGCCATCCGCGCGACCGAGCGGATCGGTCTGTGAGCCGCTCTCATACGGCCCATACCAATCGCTGCACCACTCGGCCAAGTTGCCATGCATGTCATGCAGGCCCCAGGCATTCGGCTTCTTCTGCGCGACGCGCAAGGAACCCGTGCCACCTGCCCGTAGTTCCTCTGCGGGGTGGATCAGACCGATGATTTCCCCCTGCTTCAAGCTCGCCTCAGTCTTCCCGGCATTCCGCCAGTCGTACTCGCTTGGCATCGGCCCCGGCGGGAAATACACGCCGCGAAAGTTCCCATCACCGAACCACTTCTGATGACCATCCGGCAACGTGTCGCCGCTATGAAAGAGCGTCGTCGAGCCCGCACGGCAAGCATACTCCCACTCCGCTTCGGTCGGCAGGCGATACGTCTTGCCTTCCTTCTTGGTGAGCCACTCGCAAAACGCCACCGCCTTCTCCCACGTCACACCGCTCGCTGCATCGTCATCTGCTGGCTTCGACTTCGGATCGTTCTTCTTAAACTCGGGATCGAACTGCCGATACTGCGCCACCGTGACCTCGGTGACGCCCATGAAGAACGGCTGAGTGATCATGACCTTGTGCGCAGGCTTCTCGTCAAAGTCGATCCGGTCGAAATCCTTGTGCATCTCACCAAACCGCTTCTGCCGCAGGTAATCCTCCATCGGTGGCCCATCCTGCCCCATGGTGAACGTGCCAGGCTCAACGCGCACGAGCTTCATGCAGATGGAGTTGGTGATGGGCTCGGCGGGTTGGTCCACGGAATACACCGAAGACACGGAAAGGATGAGGGGAATGAGGAAGAGGCGGCTGGGTTTCATGACTTGGCGATTCACTTTCTCGGCGCAGGTGCCGGGGCTTTGATCCACGCGAGGTTGAAGACGTAATGGTTCTTGCTGGTGAGTAGCTGGAGGCGTCCGTCGCGGGTCTGCGTGATGGCGAGGTAGCCCTGCGGTTCGGCCATCGTGTCGCTGAGCGTGAAGGTGCCGCGGTTGATGGTGCTCACCTCGCGCGCCGGACCGCCGGGGGTGATCAGCCGACGGTCCGGCCAGGTCTTGCCCTCGTCATAGGACACAGCGGCAAACAAACCGTAACCGGTGAACTCCCCATCCTTGCTCTTGAATGTCATACCCTTGCGGTTGCCTTTGTAGAAATCGAGAACTTGATCGGTGAACGAACACAGCAGGATGGGACCTTCGCGGAGACGGATCATCACGGGGCGCTGGACGGAAGTGACAGCCGGAAACTCGCTGGCTGCATAGGTCCAAGTCTCGCCCTGATCGCTGCTGAAACTTAACAAGGCCTTTCCGCCGAACACGGCGACCTGTGCAGGATGTGGCCTGCCGATGGTCATGAGCCTCCCATCGGCAAGTTCCACCACCGGCGCATGAATCCCGGCGTGCCGGCTTCCCTTGCCACCCGGACGAATATCATCATTCGGGTGGCGGGCGCCGACCGAAGTCCAGCTCTTGCCGTTGTCGCTGCTCTTGTGCAGCGACACCCCGACATCCTGTGTGATGATGAGCGCTCCTTCCCGTGTGCGGATCATTCCAGCGCCGGTTTCCCCCTGCGGATAGATCGCTTGGGCTTTCGACCAAGTGGTGCCGTTGTCGGTGGAGGTGCGGACGATGTTCTCCGAGTGGCCATTGGCCAAATGGTAGATGGTTTGGTCTCCATCCCACCACAGCTTGGGGGCGTGGTCGTTGATATCCTGCCCATCCCAGAAGGGCGAAGCCTCCTCCCACTCGCTTTGGCCAAACCTCAGACGGCTGGCGGCATTGCACAGCTCCGTGGCCCCTTCCAAGACTGTGGAGAACCAAACGGCAAGCAGGTCCCCGTTGGGACATTCGGTGATTCCCGGGCTATGGTTGTGCGCGGAGAATAGCGGGCCCGCAGATCCTTCCGGGATTTTGACAAAGGGCTTCGGGCCGCTGAAAAACGGCTCGTCCTGCGGCGGCATCTCGATCTTGGCCACTTCCTGCTTCACATCCCGCGCGTGCTTCGGTGGTGGCACCGGCGCGAGCAACTCTCCTGTTGGCTCCTCTCCCAAAACCACGCGGAACCCGAAAATGCTCGCGCTGGATTCCGGAATCCATGCCCCGCGGTTCGCGCTGCGCACGAGACGGGAAAGCATCGAATGCGGCCCATCGCGGAAGACACGGAAGTCCCCGTCGCTGCGACCGCGCGGATCGGTCCGCTCCCCGGCCTCGTAGGGACCATACCAATCGCTGCACCATTCGGAGAGATTGCCATGCATGTCGTAAAGACCCCAGGCATTCGGCGCACGCTGCGCCACCCGCAGCAAAGGTTGGCCCTTTTTCACTGCCGCCGCCACGTCGTCGGGAATGACGAACCCATCGCCCGCCAATTTCAAAGACGCCCCCTCCGCACCAACAGGCAGGTATTCCGGCGCTCCTTTACCGTCCGGAAAGTAGAAGTTCCAGGGGAACAATTTCGGGTATCCAAACCGCGTAAACCAGGGCAGGAATCCATCCGGCAGTTTGTCTCCGGTATGGAAGATCGTCGCCGTCCCGGCGCGGCAGGCATACTCCCACTCCGCCTCGGTCGGCAGGCGGTAGGCCTTGCCTTCCTTCTTTGAGATCCATTGGCAAAACTCGACCGCTTTGTGCCAACTGATCCCGCTGGCCGCCTCGTCCGGCAATCCTTTGCCTTTGCGATAGTCGGGATCGAATTGCCGGTATTGTTCGATGGTGACCTCGGTGGCGCCGATGTGGAACGCTTTGGAGATATTCACCGTGTGCACGGGCTTCTCATCCCAGTCCGCCCGGTCCGACTCCTCGGGATGTTTTTCCATATCATAATCTGTCTGCGGTCCGTCCTGGCCCATCGTGAACGTGCCGGGCTTGATGGGCATGAGCTTCATGCCGATGGAGTTGGTGATGGGTTCGGCCGTTTGGCCCACGGAACACACCGAAGACAGGGAAAGGATGAGAGGAGTGAGGAAGAGTCGGAGGGGGGTCATGGCTTGGTGATTCACTTCGTCGGCGGGGGTGCGGGGGATTTGATCCACGCTAGATTGAAAACGTAGTGGTTGCGGCTGGTGAGGAGCTGGATATTCCCATCGCGGCTCTGGATCGCTGTAAGGTAGCTGGCGGGTTCGGCGAGGGTATCGCTGATGAGGAACGGCGTTCGTTCCTTGGTGATCCACTGCCGCTCCGGTCCACCCGGGGTGATCAGTCTTCGGTCGGGCCAAGTCTTGCCTTCGTCGTAGCTCACGGCGGCGAAGAGACCGTAGCCGGTGTAGTCGCCGCCGCTGGATTTGAAGACGAGACCTTTTCGATTCCGCCAGTCCCTCCATTCATCGGTGAAAGAGCAGAACAGCAGTGGACCTTCTTTGAGACGCAGCAAGACGCTCTTTTGGGCGCTGCTCACGACGGGAAACTCACTTATGCCCCACTGCCATGTTTTGCCGCGATCACTCGAATAGCTCACGGGCGTGCGGTTCTGGAACCGCGCCTGCGCCGGCTCAGGGTCAAGCCGCGAAAAGGCCATCCAGCGCCCATCGGCGAGATCCACCATGCTGGGGTGAATGCCGACGATGAACGTTCCGCTGTTGCCGGGCCTGACATCATCGCTGCCGCGAATCCGGCGGCCGTGTTGTTGCCAGCTTTTGCCGCCGTTCTCGCTGACCATGATTTCGAAGAGGTCATACGGGATGGCCAGGACGCCGTCGCTGGTGCGCAGCAATTGGTTGGTGTAGTCTCCGGCGGCGCGGAAGAACTCTGGTTTCGACCAAGTGGCACCGTTGTCGCTGGAGTGACGCAGGCTCTGACACCCGGACTTGTAATACACGTCGTCCAGGTGATATAGGGTCTTGTCTCCGTCCCACCACAGCTGCGGCGCTCCGTCCAGCACATCGGCCGCATCATAGAAGGGCGATGCGGGCTCCCATTCCGATGCACCGAGGCGCAGACGGGAGGCGGCGTGGGAGCAGGTGAGGTCGGTTTCGGCAGGAGTCGAAACCCATGCCGCAAGCAGGTCCCCATTCGGGCACTCGGTGATCGTCATGCAGTGGTTCTCGCTGCAATACAGCGGCCCGACTGCATCGTCCGCGACGTGCACCAATAGCCTAGGTCCCACGAAGAACGGCACATTCGCGGGCTGCGGCACGATGCGCGCTACAGTCTGGATAACGTTTTGCGCATTCAGCGGCGGCGGCGCTTTGGGTAGCAAGGTTCCCTTTGGAAGCTCACCTTGCACGACGCGAAACCCCATGCGATCAAACGCGTCGTAGGGCACACGTGATCCCCGGTTCGCGGAGCGCAGGAATCGGACAAGCATGGTGTGATGTCCGCCGCGAAACACGCGGAAGTCGCCATCCACGCGCCCGAGGGGGTCTGTTTGCGCACCGCTTTGATACGGACCATACCAATCGCTGCACCACTCGGCGACATTGCCGTGCAGGTCGTGCAGGCCCCAGGCGTTCGGCGTCTTTTCCGCCACGCGCAACGAACCCGCCGCATCAGGCCGGGCGTTTTCAGGAGTCCATGATCCGCCGACAAGTTCACCATATTTCAAACCGGTCACTGGCTTCTCGCCCGCCTTCCGCCAATCATACTCCTGAGGCATCGGCCCGGGCGGAAAATAGGCGACTCGGAAATTGTCATCGCCAAACCATTTCTGGTGACCTTCCGGAATGGTGTCGCCCGTGTTGAAAAGGGTCTTCGTGCCCGCACGGCAGGCATACTCCCATTCCGCTTCGGTCGGCAGGCGATAGGTGCTGCCTTCCTTCTTGGAGAGCCACTCGCAGAACGCCACCGCCTGGTGCCACGAGATGCCGCTGGCCGCATCCTCATCCGCAGGGTTCAATGTTTGGTCCTGCGTTTTGAAGGCAGGATCAAACTGTCGAAACTGCGCCACCGTGACTTCGGTGACACCGATGTGAAACGGCTGGCTGATCGTGACTTGGTGCGCAGGCTTTTCATCGAAGTCGATGCGGTCGACGTCCTTATATATCTCTGCCAACCGATGCTGGCCCATGTAGTCCTCCATCAGTGGCCCATCCTGGCCCATCGTGAACTTGCCCGCTTCGATGCGCACGAGCTTCATGCCGATGGAGTTGGTAATTGGCTCGGCGGCGGGGAGTGCGGTGATTAAAAGACAAAAAGATGTGAGACAGAAAAATAGGATTCGGGCCTTCATGTTTTTGTCCCAAATCTTTTTGTCGTCTCGATGGGTGAGGATGTATTTCATGGCAGATCGCATCACGGCTGGAACTCGATCCAGTTCAGACCGAGTTCGGTGTTTTTGTCGGCGCAGCGGGCGACGACGCAGACGTCGGTGAGGCCGATGGCGTTCGTGAGTGTGGCGGGGAGAGAGAGGAACTCGCCTGAGTCGGCTTGGCCGGAGGGCTTCACTTCGACACTGGCCAGCACGGGGCCGGTGGGGGAGCCGCTGCGGAGTTCGAGGGTGCCGCCCTTGGTGTCGAAGCAACCGGCGCGGACGGTGATGCGCGAGATGCCGGTGAGGTTCAGGTCGCGCCAGAGGATGTGGGTGCCGTCTTTGAAGTGGCCGACGATAGCCTTCTCTCCGTAGGCGTGCTCGACGTAGGCCATGCCGTGGTTCTCATCATAGAGCGCGGCTTTTTTGCGGCGGGAATGCAGCACCACCGTGCCTTCACCACGCAGGCGCGGCATCGTTGCTTGCTTGCCATCATCGGTGTAGGCGGCGGTGAGGATGAGCACGCCCTCGTCCACGCGTGTCCCTTTCTCGGGCTTCTTCGGCG
>Ga0114968_10002020_pt1 | contig 15658 bp, 16 predicted proteins | sample M_130807_EF_Meta_FD_87020 | JGI IMG/M metagenome (GOLD analysis project Ga0114968, IMG submission 87020) | Freshwater microbial communities from Lake Montjoie, Canada to study carbon cycling - M_130807_EF_MetaG | ecosystem: Environmental > Aquatic > Freshwater > Lake | place: Lake Montjoie...
ATCTCATCCCAAGGTGCTTTTGCCCAACAACAACAATATCAACAACAACAAATGATGTCGCAAAGTATCCCAGTCGGTAGTAAAAATGTTAGAATAGCACAAAATAGAGGTAAAACTATGCAGCAACAACAACAACAACAACAACAAACTACAAAAATAAGTATATCTAATGCTGTTGGATTAATTACATTGAGACTTGGTAGGTTGGAAAATGTTCTGAATGATATTATTGAAGACGGAGGAATAAATAATAACACAAATACAAATACAAATGAAAATTCGTTACCTCCAAATATGAAATTGGTTACAGATGAAGTTTTTGATAATATTGTTAATAGATTAAATTTATTAGAAAGCAAGGTTATAAATTTTACAAATCAAACTGAAAAGGTTTTGAAAGAAATTTCGGATCTAAAAACGTCTATTGATAGTACAAATCTAAAAACATCTTCTTTTATAACTGAAACAAACGAAAAATTTATTGATTATGAAAATGCATTAGCTGAAATTGAAGAAAGGTTTGAACTAGATGCTGATATAAATATTGTAAATGAACAAATTGAACTTGTAGACAATAATGATGACAATGATGACGATGACAATGACAATAATGACAATGATGATAATGATGATAGTAGTGATAATAACAATAGTGAAACAATTATTAATGATATTTCTATAGAAAATAATCTTTAGGATATTTTCACTATTGAAAAATCACTTCATTTTTTACGATCCAATATCAATCGTGAATTTAATATAATAATATTATAAACTATAATTATAATGAATAATTATAGTTTTCACAATTTAATAACAAAAAATTCAAATAATAGTAGCAACAATAATATTAATTTGAAATTGAACGAAGAAAAGTTACACGAACTGTTACACAATTTTTGTCATATAAAGGTAAATAATGAAATTGTAATAAATTACAAATACTTTAAAATTATCAATACTTTTATAGATAAAAATTATATTTTGAATTATTTAATTTTTATTATGGAAAATACACTAATTAAATATGAAAAATTTATTGTTCATCTTAATGTTGAAAAATTAACATTATTAGAAATTGAAAAAAATAGGGATTTTATTATGAGTATGTCAAGCATTTTGAAAGATAAATTTCCAGATAAATTGGATGCATGTATCGTTTATGAAGTATCATTTGTTTTTAAGCAAATATATAATATATTGAGCATTTTTATTGATAAAATTACACTCAAGAAAATACAATTTCAAGAATAGATTTTATTATTAAATTGAAATAAAATTAAAGATAATTTATAAGTAAATAATTATAATCATGCCAAACTGGTGTTATAATTTTGCAACTATTGTTTGCCCATCAAGAGAAATATTTGATAAATTATTAATTTCAATATTAGAAAACAACTGGTTTTCTACTTTTGCTCCATTAGGTGTAGAAAATGGTTGGAGTTATAATAAAGCAATTGAAGTATGGAAAACAAAATGGGATGCAAACGAAGTTGAAATATTAAATCAATCGGAAGAGGATCTTGTCTTAGAATTATCATTTGAAACAGCATGGAGCCCTCCTACTGGTGTATACAGTATTATGAGTAAAAATTATGGAATTGAAACCACTGCATTTTATGATGAGGAAGGTTGTGATTTTTTTGGAAAATGTATTTATTCAAAGGAAGAAGAATTGGATGAAACATATAATTTTCCTTCTAATAGAGTAGAACTTGAAGAATTAAGAAAGATAATAGGAAGCGATTTAGATGATTTTATGTCTTCTAATTGGGATGAATTAGAAGAACGTTGGAAAGAGGAAGATGATGATGAAGATGATGATGATAATGAAGAGCACGAAAAGAATGAAATATCGTCTTGGGAATGGTAAAAATAAATGAATTTCAATGAAACAAATTTAAGTGTTTCTTCGTTTTATAAGTTAAAAATTATTTTATTGTTATATTAATGAAAATAATTTTTAGTTTCTTTATATTTTTTTTAGTATTATTTGTATATTTGCATATACAATTTCACTTAAAAACTAGCAATGATTTGGAGATTTATGAAATAGATGATGTATCAAAAGATAAATTAGAAGAAATATGTGATATAAGACAACCTGTATTATTTAATTATAATGATGAAAAAGTAATAGAAACTACTAATTCAAAATTTATTTTAAAAAATTATCCTGCTTTTGAAATAAAAATAAGGAATATAAACGATAATGACAAAAATAATGAATTGTATGTTAATCTTCCTTTGCATGCTGCTGCAAAATTATTCAAAGAAGACAATAATTCTACTTATTATTCAGAGAATAATAGTGATTTTTTAAATGAAACAGGTATTGTAAAAAATTTCAAATACAATGACGAATATCTTCGCCCTTATATGGTTTCTAATTTAAATTATGATATAATGATGGGGAGTAACGGTACATTCACCCCTTTTAGATATGAGATTAATTATAGGAATTATTTTTTATGTACGGAAGGTAATATTCAGATTAAAATGGCGCCACCACAAAGTATAAAATATTTATATCCTGAGTATGATTACGAAAATTTTGAATTTAGATCTCCTGTTAATCCATGGAAAGTTCAATCAAGGTATCGCGCAGATTTTGATAAAATAAAATGTTTAGAAGTTACGTTAAATAAGGGTAAAATGATTTATATTCCTTCTTATTGGTGGTACAGTATTAAATTTGAAAATAACATCAGCAGTATTTCATGTTTTAGATATAGAACTTATTTGAATAATTTAGCAATTTCACATTATGTCTTTATGCATATACTTCAAATTCAAAATATTAAGAGAGACGTCGCAAAAAAAATTTCGCTTGATGAATTAAAAAATAATGATAATCATAAAGATTCTGATAAAAATGGCGATAGTGATTATGAAAATAAAGAATTACAAGAGCAAACAACAAATATAAATGATTTGCAGCTTATTGAAAAAAAGGTTGAAACAAATACTGAAATACTTGGCGAACCGAAGTCAGTGACGGAATACGAAAATTTTGGATCAGAAATAAAATAAAATTAAAATATTCAATTATATTAAATGGCTAAATCCATTAAATCGTTATTTTCTTTTCTGAATGTTTTTGGTAAAACCAAAAAAAGAAGTAGTAGACGTATGCGTAAAACACGCAAATATAGAAAAAGTAGAAAACAGATGAGAGGTGGATGAGGTGGTTCATCACCAGCTCCATCTCTGCCTGTTATGAAATAAATCCCCTTTTTGTTATTAGAATGATAATTTTAATTGTAAAAAATAAAATTTGATATAATAACCGAACATTTTTTATGCTAAATTATTATTAGTTAACTTGTTGTAACACTCTTCATTATAACAAGTTATATTTTTAATTTCTTCTCTACAATAAGGACAAGTAGTATGTTTTTTATTTACAAGTTGTCCTACACAATCAATACAATATTCATGCTTACATTTAAACGATGCACAATTTATTTTTTGAACTATATTATAACAAATTGAGCACTCAATTGATGTATTTTCTTGACACTTTTCTAATTCAAATTCATAATTTTTCAAACTATTCAATTCTTGTAAATTATTATAAAGATGATTTGTATGATTCAATAATATACCATTTAATACATAACTTATTCTTACCGGTGTGTGCTCATTAAAAGGAACAAAGTTATATTCATGAAAACTTACCCAATTAATATCAATGTCATACAAACGTAAAATTATTTGATTTATTACTATTTGTAACATAGACCGTAATCTAGTATTGTAAAACCGACACGCAATATATTTTAATAATTTAATATTATTTTCTGATTGATTACAATAATCATATAAATAATTTTCAAAATCTTTAATAGCTAATATTCTGTTACCATCGTTATTATTAGTAAAATGATCCTTTAAATAAATTAAATAATTGTTTACACTAGATAAAATATTACTGTTACATGTTGTTATATTATGACCTTCACAGTGACAAAATGAACATTTTCGTCTAATATGATTTATATTTATGTTGTTACTTGGAATTACATAAAAACTTGAATTGCTCATTCTTTAAATTGACAGTTTTGTTTTATAACTTTTAAAATTATAAAACAAAGCAGTCAATTTTTTTTAAATTTGTTGCATTAAATAAGTTTTCTACGTTTCGTTCTATTTTTTCTTGATTTATGTTTTTTTGTATTTTTGTTCTTTTTACCGCCATAATGTTTAGATGATTTTGCGGTTTGGTTGTGAATTTGTGAACCTCTAGTATGACGTAGATAATTTCCTAAACTTTTTAGAGTGAATTTTCTATCTGGTTGAAAAGATAATCTTATTTGATTTACATCAATATCTTCATTATTATGATTATTATGATTAGCCAGAGGAACTACACTAGATGTTTTTTTATGTGGCTTAATAATATAGCTAATTTTATGTTTCCTTTCTGGTTTATTACGTATAGATAAAAGCATTGTTATTTTACTATTATTATATATAAATATTTTATTTTACAATTATACCTGTGAAAATTTGAAACCGCACCCCTACGGGGTGCTATCGTTCAAACTGTAACAGGTAACTTACTTGAAGTTTAATGCGCTGTGCGGATTAAACTTCAACGGTGTAAATTGATATATAACCATGCGCAACTGAGTTAAAGATAAATTCATATATTATAGAAGAAAAATGGTAACATATAAAATTGTTTTAGAAAATCGTAATTATGATAATTGGAATATTTACGATTCAAATAATTTTGTTAAAACACATATACAAATAAATCCACTTGAAAGCAAATTATTTTCAAATGACGTATTTACATTTGAAAAAAATAAGGTAAATATAATACACTCATCTGTACGTACAGGACCCGCTATTGCAGGAGTATTGATCATAAGTGGAAACAAAACATATGGACGTAAAAATGGAAAATTATTGTATAAATGCATTCCGGATGATATAAGGCTACCTGCTTTCTTGATACCTTATGAAATAAAGAACATTGGTTTTTCAAAAATATTGACCAACTTGTATGTTACATTTTCTTTTAATGAATGGGAAAATAAACATCCATATGGTAAATTAAACAATGTAATTGGACCAGTGGATGTATTGGACAATTTCTATGAGTATCAACTTTATTGTAAAAGTCTTAATGTTTCATTACAGAAATTTCAAAAAGACACTTCCAAAAGTATATCAAATAAGTCACATCAAGTATTTATTGAAACTATTAAAGATAAATACAAGTCAATTGAAGACCGAACAAATCAAAAAGAATGGCATGTATTTACTATTGATCCTGAAAAATGTGTGGATTTTGATGATGCTTTTAGTGTAAAGAAAACGGCTGATAATGCATACATCGTAAGTGTTTACATAGCAAATGTATCTATATGGATTGACGCACTAAACCTGTGGGACTCTTTTTCAAAAAGAGTATCTACAATTTATTTGCCAGACAAAAGACGGCCCATGATTCCTACTATTTTATCAGAAGGGTTGTGTAGTTTACAAGAAAACGTAACTAGGATTGCTTTGACTATGGATTTGCATATTGTTAATAATGAAATAGTAGATACTAAATATTGCAATAGTTTTATTAAAGTATGTAAAAATTATGTTTATGAAGAAGACAAATTGTTACAAGATTCACACTATCATGAATTATTAGATATTGTGCAAAATTTGTCCACTAAGTTTAAATATATATATAACATCAAAGATAGTCATGATATTGTTACGTATTTAATGATACTAATGAATTATCAATGTGCAATGGAGCTTTTGAAGCATAATACTGGGATTTTTCGGTCTGCTATAAGTAAAATAACAAATAACATTAATAACGGTTGTGTTTCACTGCCATCTCATTTACCAGTAGATGTAATTAATTTTGTAAAAATGTGGAATAGCACTGCAGGACAATACATAGATGGTTCGGAAATATCCAATGGTCAACAAACAAGACATGAAATACTTGATATGGAAGCTTATATTCATATTACAAGTCCGATAAGACGATTGGTTGATTTATTGAATATGATTCAGTTTCAAAAAGTATTGAGTTTGGTATCCTTGTCGGGGAAAGTAATTGAATTTTATGAAAAATGGCTTCATGATTTGGAGTATATTAACACCACAATGCGTTCTATTAGGAAAATACAAATTGACTGCTCTTTGCTTGATTTATGCAATAATAAACCTGAATTATTGAATAAAGAGTACGATGGTTATATTTTTGATAAAATTGCACGACATGACGGGTTGTATCAATATATAGTGTTTTTGCCAGACTTGAAAATGAATTCACGGATAACAATTCGGGAAAATATGGAAAATTATGATAATAGAAAATTCCAGTTGTATTTGTTCAATAACGAAGAAAAATTCAAAAAGAAGATACGTTTGCAGTTGTTATGAATATTATATAAACCAAATGCCATCATCTTGTCTAATATGTTGTAAAAATATTTGTCTCTCATTTGGTGTAAATAACCCAAATAGTATAGCAAATTTTTTATCATTTGTACAAGAATGAATATTCATATTTTTTGTTCTCAGGGTTTGTTTGAAGATGAAGCTTCTCTCTAGGATGGTTTTAAGAATATTGGTATCACTATAAAAAATAGCTAATATTTCATGTTTTATTGACTTTGTATTGTATTTACTGTGCAACAATTCTTTTTTAATCAAATCAAAATTTTTAATATCTTCTAATAAAGGTATAGGTTGACTGTTATATGTATATGGAATAATATGATTGTAAATTATATCACAAGGCAATCTATTCAGGTATCTAATATAATTCATTTATAATTTATACAAAATGTTCAGTTTATATAGTTATTTCAAATATTTGATTTATCAATGACCACATTCTTTGCAATCTTTTTGATAATTTTGGTATCTTTTTCATAATCATTATCTCCTTTTCCTCCCATAGATTCATATATAATAGTATTATATTGACTATTTTTCTTAGAATCATACTCCTCGCAATCAGGATATTTTTCTCTAAATTCTTTAAACATACAAATATTTTTGTGAGCTATCATGCGAATTGCTTTCCGCAGTTTCTTGTTATTTTCATCTTCTTTCTCCCATGTATTTTCATCTTTAACATACATAACCTCTCTTTTTTGATCAGCGCAATGTACAGGGCGTTTGTTGACATCAAGCGCCTTTAAATTTTTAATGATTATATTGGATATACCTTCAATATAACCAACTTTTCCTACATTTTCTAAATCAGATACTTGTAATTTAACTGATTCTACAAAATCACTGATGTTCATAGCATCTTTACAAGTTTCATTCAAAAAGAATTGTAAATTAAATGTTTTATTATTGCTATGATTCATAATGTTGGTAGAGTTATTATCACCTATTTTATCTTTCATAAAGTCAAACATTTGTTTTTGCATTTCTAAAAACATTTCTTTTTGAAATTCTTGGTTTTTTTTAACTAAATCTAATACAACATTAGTGTCAAAATTGATATGTTCATTTTGCATTAATATCTTTGTATCGTTTTCATTATTTTCGTTATTTTCAGCACTACATTTTTTTTTGTGTCTCCATAATCCAGAGTTATCAACATATTCTTTGTCGCAAAATTGACATATGTATTTTATTGGTTGCTTGTTTTTGCTGGAAATGGATTGACAAAGATTGCCAAATGATTGCCGTTTGTGTTTTGCAGTTAAAATATGTTCGTCAAAATTACTTTTGCGAGATGTTCCATAGTCACATTTGTTGCAGTAAAATTTTGGTGCTGGATTTGCTGGAAAAATATTGCCTAAAGTTGCCATTTATTTCTATTGAGAAAAAAATAATAAATTCTACACAAAAAATTTATCGTAACAAAACGAAAATTATTTTTTTTGTAACCACATGCTAATTTTCAATTATGGTAACAAAGTTTGTTTTTCTCCAAGACCTTTTCGGATTTTTGAAAAATGGACAAAAAAAATGTCCAAAATTGAAAATCCCAAAATACTTTTGGAAAAAAAAATAAAGTTAATATAATAAATTCCCAAAACAACTTAAAGACACTTTCAGACGTTCAAAACTGGTTATATGGAAGCAAACAATCTTTTGATTTTTTGTTGTTCTGACCAGTGTTTAGAGTTACCGTGATTATATTCAAAATTAACTTTATAATAATTGAAATAATGTGTGCAACAAAAAATTGCGGTATTGTATTCTTTGAATTTTTCACTATTAATTATATCTTTATGATTCATTATATCAGTAATTTTATTAAATTCTAATATTCTATAAAAATTGGAACTTCCTGTTAAAAATAATATATCATAATTAACATGTGAATTAGAATTTTTTTCTAATTCATAATGTTTTTTTAAATTTTCTGTTATTTGTAATATAATTTTGTATAATAATTCACAACGTGGTTTACCAAATATACAAGAACAGTTGAAAGTTTTTTTATCATTTCTTGCTATCACAAAATCAAACTGTTTATACTTAGCGAATAATTTATAAATATTTTTACCATCAGATTTAAAATTATGCTCAATGTGCGTGTCTAGATAAATTCCGCCATAAAAAAAAATGTAGAGTAATCTTGCTATATCAGATTTAGCAGCATAAATATTTAAATTATTATATAATAACAATAATCCTGGAAATATTGTATTTAATTCTGGAATTGAATTTATCTTACTATCGTATATTATTTCAACATTGAAATCATTATAATTATTTTTAAAAGTATTTATATTTTCATCAAATAATGCAGGCATATTTGATGAATCATCCCAATAAAAATATATATTTTTTGGAAAACTATCCATATACATTAGTTTATTTTTTATTTTTACATATTTGAACGTTTTATATGTTTTTGGAAGGCATAATATTGAATTAGATAATAAGCAAACGGTTTAAACAGATGATAATATAATAGATAAGAAATACAAAATAAAATGGTAAAAATTTGCAGTTTAACATCCTATCCAAAAGAAAGTGAAGAAAAATACCAATGTTATTTTGAAAAGTATGAATATCCTTTGCATATTTTTCAAAAGTACTCTATAGAAGCTATTGTAGAAGGTAATCATATTTTGGCTACGGCGCCAACAGGTAGTGGAAAGACCCTTCCCGGCGAGTTTTCAATTGATTTTTTTCACTCCAAAGGTAAGAAAGTTATTTATACAACACCTATAAAAGCGTTGAGTAATCAGAAATTCTACGATTTTACTAACAAGTATAAAGATATTAGTATTGGACTTATAACAGGCGATATTAAAACAAACCCTGATGCTGATGTTCTTATCATGACAACCGAAATTTTATTAAACAAACTATTTCAGATTAAAAGTAATAATACCATGAACACTCCGTCATCATCTATTTCTTTTGAAATGGATATTGAAAATGAATTAGGATGTGTTGTTTTTGATGAAATACATATGATAAATGACGCAGCCAGAGGTCACGTTTGGGAACAATGTATTATGTTGTTACCAAAACAAATTCAAATGATTGGGTTATCTGCTACACTGGATAACCCAGAGCGTTTTGCATTATGGTTGGAAAATAAAGGTGTTTATAGTGAAAACCCTGAAAAAATCGTCTATTTGGCAGCAAAAAAAGACAGAGCAGTTCCACTTACGCATTATGGATTTATTACTACTACAAGTGGAATTTTTAAAGCAATCAAAGATAAATCAGTTCAAGAAGAGATTAAATCAATCATTAACAGACCCTTTGTTTTACAGAATTCCAAAGGTGTGTTTGATGAAGTACAGTACGCAAAAATGAACAAAATGATGAAATTATTTGAAAACAACAATGTAAGATTAAAACGCCAACATGTTTTGAATCAAGTTACTAAACATTTAGTTGAGAATGAAATGCTGCCAGCATTATGTTATGTATTTTCAAGAAAACAACTTGAAGTTTGCGCTAGTGAAGTTACTACAAATTTGTTAGAATTTGACAATAAAACACCTTATATTATTGATCGTGAATGTGAACATATTATACGAAAATTACCGAATTATCAAGAATATTTGAATCTTCCTGAATATGTCAATATGGTTACGTTGTTGCGTAAGGGTATAGCAATTCATCACAGTGGTGTTACACCTGTATTAAGAGAAATGGTTGAATTGTTGTTTGCCAAAGGATTTATCAAACTATTGTTTTGTACAGAAACAATGAGTGTCGGTATTAATATGCCAGTTAAAACAACTATTTTTACAGATGTTTGCAAATTTGATGGAGAAAACAATAGAATGCTATATTCTCATGAATACACGCAGGCTGCTGGTAGAGCGGGTAGATTAGGGTTAGATGTAGTTGGACACGTTATTCATTTGAACAACCTTTTTAGAAATGTAGAAACAATGACAAGTTATAAAACCATGATGAGTGGTAAACCACCCACGTTGAAATCCAAATTTAAAATTTCATATAATCTTCTTTTGAATTTAATAGATATTGGTGATAATAATTTTATTCAGTTTGCTAGAAAAAGTATGGTAAAAGATGATTTAGATAGTGAGCTGAAAGAAATTTATTATGCAATATCTAAAGAACATAGTGAACTAGACACATTGGAACAAACCTTTAAAACAATTAGAACTCCTGTTACAGTGGTAGATGAATATTTCAAATTAATAGAAATGCAAAAAACTGCAGTTAATAAAAAACGAAAAGATATTGAAAGACAAATTGAAGCTATTAAAGATCAATATGTTAATTTGGAATTTGATAAAGTAAAAGTTGAAAAATATAATCAGAAATTAAAAAGAATTGATGACTTACAGGAACAATACAATTTTGTTGAAAAATATATAGATAACAATGTAGAGACCATTGTTAATTTGTTGTGTGATGATGGTTTTGTTCACATAGAAAAAGAAGAACAAATAGAAACTGAAAAAAAAGAACCAATTGAGCCAGAAACAAAACTTACTGTACGAGGTATGATTGCAACTCATTTAAAAGAAACACATTGCCTCGTTTTCGCACAACTTTTTGAAGAAAATGTTTTTGATAAATTGAATTCAATACAAATAATCATGTTATTGAGCTGTCTCACCAATATTGTTGTAAAAGATGAATATAAAAATTATATTCCAAAAACGGACGACGTTGTGTTGAAAGAAATTGTTTTTAGAGTCAAAAACATGTATAATGACTATCTTACGAAAGAAACGTCTTTGAATATCAATTCAGGGTTTGAATATATTTTTCATTATGATTTGCTTAATTATGTAGATAAATGGTGCTATTGTGAAAATGCAGAAGAGTGTAAACAATTTTTACAAAAATTAGAAGATGAGAAAGAGATATTTTTGGGCGAATTTGTAAAAGCACTCTTAAAAATCAATAATATTTGCAGTGAATTGGAGAAAATAGCAGAATTGTTTGGTAATATGTCTTTACTGAGCAAATTAAAAGAAATTCCTTTGATGACATTGAAATATGTTGTTACGAACCAATCATTATATGTTTAGTAAAACAAATATAATAACATGTCATGAGATATAAATTAATATGCATCATGAAACAAATATAATAGTAGGTAACAAGTATAAAATAATAAAGCAAATTGGAAGTGGCTCTTTTGGTTCTATTTTTGAGGGAATAAACATAAGAACAAGTGAAAAAGTTGCGATTAAAATGGAAGCAATTTCAGATGAATTAAAATTATTGAGACACGAATCTAATATTTATAGAATACTTTCTACTGTAGATGGTGTACCAAAAATAAAATGGTATGGGAAAGATGAAACAAATTATTATATGGTTATTGATTTATTTGGAAAGTCTTTGCAAGATTTATTAGATAGAAATAAAAAACTGTCATTGAAACTCGTATTACAAATTGGTATTAATATTTTGACAATTTTAATGAAAGTACACAACGTTGGTTTTGTTCATAGAGACATTAAACCAGAGAATTTTCTTTTGACATTAAACAAGCCAACCAAGGTTTGTTTAATAGATTTTGGCTTGTGCAAACCGTATTTATTACATAATAAACACGTAGAATTTAAATATAAAAATAAATTTATGGGTACTCTTAATTTTGCAAGTATAAACGCACACAACCTTTACGAACAAAGTAGGCGCGATGATTTAGAATCACTTGCTTATATGTTAATTTATTTTTATTTTGGTAAATTAGATTGGATCAATGATGAATATCAGTATACTTTTGAATTAGAAAACGAATATGTCAAGAGTATGAAACAAGTGTTTAATAATAACAATAATATACCAAAAGTGCTATTGGGGTTTTATAGAAATATTAGACAACTTGACTTTGAAGAAACGCCCAATTATGAAAAATATATTGAGTGTTTTAGACAAGAACTATGTAATTTACAATAAGTATAAATTCATATAAAATAGTATTATTAGTATAAATATATAATATATATGACATTTGAAAAATCAAAAGAGTATATTGAAAGTATTTACAATTTTATGGACGTATTATATAAAAAAGCCGTTAAGCTTAATGATAATAAATTAATACAAATTTGTAAACTAATTTTTAATTATTTAATTGCTTGTTGTGCCGATAACAATATGTTAATAAAAGATCTGAGCAAAAATGAGGATTTTGATATGAAACCAGTTTATGATTACATTTCTAAAAATGAAATTAAAATATTAGATTTAAACAATATATTACCAGAAGAAATAGATATTTCAAAACCACAGGATATTGAAAGATTTGTACTATCACATATTTATTATATTTACGCAAATAATTAAATCATGATAAAATAATATAAAGGTAGTGCATAATATTAAATTATAAATATGTCATCTACTAGCGATGTTACATCTTCACCAGAAACAAACTCTGCTTCTCGTTTAATTGGTCGTGTTAAATGGTTTAACAATAAAGCAGGTTATGGGTTTGTTACAATTACCGACGGAGAAAAGTCGGGTACCGATATTTTTGTTCACCATAGTTCAATTAAAGTTTCAAATCAACAATATAAATATTTAGTTCAAGGCGAATATATTGAATTTAGTTTAATTACTGTAGAAAACAGTACACACGAGTCCCAAGCAGCAGATGTAGGTGGAATTAAAGGAGGTAAATTAATGTGTGAAACAAGACATGAATTTAAATTAGCAAGAAATAGTTATAGAACTACAACAACGGGTTCTAATGACGACAACGAATATTCTGAGCCAGTAAAACTTCCTAGGCAACAAAGAGTACGAAATGAAGTTGCTTCTTCATCTGAATCAACTCAGTCACAAGATTTAGATGGTAAATCATGGTCACTTGTTTCAAAGAAACCAACAAAACCAAGCGAAAGGCAACCAAGTACGTCAACTTCAGGAAGAGGAAGAGGAAGACCTCCGCGCTCAAAGATCAACCTTTAATCAACCTTTAAGAAAGGTTGAGCCAAATTTCAACCTTTAAGAAAGGTTGAGCCAAATCGTTTTACCTTTTTCTAAAAGGTAAATTTAGAAAAATATTTATTATATGTTCATTATATATAATAAATGAATAATTTAACAAGTCTTGCTAGTTATCAGCCAGCTCCAACTGCAACTTCATTACAAAAAGGTGGACGTGGGTATAAACACAGAATAGACTGTAAATGTAAAAGATGTTATAAATGTAAAAAAGGTTGTAATTGTTCATTATGTAAAAAAGGCGGTGAACCGGACGTAGTTGTAAGAGATATAGAAAGTGGATCTATGTCAAAAGATGACAAAATGAAAGACGACTTTGAATTTGCAAAAGATAACGAATATGATGATGAATTACTATCAGCTGCAGAAGAAGGAAGGGCCGGACCAGGAGTTAAAGTAGGTGGAACTCGCAGGCGCAGACGCAAGCATAGTAAAAAATCAAGGAAAGGTGGAAAATCTAGAAAGACATGTCGCCGCAGTCGCAAAGGGAGAAAACATTGAACTCGTTAACTGGTTAATTATTGTAAAAGTGGTACATACTTAAAAATACTACAGCGTTCATTTTCAAATACTTTTTCTTCATAAAATTTGTCTTCCAAATTATAATCAAAAAACAAATCACACCCATAATCTTGTTTCATTTTGGTTACCCATATTGTTTTGCATAATGGCATATATTTTTGATATATTTCATTGCCACCTATACAAAAAATTTTGAAAAACTTATCCAATACATTGTATGTATCACTATATTTTTTAGGAAATAATAAAATATTTTCGTGTATATTTTCATCATTTGTGAATAATACGTTTTTATATTGTTCAGTTATTTCTTTGTATTTTTTCGGTTCTCTCGTCAACACAATATTTAATCTGTTTTTTAATGGTCTCATAGATTCGGGAATAGAAAAATATGTATTTTTACTCATGATAACGACATTACATTTAGTTTTAGTATAAAAAAACTGCATGTCTTCTTTAATACACCACGGTAGTATTCCATTTTTAGATATTCCTTTTTTAATATCAAAAGCAATAATTGCTTCCATAATCAAATAATACATTATAATTTTTAAATAATAATAAATTTATTAATTATAACTAAAATATTTTAATATTTATGAATGATGATAATAGAATACTGCTTATAAAAGAATTCAATGATGCAATATTTAGAAATGATTCTATTAAAAATAAAAATACTTTTGTCTTCATTTATACTCCTCCAAAAGTTGGTTCTACAACTCTAGTCACATCATTGCGTATATCTTATGCAAGAGGATTAAATGTAATACATATTCACGACGAAACAATGTTAAGCATTATTACAGGTATAAAAAATATTCATAATATTACTATTAACGAATTAATTAATTATAATTCTTCAATCGGTAAACTTGTTTATGTTATAGATGTTTATAGAAATCCTATAGAGAGAAAAATATCAGAGTATTTTGAATTATTATCTGCATATCATTTTAATACAACTGATAATAATATAGGTAATTATAAATTAGAATTATTAATTAAACGGTTCAATTCATTGTTCCCTTTTTTAGGGCGTGATGATTATTTTTTTGAAAAATATAATATAGATGTTCCAGAAAAGTTTGATTTTGACAATAAATATTTATTAGTTGAAAAAAATAATGCAAAATATATTAAGTTGCGTTTATGCGATTCTAATGAATGGAATAGAATATTAAGTAATATTTTAAATATAGATATTGTAATTGTAAGTGATTACCAAACAGAAAATAAGAACATACGTGATATTTATAAAAATTTTAATGATCAATATAAAATACCATACAACTTATTTGATACTATTAAAAATTGTAAATATTTTAACTACTATAATTCTGAAATTGAAAAAGAAAATTATATAAATAAGTGGAATTCAAAATTAGAATCAACAAATTTTGAACCGTTTACTTTGGAAAAATATAATTTTTATAAAGAAATATCTAATGAAAATCAATGCTATAATATTATTCAGAGGGATCACTATTTGGATCACGGATGTATTTGCAATTCATGTTGTTATAAAAGGAGAGATCTTTTTATAAAAATTAAAAATGGAGAACAAGTAGACATAAAAATAATTCACGAAGAAGTTGTAGAAGAAAAAAAAATACGTAAAATGCAAAAAATAGCAAATGTGTGTAATAAAATAAAAAATAAGCTGGAAGAAATCTCTAATAGCAATAGTAAAAAACCATCACCCATAAACATGAAAATTTAGATG